>JGI24710J26742_10003799_pt1 | contig 12685 bp, 8 predicted proteins | sample BioPla2DNA2_FD_26742 | JGI IMG/M metagenome (IMG submission 26742) | reverse complement strand
ATACCTGCCGAAATCGCTGCGGAGCAGCGTACGAAAAAAATAGCACTCCCTTAAAGGGGAGTATGAAAGATTAGGTGCCGGGCCTTAACCTGAGCCCGATGGGTATCAATCATAGAAATGGTGGCATGATCTCAGAATCATTTCATATGACAGAGACTACTCATTTCCCTGCCGAAAAATCCTTTTTTGTCAATGAAGCAGGGAGAGATCAATCGCTAAAGGACTATGTTCCGGCTGAGATCCTGAAGATAGCAGAGGCCGGGGGGCAGCGAGCCATCCCCCGGATAGCGAAGAACTCTTCGCTGATGAAAGAGCTCGAAGCTATATCCGGTAGCTTACCGACAGAACATCGCTTCATAAACGCCGATAGCCGTAACCTTGCGTTTCTCCCGGATGAGAGTGTCCACCTCGTTGTGACGTCGCCTCCCTACTGGACTCTCAAGAAATATCCCGAGAAGGACGAGCAGCTCGGGCAGATCGAGGACTATGATCTCTTCCTTGATGAACTTGATAAGGTATGGAGTCATATCCACCGGATTCTTGTCCCCGGTGGCCGCCTGGTAATCGTCGTCGGTGATGTCTGCCTGCCCCGGCGCGAGACCGGACGCCACGTCGTGATGCCCCTCCATGCAAGCATCCAGGAACACTGCCGTAAGATCGGGTTTGACAACCTGGCACCGATCATCTGGTATAAGATCGCGAATGCCTGTTTTGAGTCGAGTTCACGGGGATCGTTCCTGGGAAAGCCCTATGAACCAAATGGTATCGTCAAGAATGACATCGAGTACATCCTCTTCCAGAGAAAGGCCGGAGGTTATCGAAAACCTTCACCTGAAGCCCGGTTACTCTCGATAATATCGGAGGATAATCAGAAAGAGTGGTTCCGCCAGATCTGGGACATTAAAGGGGCCTCGACCAGAGAGCACCCCGCTCCCTATCCACTCGAACTGGCGGAGAGGCTCGTGCGGATGTTTTCGTTTGCCGGCGACACCATCCTCGATCCCTTCGGCGGAACGAGGACGACCAGCCTCGCAGCCGCACGGTGGGGCCGAAACAGCATCAGCATCGAGATTGAGGAGAGATACTACCTCATGGAGGTTGAGAGGTTTGCTCATCGGGCGAGCCAATCCGGGTTATTCTAAGAGAATCAGATCCGGAGGCAGCGTTAACGCTTCGCAACCCTCCTATTCGCGCCGGGCGCTCTTCTTCACACCAAAGCCAGCCAGGCCCATCCCGGCGCTCAATAGTTCGTGACGATGATCTCGTTTACCTCGCCCCGGCCGGCTCCATCAGAGTTGATCATCCTCGTGGCGGGAACCCGGTCGACCCGGTAGGGAGCGTAGAGGGTATCGAAGAAATCGTCATCGGGGTCGATGTTCTTCGGGTCCGAGTTGCTCAGCATAAGTCGTGCGCCGGCAGCGTCGCACCGGGCATAATACTCAGCCAGGCGCCGCTGGTCATCATCGTCAAATCCCCCCTTCGCATACTGCGTAAACGATGACGTCCGATTCAGGGGGCGGTAGGGCGGGTCGAGGTATACGAATGTATCCTCTGATACCAGCGGTTCGGAGAGCATAAAGTCCCCGAGGTGGATCGTCGTGTTCTGGAGCACGGCAGAGTCAACCCTCAGGAGATCCTCAAAGAGGATCGTCGGATTTTTGTAACTTCCAAGCGGGACATTAAACCCGCCTCGTGAGTTTACTCTGAAAAGACCGTTAAAGCACGTCCTGTTGAGGAATATGAGTTGGCCTGCCCGCTCCACCCAGTCCCTGCTGTAACGGTGATAGTCGATGCCCTCCTTCTGCGAGTTAAAGAGGCTCCGCATGGCGTAGTAGTATTCTTTCCGGCCGGCTGCGTCCTTTGCGAGGAACTCGTCAGAGACCTCGCTGAGGTAATCGATCAGCCCCGAGACATCATGCTTTACGACGCTGTAGGTGAGGACCAGCTCCTCGTTGACATCGAAGAGGTGGCACTCCCGGAAGCGAAAGAGGGTGTTGAAGTGAAAATAGACCGCACCCCCGCCGACGAAGGGCTCGACAAAGACCGGGAGGTTCCCCTCCCTGAGATCCTCTGGAACCCGCCTGGTCAGATCACCGAGCAGTTGTGTCTTCCCGCCCGCCCACTTGAGGAACGGTCGTGCAACAGGTATTGTCACCGGGCTAAATCGTTTGTCCTGGAACGTTTTAGTTATTGCCCGAAACCTGGAGATCGTACCCTAGAGGCGCCTGCCACGAGAGAACCTTCGCATCCTTTCCCACCCATAAATTATTTATACCGATATATGCCTCATAGGGCTCCCATGAACGGTGGATCCAGGCAAACAGGGACGCCTGCACCGCCTGTAGCGGAGTCAGGTGCCGGTCTCTGCAAACGTTCGCGAATTTCCGGGGGGAGGGGTTTGAAACGTTCGGTTCTCACACACACGATGGTACTGCTCTGCATCGTCACGATCGCCCTTCTCGCCCTCCCGGTCACGGCGGGGGCGGCGCCGCCAGATGAAGTGGTTGGAGACGAAAAGCCGGTCATCGCAAAGATGCCTGTGGTTTCCCTCACGCCGGATGAGACGGATGAACCCGAAGAGACACCCGCACCTGCCGCACCGAAGGAAAAGAACGTAACGGAGAGTGAACCCGACCTGGTGACCTGGGGGTTGGCGCCGGGCGAGAACACTACAGCAGGGACACCTACCCTGGAGACGCTCGCACCCTCCGGAGATGCTGGAATATCTGGAGCGCCGGCCACAAACGCGACAGATGAGACGCTGGCCGCAGAAGAGGTCACGCCACCCGATGATGGCGGAACGGAAGAGGTTCCGGTCACAAACGCTACCACCACTCCGGAACCGACAGCGGATGAGAATTCATCCCGTGATACCGGCGATGCCAGCGATACCGGCGATGTCAGTGATACTGGTGATAGCAGCGATACCGGCGATGCCAGTGATACCGGTGATGTCAGCGATACCGGTGATGTCAGCGATACCGGTGATAGCAGCGATACCGGTGATAGCAGCGATACTGGCGATAGCAGTGATACCGGTGATGCCAGCGATACTGGCGATACCGGGGCAGCTACACCGATCCCGGAGAAGGACGCCCCACCCCGACCAGGTGCGACACTGGCAAAATCACACAAATCGCACCACCGCCCGCTGGTCCTGGGCACTCATCAGGTCGTCAGTCCAGGGACAACTTACGTCCCGGACGAGAACCTGCCCGTAGCAGCTCCGACACCCATTATTCCGCGCGACGGCCTGATCGTCAGCGGTGTTGGTGTGATCCTCGACCGGACCCCGGGGGACGTCTCTCTCACAAGAAACGGGGTTGAGACGGCAAACCTGGACTGGTTGCTCAACGTCGCCATGCGCCTCGGCGGCCGGCACCCCAGGGTGGCGTTTGAGGGGGAGACATTCACCGTCACCGTGACGGTCGAGGCCAGGAACACGACACTCGCGGGCGATGATCCGGCATATGTCGTCCTGGTGCCGCCGCCGTGTGAGACCGGCGTCTACGAGATCACCCGGACCACAGAGCCCCGGGCACTTCGCGACGGGGAGCGTGCCGTCTGGGAGTTCTCGGTCTTCACCCGCGCCGGGAGGCTGGCGCTTGAGGATCTCTCTCTCATCGAGGAGCGGCGGATAACCAGCCTGACGACGACCCCCGATATCTTCTCCTTCCGGGCCTACGCCCTCGCCGGTGATCAGGAGCATCCGTCAATGGGCCTTTCAGACCCGGTGATCGCCATCAGGCCCGCCGGGGCCGTCGGTGAGATCTCATCCCTCCCTGCCCTCTACACGCTCGCGGGCATTGCAGACTCAACCCTCCTCCTCTCCGAGACGATCCCCGATGCCTGGAGACGGGGTACCAGCCACGACCAGATCGTTGCCGGGGCGGTCGGGCACCTCGATACCACAAAGAGCCTCGGGAGAGGCGATCTCGAGGCTCTCTATAGAGAAGAGGGGATGGCCGGGGCGGGGTCGGCAGCGACGTCATCGCTGTTCGACGCGATCCTCGGATTCTTCAGCGGTCTCATCAGGCTGCTCACCGGAGGAGCCTAGCCTCTCCCGGGAACCTCCTCACCCCTCCCGGAACTCCTTCCAGAGGTACGCAAGCCCGAAGCACCCCGAGAGCATCATGTCCCCGAAGGGCGCCGCCTGGTAGGCTTCCGGCATCAACCGGAGCCGGTTTGGCCCGGTGATGACCACGGCGTCGGTGGCAAGCGGTTTCCTGATCGCCGCCCCGTGGCCGCCGTCATCAAAAATCTCCTCCGACGTCAGTGTGCCGGCGGCGAGTCTCCTGATATAGTGTTGCAGTCGCCCTGCATCGAGAGCTCCAGTGTGGTGCTCAAAAAGCCCGTAGATCTCCCGGCCCTTCAGGGCGAAGCAGAGGGTGTGGCCGTTCCCGGCGTTGACGAGGATGACCCCCTTCTCTGCCTGCTGCCGCACCCTCGCATCACAGAGTGCCCCGATGATTGCGACCGGTCCGGTATCGGTGACGAGTGCTCCCGGGGCCTGCTGTAGAGTCGACTGCATCCTTGTCATATTGCCAGGCGGTGGATCCGCGACGAGCGAGAGTATATCCCAGTCCCCGGCATCCAGCTGCTCCCGCATCACCTCGAATCGGTGGATACGGTTGCTCCGGTGAGGTGAGTAGCCGTGATCCTGGACCGCGACCGCGACACTCTCCGGGTACTCAACGCCGAAGGGGGAGAGCGCGCTCTCGATCTCAGACCTCATGTAGTCGGTTGTTCGGACAACCACCGCATCCTCCGGCGGGGTCTCCCGGATATCGACCCCCATCGCTCGTACCTTCTCCGGGTCGTCGTGGAGGGTTCCTGCGGCCCCGGGCGTGGCGTAGACCCCGAGGCCCTGTGCGAGGTGTTTTCGTATCGCGCCGGTGTTTGCACCACCGCCCATCAGAGATCCATCCAGGCAGACCGGAAGCCCGGCCCTTGTCGCCTGCCGGATCTTCCCGGCCACCACTACGGTCGGGGAGGGGAGGACCAGTTTGATGCTGTTCTCGATCGATCGGCCGGGCTCGTAGACCAGTATATCCTGGGTGCCCCTGCCGACATCGATGGCCAGGAGTGGGGTCGCTAGATCGATCATGGATAACATCTCGTTCTCTTCAATGAGATCTGTTATCAGGGTCTCCTTCCAGGACCAAAAAGGATATGATACCGGTCAGGCATCCGCCCGGTCTGCTGCCGGAGAGGTTCCTGCCGCCTTCCCGGGCCTCTCGTGCTCGATCTTGAGCTCACGGTACTCCTTGAGGGAGACCGTCAGATCCCGGGTGAAGGCGAAGTAGCCGATCTGGGTCGTCCGGCAGAGGTTCATCGCCATCTCCATAAGCCCCCGGGGATCGGGCCTGGCCTCCCCGAGCCAGATATGGAAGATGTTCCCGCCGTCCACGATCGGGAAGAATACATGCTCGATCTCGATCCTCTTTGTGAGCGGAACCGGGGCCGCCGGGGTGACGTGGGTTCCGTTCGTGTAGTATATAGGGAGATCGAGCGATCTTCCGAGCATATCGAGTGCTGAATCAGCGTCACCCTTGACGACCCTGATCGCATGATCCCTGAACCGCTCATCGAGGAGGTCTGCGACCGCAAACCGCTGACCGGTCGTCTCCGCCGGGGTCCGGGCGAGCGCGATCGTCATGTTGTGCTTCGCCGAGAGCTCGCGGGCGTACATCTCAAGCTCCGTCATGGTCCGGACGGCGAGGCGGAACGCATCCCTCGACTCGTGGAGCTGGTGGCCGGTGAAGTGCTCGACCATCTCGTTGACGCCGACAACACCGATGGTGTAGACGAGTCCATCGAGGTCCACGGCGATCGTCCCGCGCTCGCCGGTGTTCGGGTCTTTCGGGCGTTGCATGGCAAACGGCATCCGCCCGTTCGTCCGGATAAGTGACATCCAGCGCCTCTTGATGCGGTAGAGCTCGACAGCGGTATCCATGAGCGCCTTCAGCTCCGCGATGAGCCGATCCAGGTCACCCTCCGCCTTATACGCCGCACGCGGGCAGTTGATGGACATCACCTGCCAGGAGCCCATCGAGAAGTGTTTCCCCTCCCGGAAGTAGAGTTTGTCCTCGAACTCGTCATCCTCATCCGCGAGCGCCGAGAACTGGTAGGCGCAGCAGTTCCCGGTCACGATGCCGAGCGCGTTTGAGAAGGTGTGGGTTCCGGCGACATCGACGAGGTCGTAGACGTAACCATCAAACGTCACTGGCTCGATCGAGCGGATGCGGAGCGGGTGGAGATCGCCCCGGGCGATCTGTCCGGCGGCGGGCGGGAGGAAGAGCGAGACCTGGATCCCGTCAAGCCCCCCCGCCTGGTATCTGCCTGCGCAGGCGATGGCGGTGTGCTCAAAAGCCTCCCCGCCCCTCGGGAGATGGGTGAATGCTCCATCAGCCAGCCTCCCGATGGTCAATTCGGCGTTGTACCCCGTCTCTGCACGGAACCGGTTGATCTGGTCCTGGGCCGTGATCCTGCAGATGTATGCCTTCTTCGGGGTGCCATCCCGCCGAACTATCGGCTCACGCTCGGCGTAGCTCATCTGGATGCCGATCTCACCTGCCAGCCAGATCAGTCTCTGTGCAGCATCCCGGGAGGTCATCTTCAGCCTGATGCTCCGGGCCCGACGCCTGGAGATCTTCCTCCTCCCGGCACGGAAGGCCGTGCCGAGGTAGTCGCCGACCAGGGTGTGGTTGATGTTGAAGAGGAGGTCAGGCACCGACCGTTCGTCGGCAGATGCACCGCATCCGAGAGCGTTGACCAGCAGGTAGATGAGTTTGCTCCTGATGATGACATCGACCCCCGTGGGCGACTCGCTGACTTTCGCCTCATACCCGAAGGCGGCACGGATGCGTGCGGCCGCGTCCGCCGCGAAGCCGACTTTGCCCGCCTCAAAGGAGAGTGTGACTGTATACCGCCGCCCGGAGTGGTTGTTTGACCCCGCGACAAGGTAGTAGCCGAGGAAGATGGCAAGGTCACGATCGATCGGGAGGTTGCGTGGCAGGCCGGGATGGCCGGTGCCAGGGATCCTCACCCGGCCGCCAGCGACCTGTATCTGGTCGGCGTGGCCTGCTCCGGCTATGATATCCGCGACATCGATCGCGGTGACCCATAACTCTGAGAACCCGCCGGCCGTCATAACCGGCAGGTAGTCGCCGGACTCAAGATCGTCTGCGGTCGTCCTGACAAACCGCCCGCCACCCAGGACGTACACCGGGTGATCGGGTGTGACCGTGATCTGCCGGCCGGACTCCAGCGTGATCTTGAGGAGGTCACCGGTGTATCGCTGCCGCATGATGCCGTGGAACGGGCGGAGCGATGCCTCAAGTGTCCCGAAATCAATGCTCGGTGCCATGCCATCGTAGTAGGCGAGCTCTGTGCCGAACGAGTCGACCCTCTTTCCGTTCTTTGCTGCGGCGTCGAAGAGGTCGCCGATCGCCCTGACGATGATCGCACCACTGCTATCCGCTACCGGAACCAGCTCATCGCCCGCGAGGCACTGGTAGCAGGATATCCCCTCACCGGCGCCCCGGTAGGGCGGGATCTGGTTATCGTAGTAGGGGGTGCCGTACTTGGATGCGAGTTCAAACGTCATCAGGTAGAGATCGCGGTATGTCGGAAGATCGGGGTGCTCCCGGTTGAACTCCTCGTCCTCGGTGAGGAAGTCGGGTTCGATGCTGATCTCGGGTTTCGGGAAGGAGAAGGGTTTGCCCCAGTAGTCCCCCTCGAGCATGACCTCCATCAGCGCCTTGAAGAGGAGCCTGACCTCCCGCTCGAACTCACCGTATGTCCGGAGCGGCGCCTGCTCCCCGTCCCAGACTTTGCCACGGTAGACGCAGGGCTTATCCTTCCAGAGGGTGGGGACGCCCGGAGAGAGCTGGACCGACGAGAAGACCACCTGGCCGCCCCGTGCGACCATCATCTGGGTCATCTCGTAGACGAACATCTGCATCAGCTGCTTGACCTCCTCGTACTCCATCCCCTCAAGGTACGGGGCCATGAACGTCAGGAAGTTGTAGTAACCCTGGCCGCCGGCGAAGTTCGTCTGGGCTGACCCGAGCGCCTTGACCGCATGGAGCACCGCAACCTCTGCCCTCTTCGCCGGCCCGGCGACCGATGCCTTTGTCCCGTTACCATCGGGCATCAGGCCGTAGTAGAAGAAGTACCGGAGATCCCAGTCCTGGCAGTTGTGGATGAGCAGGCCATCGGAGGCGTAGAACGTATGGCTCTCCTCGGTCCCATCGCCGGCGAGGAAGAGGTCGTAGACGTACTCGCCGGTAGACTCCGCCGGCGAGACTTCCACGACGGTCTCTTTTTGTTCCTCCCTCTCTCCTGCCTCTACCGCAGAGAGGAATCTGTCGACGTAGTCCTGCCGACCATCGAGGAACGTGACGTACCGGGCCAGCGTCTCGATATCCTCCCGGTCGGTAACCTCGATCCGGTAGTACGCCGGTCGACCCTCCTCATCGTAGAGTTCAGCGATCTCTGAGGTGATCCCGAGCGCACTAAGAAGGAGCGAGAGTTCCTGCCGGAGTGCCGGGGATGTGGTGGCGTAGTTGACGAAGCAGTCCGGCTTCCCGGGGCGGTAGTACACATTACCATCCCCGGTGAAGAGGCCCGAGAGGAACTCATGGAGGAGCGCGTCATCAAGGTGGTATACTATCCCCGGGAGACGCTTTTCTGCCGTGCCGAAGACGTAGCGGAAGAGCAGGTGGTTGAGGTCTCCGCCGGGGGTGACCTCTACGGTCCGACTACGCTCTGCTTTAACCCAGTAAACGGCTGTGGTCTCGGGTCTCCAGCCGGCGAGTACTGCCGCTGCCAACGCGCCCCCGGCGATCGGCGGGTTGTACGGTCTGTCTCCGGGCGATACATTGTAACTCTCATGAGCGGTGAAGAACCCAAGGAGCCGTATGAGTTCAGGCGTAAGCGTGAGGATCGCCGGCAGTTCATCCCTGCTCCCGGTAGCACCGATGGTGGCCTCCCCGTAATCCTCGATGCCGTAGCGGCGGGAGAATGCGGCGAAGTGGACGATCGGCATGATCCCACGGGTGTACCACTGCTCCTGGTGCCCGACTCCAAGCGTACGGGATATATCGGCGTATGAAGCGGCCTTCCCGGTCCGCACCACGTCGGCAAATATCCCGCCGACACCCCGGACGTAGACGTTCTTGAGGAGGTGGGTCGGAACCGATGCTGCGAGTTCCTGGACGAGGTCGATCGCCTCCACCCTCTCCCCGCGGATGGCATTGGTCTCCGGGATCCCGTACAGCGTATCCCCTGCGCGCACCTCATCGGCACGGCGGATGGCCATGCCGCCATCGGTCTTTACCGGTATACGGTGCTCGCCGGTGACCGAGAGCGACCGTCCACTCGATGTCTGGATCCGGAGCATCTCGCCCGGACTCACCCGCCGGCGGGTCACCCTGCTCACCCGTCTCCAGCCAGTCGGCGTGAGTGCGGAGAGATCCTCAGGGCGCCACTCGTCGCCGGAGAAGGAGAGTTCCACCGGGAGGATGCTCCTGATATGCCCGTTCTCCATAACCGGTATGGCGGTGCTCCCGTCGATGCAGAACGGCCTCGTCCCGAAGTATTCCAGGTCGTGGATGTGGAGGTCGCCCCTGAGGTGGTGGTCTGCGAGTTCTGGGGGGAGCTGCAGGAGGTACTGCTCCTTACTGATCTTGTCGGCCTTCTTCTTGTGCGACGTCTCGGCGTTCTCCTGGAGGTTGGCGTTATCCCGCGCCTCAAACCCCCGCCCGACATCGATGAGGTGCGCATCAAAGACCGGGGTTCCCACCCGGGTGCAGACGTTCCTGTAGGATGTAAGCCCGCGTTCAAGGAGCGTCATGTTGACGATCTCGCGGATCAGTGGGCCGGAGAGAGATTGCAGGCCGAGCATCTGGATCTTCTTCTCGACCCTTCGTGCGATATCCTTCGCAATCTCCTCATCGGCCCCCTCATAGCCATAGAAGACCTCGACCAGCCGGGTCTCCTCCAGGATCTGCCTGACGATCCGGTTCCTGTCCCAGTCGAGGAGGTAGCCCCGTGATGTTCGGACTTTGGGGAGGACGGGGACGAACTCCCCAAATATAGTCGTCTGCGTCGACTTGCGGACCAACCTCATGCCCCCGCGATCAGGTCGGCGACAAGGTCTTCCTGGAACGCGCCGCCGGGAAAGAGATCGCCGGACGTATAGAAGGCGTCATCTTTCTGGAGCACCGGCGCTTCCTGGACGAATACGCCGTTCATGCGGAGTTCCGTCAGCGCTTCTATGGACGCCATATCGCACTCGGTGTAGGAAACGCTTCTGGAAGCCAGGAACTCTTTGAGAATCTCACAGTTTGGGCAGAATTCTAATGTATATACGATGAATTGCGCTGTATCGGAAATGGTCATACCCCCGGATTTGGTCGTTATGGTTTTGTGCTGGTCTGATATATCAGCTCTGATATAGGGCCCGCGGGTTTTTATTATGGAGCATGCAGCTACCGGTACTCGCGCTGGCCCCCATCTGTCAATCACCTTTTGTAGGGTGAAGCACGAATAGGTACAATACCATGGTCAGGACGTTTGTTGCAATCGATCTGCCCGAAGAGATCCGCGAACGGGCTCGCGAGTCCCGGGCGACCCTGGCGGAGTCCGGTGGCCGCCTCTCGATCGTCGACCCGGGAAACCTTCACATAACGGTGAAGTTCCTCGGTGAGGTCGCACCAGAGGAGATCGAGGCGATCACCGAGGCGCTCCGGGCGGTCAGGGCCGAACCCTTCGAGGTGACGATCGGTTGCGCGGTCTGCAACCCCCCGCGCAGGCCGAGGGTGATCTGGTGCGATGTCACCGACGCCGGGGAGAGCGCCGCCCTCGCCCGGCAGGTGGACGACCTCCTCGAACCGCTCGGGTTTTCCCGGGAGCGCCGTCCCTTCCGACCCCACGTGACGCTTGCACGGGTGAAGGAGTTCCACCCCTCGCTTCTCCGGCAGGTGGAGTGTATGCCCCATGAACCGTTCGGGAAGTTCAGGGTGGAGAGCATCAAACTCAAGAAGAGCACGCTCACGCCCCGGGGGGCGATCTACGAGGACCTCGCGGAGGTAGCGCTTTGACCCGGTGCCCCTGTGAAGAGGAGGTACTCAGGCGGATCCGCCCCACGCCGGAGGAGCGGGCCTATATCAGGACGGTTGGAGGGCGCCTGATCGAGGCGGTGGAGCAGTCCGGTATGGCGAAGGCGATGATGGTCGGGTCAGTCGCCCGCGATACATTCGTCCGGGGCGATCGCGACCTCGACATCTTTATGCTCTTCGATCCCTCCCTCCCACGGGAGGATCTGCAGGAGAAGGGACTGTCCCTGGCACGTCGGATCGCGGAGGAGTTCGGCGCGACCTGGCGCGAGAAGTATGCAGAACACCCCTACATAAACGCGACGATCAACTCGCTCGATATCGATCTCGTACCCTGTTACGCCGTGGAGAGCGCAACCGAGATCAAGAGCGCCGTGGACCGAACGCCGTTTCACACCCGGTACATCCGGGCTCACATCGATGGTTACGTCGATGATATCCTCCTTGCAAAGCAGTTTGCGAAGGCCGGCGGGGTCTACGGGTCCGACCATATGACCGGGGGTTTCTCAGGCTACCTCTGTGAGCTCCTGACGATCTACTACGGCGGGTTCCACCCGCTCCTTGAGGCCGCCGCCCGCTGGGTGCCGGGGGTGGTCATCGATATCGAACACCACGGGACGAAGAAATTTGATGAACCGCTCGTCGTCATCGACCCCGTCGATCCGGAACGAAACGTTGCAGCGGCGCTCACGCTCTCGCGGATGTTTGAGTTTGTCGAGCTCGCCCGGGGCTACCTGAAGGATCCCTCTGAGATATTCTTCTGCCGGCCATCCCCCCCGCTTCTCAGCCGGGAGGTCTTCGGCCGCCTGCTTGCGGCGCGGGGGACGTATCTCTTCACGATCACATTTGCAACACCTGACTACACGGCGGATACGGTTGTCCCCCAGCTCCGGAAGTCGGCAGACTCGATCCGTGAACTTCTCGACCGGAGCGGGTTTCCGGCGAACCGGATCGATACCTGCATGCAGAAAGATCACTGCATGCTCCTCTTTGAACTGATGGCAGAGGAGGTTCCGGTGGTGTGGCGCCACATCGGCCCGCCTGTCTGGTCGCCGGAGAACGCTACGAAGTTCGTCGATAAGTACGTCCACGACGGGGTCTTCGCCGGCCCTTACATCGAGGACGGACGCTATGTTGTGGAACTCCCCCGCACGTTCACGAGGGCCGTCGACCTCCTGAACTCGAGCACACTTCTGGATCTCTCGCTCGGGAGGCATGTCCGCCGCTCGATGGAGAACGGGTGGACGGTGAATGCCGGCGAAGATTGCTGGGATGAGGAGTTTGCTGTATTTCTGTCGGAATTTCTCGGTCGCTCATCGCCGCTCGTGAGGATCCGGAGGGTGACGGGGAGGTAAGGCTCCGGGGTCTTGCGCACTCCCGCGCGGAGTGACCCCACGATGCATAGGATTATCTGGAAGTCCGGGATCCAGAAGATGCCTCATGAAGATCCAGGTGACCCACCCGTTCGACCTCTCGCCCGCCGATGCTATCCACCTCCAGGCGGACCTTCGGTCGAAGATCAGCCTCTCCGGCGACCCCGGGGAGATCTCGGTCGTGGCAGG
>JGI24710J26742_10003790_pt1 | contig 12704 bp, 11 predicted proteins | sample BioPla2DNA2_FD_26742 | JGI IMG/M metagenome (IMG submission 26742) | reverse complement strand
GACAGAGGTGGAAGTGCAGTAATGTATGTAGCTGACTGTTACTAATAGGTCGAGGGCTTGACCTAAAAAGGTTTGTTTTGTTAGGATGTTAAATCATTTATATGTGTAGGATTTTGTCAATATTCCTCGATAGCTCAATGGTAGAGCACTCGGCTGTTAACCGAGTTGTTGTAGGTTCGAGCCCTACTCGGGGAGCTCTAAAGATAAAAAACTTTAGAAATTATATGTGTTTTATGCTTATAATCATTGACAAGATCATATGATTAATGGTATAATCACAAGTGCGGCTCCATGGTCAAGCGGTTAAGACACCGCCCTTTCACGGCGGTATCAGGGGTTCGAATCCCCTTGGAGTCATAGTTAGTAAATTGCCGGTAAAACCGATTAGTCTAATCGGCAGAGTTTGGACCTTTAGCTCAGTTGGTTAGAGCAACCGGCTCATAACCGGTCGGTCCGGGGTTCAAGTCCCTGAAGGTCCATTACATACTTGGCCTATTGGCTCAGTTGGTTAGAGCGCCGCCCTGTCACGGCGGAGGTCGAGGGTTCGAGTCCCTCATAGGTCGTTTTTTTTATTTATAGATATATTCATTTGGGATCTTAGCTCAGCTGGGAGAGCATCTGCCTTACAAGCAGAGGGTCATAGGTTCGAGCCCTATAGGTCCCATTAATGCCGGCGTGGCGGAACAGGCAGACGCACAGGACTTAAAATCCTGCGGGAGTAATATCCCGTACCGGTTCGATTCCGGTCGCCGGCATTTGTATTATATATGTGTGCTTAGCTCAGCTGGATAGAGCGTCTGGCTACGGACCAGAAGGTCGGGAGTTCGAATCTTCTAGCACACAATTAAATTGAGTTTTTACCTTCGTCTTGATTAGGTAGAAACTTTTTTTTGTATTTATAAAATTGATGCTTATAATTAATTAATAAAGTAAGTTTACGGTAAAATATCATTGTGGTAGAATAGTGCAAAGGAGGTTGGTGACCTGATGAATAAAAGTGAATATTTACAGATCCTAAGGGAAGCTCTAGAAGGTGAATTAAATCCCTTAGATATTGAAAATAATATACGCTATTATGATCAATATATAGGTAATCGCTCGATTGATGATATAGAAAAGATATTAGGAGAATTGGGTGACCCTAGACTTATTGCTAAGTCGATTATAGAAGCAGATAGAGCTGCTAAGCAAAAGGACGGTATGGGTCATCAAAGCCACCAGGATGATTATTATAAGAATACAGATAATAATTCTCAGTCCCATGGGAGAAATGTGGGAAAAGTACTTACCTGGTACAATAAACTTTTCTTATTTGCTATCATTATGTTTATTATAATGCTGATAATTTTTTTGGGATCTATTATGTTGAAAATTCTATTTACAATAGGAATACCTATTCTTTTTATCATTGCTTTAGTTCAACTATTTAATAACCGCTAACCTGAAGAAACAATCTATGGGAGTATATAAGGGGTAGCCAAATGCTCCTTTTGATGTGGGGAGTATAAATAATTAATAAGAGCTTATATATTGCACTCATTAATAGCCTCTAAGAGCTTCGTAATTATTCTACAGATGATTTTACAAGGCAATATTTATATTATGTAAACCAATTCTATATTTTACTATTGAAATTATAGAATAAACCTGGCCGAATTTTTTTGCTTTTAAATAATTTACAAAAACATAGTGAATATTTCAATCAAAAAAGCAAACAATAAATATGTAAACACAATCTATATTTATAATTAGGAGGCCATTCTATGAACAATAATAGTAATAATCGACAGAGCAATAATTCAACAAATAGAGCAAATAATAATACTAGCTCTGGCAGAAATTCTAACGAAAGTAACTGCACTAATAACACATCCAACAACACAAGAAATGCTTCAAATAATCAAAGAAGCACTAATGCCAACAACATGAATAATACTAGGAGCACAAATACTAACAATACAAATTACACTAACAACAATACGTCCAATAGAAGTAATACAAGCAATAAAAATAACACAAATAGGGCAACTAATAACGCAAGAACCAATAATTTTAGAAACTTAGATGATCTAGATAATAATTATTAGTAAATAGATAAGTAGTAAAGGTCAAAGAGGACTCTGTATACGGAGTCCTCTTTTTTGGCGATTTATGAGCAAATATGGAGGGACTGAATAAAATGTAATGGAAGAATATATATCTTTAAGAAATGGTGGTGGATGCTAGTATGTCCTTTGATAATATAGGAAGTAATGAGATTGAACATTATATTGGTAAGCCGAATGTGACTATAATTGATTTAAGAGAACCAAGGGAATATGCTTCAGGTCATATTCCTACGGCAATTAATATCCCTTATGAAGATTTAGATGAATATAAGAATAAATTATCCCGTAAAGAATTAATAATATTTTATTGCGAAAGAGGAAACATAAGCTTATTGGCAGCGAGAGATTTGCTCAAAGAGGGTTATAATATTAAAAGCTTATATAGGGGATTAAACTCATATAAGGGAACCTTAACTAGGAGATAATAGAACAACCATGTTGACTAAAACGGAAAAGAGCCTTACAATTACGATATTGAAATAAACGAAGGAGAGAACAATGAAACAATTTGAATACATTTCACCTTGTCATTTTGGTCTTGAGGCAGTTTTAAAAAGAGAGCTGCTTGATTTGGGACTTAGTATAGTAAAGGTAGATGACGGTAAAGTAACTTATACTGGTGATGAAAATACATGTGCAAGAGCTAATATTTTCCTAAGGACCACAGAGAGGGTGCTTCTTAAAGTAGGAGAATTTAAAGCTGAAACTTTTGATGAACTTTTTGAGAAGACTAAGGAGCTTCCTTGGGAAAATTATATTCCTAGGGACGGGAAATTCTGGGTTACGAAAGCTAGCTCTATCAATAGCAAGTTGTTTAGTCCATCAGACATACAATCTATTATGAAAAAAGCTATGGTAGAAAGACTTAAGTCTGTTTATAAGACAGATTGGTTTGAGGAAACTGGAAGCTCATATCCTTTAAGGGTTACCATTCATAAGGATGTAGTTACTGTATGCATTGATACTTCTGGTGTATCACTTCATAAGAGAGGATATAGAAAGCTTACAAGTAAAGCACCTATAACAGAGACCCTAGCTGCAGCCCTTGTTATGCTGACTCCTTGGAAAAAGGATAGAATTTTAGTTGATCCCTTCTGTGGAAGTGGTACTATTCCAATAGAAGCTGCATTAATTGGGGCAAGAATTGCTCCAGGAATAAATCGAACATTTTTAGCAGAGTCATGGAATAATATTTTTGACAACAATATGTGGTTAAAGGCAAGGGAAGAGGCAAAGAGTCAAGAACTGGCAGATATAACCATGAACATTCAGGCCTATGACCTTGATGGTGAGATTATAAAGGCNGCAAGACAGAATGCTCGACTTGCTGGAGTGGAACATTTAATTCATTTTCAACAAAAGCCAGTAAGTGAATTAAGTAATAGTAAAAAATACGGATTTATAATAACAAACCCTCCCTATGGAGAACGTTTAGAGGAAAAGGAGGCTCTGCCAGAGCTATACAAAGAAATAGGAAAGGTATTCCAAGCACTAGATTCTTGGTCCTATTATATAATTACTTCCTACGAGGATGCTCAGAAATATATTGGCAGGAAAGCTGATAAAAACCGTAAAATTTACAACGGAATGATGAAGACCTACTTTTATCAGTATATGGGTCCAAAACCTCCTAGAACAAAGAATATTATCGATTCTAAGGGTAATTGATCAAGCTTACTATAAAAACATTAAAAACCGTTACTCCACAATGATATACACCTCTATAAAAGGGGAGCATGTCACTGTGAGGTAACGGTTTATTTTATTCATCTTGTTTTGTTAATCCAATTAAGAATATCATCATAAACTTCTTCCTTATTAAGTTCATTGAGAAGTTCATGTCTACACTCAGGATACAGCTTATAGTCTATATTAGTAAATTGTAATTTATTAAGAGTAGAAATAAATTTATTAATCTCAGTTCCATAGCCTCCAACAGGATCATGGTCACCACTAATAATAAAAAGTGGTAGGTCTCTATCAGTTTTCTTAATCAATGATTTCATTGAACTATTCAGTACAAGCTTTAGTAAGTCTCGGTAAAATGAAGCTGTGCACATGAAGCCACAATATGGATCATTTATATATGCCCCAACCACTGGATGACTTCTAGAAAGCCAATCAAAGGCGGTCCGGCTAGCAAGTGCAGTGTATCTTTTGTTACCAAACATTAAGGCATTCATAAAGGGCGAAATGCTTTTAGGACCTTTTATCTTACAATGTAATTTACCTATAAAAAGTCCTGCTCTGGTTACTAAAAGAGGTGGGTAGGATGTTCCTGATAATATTACCCCATCATAATCATTGTAAGTCTGGATAACATTCCTTGCAATAAGAGAACCCATACTATGGCCCAATAGGAAAAACTTATTGCTACGATTATGCTTCTTAACGTATTTACTTACATTAATGGCATCATCGATAACTAGCTGATGTCCATTTTTGTGTGCAAAGAATCCTAAATCCTTAATTTTTTGGTCGGTTCCGTGGCCACGATGGTTGTATGTATACACATCAATCCCATTATGTGCTAAGTACTCTGCGAATTCCTGATATCTTTCCACGTGTTCTGCCATTCCATGAAGTATTAATAGGCTAGCCCTAGGTTCATAATCACTTATATATTGGGTTAATTTAGTGCTATAACCATCGCTTTGATCAATAATTAGTTCATTTGCTTCATACATTCCATTATCCCCTTTTTCTACAGTTGACAAAACTAAATGTACAAGTGGTATATTCATTATATAGATAATTTTACCAAAAATCAATCCATAAACCATATTATATAAGGAGTATTTGAAAATTGTATTGAGTATAGGGAAAATCTATAATATAATCTAAGATATACCACGTTTATACATTATTCTACATTGATGATTATTGATTGGAGGGGTAAGATTGAATAAGAAGTTAATTAAGAAGATGGCAGTAGAGAGTCTTGTGTGCATGCTTCTTGTGGTAACCCTATCCTTTGCTTTTAAAAGGTATCAGTCAGCTGTTATTGAAGCTAGTGGTAATGAAACCGATAATGTCCTCCAAAATATAGATGAATTGGCAACTATAAAAGAGAATACCAATGTAGAGACGCTGATAGATGATAAAGCTGAAGATAGAGCCCCCTTATTTATGGGAAAGCTTTCTTTAGTTGATGAAGAGATTACAGAGAAACTTAATAAATACATTTTAATAAAAAAGACAGGCAATGAGCCAATTACATTATTCCTAGAGGATTTGTATATAACTAAGTGTATCAGGATAACTTTATCAGGCCTTGACAACAACCGATTTAATAGTGGAATGGTCGGAAGGGTTAACGATGATGAACTTTATGTTGGAGATCCTGATTATGAGGCTGTAACCTCCTTGCAAATGAATGCAGATACAGAAGAGATGGAAGAAGTCATAACTAAGGATTATGGTAATGATTTTGCTCATGAGATAATTATTGAAACTTATTATGATGTAGAAGAAAATTCCTATTCAACAGAGATCTTCATCCAATTGGATGATGTATATGCCCATCTGGTTGAGGAGGACGACAATTACTTTTATATTGAGCTTAAGAAGCCAAAGGAAGTCTATGATAAAGTATTGGTTGTAGATGCTGGCCATGGTGGAAAAGATGGGGGAGCCTTATCAGCTGCAAAAGATGTGTATGAAAAAAATATAAACCTGGATATTCTATTAAAGCTTAAGGAATTATTAGACAAAGAAGATATAAAGGTGTATTATACAAGAATGTCTGATGAGACTATATTTTTAAGACCAAGGGTTGATCTTGCTAATAGTGTAGAAAGTGATTTCTTTATTAGTATACATTGTAATAGTAGTACTTCTAGAGGGCCTAATGGTACTCAGATATATTATTATGATAAAGTATCTAATGGGGTTAAAGTAAAGGATTTGGCGATCATATCCTCTGAAGAAATGGATAAGGCTATATCCCTTAAGAAGCAGGGAATAGTTAAGAAGAAGGATGACGATATATTTATATTGAAAAAAGCAGAAGTTCCAGCGATTATAATAGAAGTGGGTTATATGAGTAATAGTAATGATTTATACTATATGAATAATAATGATAATAGAAAGAATATAGCGGATGGAATTTATAATAGCATCATGAGAGCATATGAAGAGTTAATGCAAGCAGACTAGAAGCAGGAGGCCTTATGAAAAGAATTATATTTGCAACAACTAATGAAGGTAAGATGGATGAAATTAGGGATATTATGAAAGACATTAATGTAGAAGTAGTATCTCTTAAGGATATTGGATTTAATACTTATATTGAGGAAAATGGATTCACATTTGAGGAAAATGCTATTATAAAGGCTAAGGCTGTTATGGAGATTACCGGTGACATGGTTTTAGCTGATGATTCAGGCCTAGAGGTAGATTACCTAGATAAAGCGCCAGGTATATATTCAGCAAGATTTTTAGGTGATGACACATCATATGATGTGAAGAATCAATATATAATAGACAAATTGGCTAATGTACAGGGAGAGGACAGGAGTGCAAGGTTTGTATGCGTTATTGCATTAGCCATGCCAAATGGTGAGATAATAACCAAAAGAGGTACAATAGAAGGATATATTGCTGATAAGATATGCGGAGAGAATGGGTTTGGATATGACCCTATTTTCTATGTTCCCAAATATGGACGGACAACAGCTGAGCTTTCTCCGGAATTTAAGAACCAAATTAGCCACCGTGGCATAGCTCTAAGCGCTATGAAAGAGGAGATTATAAAGAAGATATAGAGATAAAACAAGGTGTTTAAAGTGAATTATTCACTTCGCCATGGAAATATTGCGCCTTCTTAACATGAAAATCTGTCATATTCATGAAGAAGTTTGCAGGCAGAATAAAAGGAATGGTTATTATAATGAAAGTATTGATCGTTAGTGATACCCACGGTAGGGAAAAGTATTTACTTGATACTATACAGAGGGTAAGTCCAATAGATATGTTAATACATTTAGGTGATTTTGAAGGTGGAGAAGAAAGTATAAGGTCTATGGCAGGCTGTTCAGTAGAGTTTGTCTCAGGGAATAATGACTTCTTTACTAGCATACCCAAAGAAAAAATTATAAAAGTAGGCAATTATTCGATTATGCTAACCCATGGACATAGGTATTCAGTAACCCATAGTCTTAACCTTCTGTGGGAGGAAGCAAAAAGAAATTATGTTGACGTAGTTATGTATGGTCATACTCATGTGCCTTATATAGAGAAGTATAATGGTATATGGTTTGTAAATCCTGGTAGTATTTCATTGCCAAGACAAGATGGACGACCAACATTTATAATAATGGATATTGATTCCAAGGGAGGTATTCATTTCACATTAAACCATATAAAAAGAAAGGTTTTCTAAAATATTACAAGTAAAGTAGAATAATTGTAGATTAGATGCTAGCTTGAAGAATAAATAGCGAAAAAGTTCAAAAAAGAGGTTGACAAGATTGAAATGCTATTATATAATAAATCTTGCGTCACAGCAGACCAGATAAAGGTTGACAGTCATAAAACAGCGTAAAATTAAGTTGTTGTAGCCAAAATTTACGATATGTGTTATACTGTGAAAGTGATTTTCGGGGTGTGGCTCAGTTTGGCTAGAGTGCTTGATTTGGGATCAAGAGGCCGCAGGTTCGAATCCTGTCACCCCGACTTAAAAACCAAGATGATATATACTGGTTTTTAATAGGTTGAATAATATATATCGTCAATGCCAAAAATAATAAATATAATTAATATGCGGGTGTAGTTCAATGGTAGAACACTAGCCTTCCAAGCTAGATACGTGGGTTCGATTCCCATCACCCGCTTGATATATGATTAGACAATCTAAACGTATATCCTAAATGTGCTAGTAGCTCAGTAGGATAGAGCAACGGCCTTCTAAGCCGTGTGTCGGGGGTTCGAATCCCTTCTGGCACATTTTTTATCTCTATAAGATTTGTATGGTGGGTATAGCGCAGTTGGTTAGCGCGCCAGATTGTGGCTCTGGAGGCCGAGGGTTCGAATCCCTCTATCCACCCTATGTATTTATAGTGGGCTATCGCCAAGCGGTAAGGCACAGGACTTTGACTCCTGCATTCGATGGTTCAAATCCATCTAGCCCAGTTTTCTCTAAGTGTTAATATTTGAGATACATTAATCTAAAACTGGGCTTGCCCAGTTGACCTAACCATATGGGATATTAGCTCAGTTGGCAGAGCACTTGACTTTTAATCAAGGTGTCCCGGGTTCGAATCCCGGATGTCTCATTTGTAACTCTAATAACTGTATATATTATATGCGGATATGGCGGAACTGGCAGACGCGCTAGACTTAGGATCTAGTGGGAGACCGTGCAGGTTCGATTCCTGTTATCCGCACTCTAAAAGGCTTTATCACTTTCAAATGAAGGTGGTAGGGCTTTTTTTCTTTTGTAAGATTTATTAATATACTTGTACTACAAAGTATAATTGGTTAGAATACAAATAATTAGTTTCAATCAATCGATTAGAATAGGAGAAGGGCATTATGTTGATATTGGCATTAGAAACAAGTACAACATCAGCAAAAGCTATGTTATATAGTACTGAAGAAGGGATAGTTGATGTAATCACCAAGGAATATCCTTCAGAGGCTAATAATACCTTAATGCAAGATCCAGAGGGAGTACTTCAGGAACTAGCACAAGTTAGTAAACAGATATGTGCTGGCAGGGATATTGAGGTTATTAGCCTCAGTGGCATATGGCATAGTCTTTTGTTGTGTGATAAAGGGATGAAGGCTAAGACTAAAATTATAAGCTGGGCCAATACAAGTGGGGCCGATGTAGTCAGTAGGTTTCTTAAGGATGAGGAAAATGTTAATAGATTTTATAGGACTACAGGATGTCCTGTTGCTCCTAATTATCCCTACTTTAAATTACTTCATCTAAAAGAACAGGGGTATAAACTAGAAGATTATTATATAATGGGACAGGGAAGCTACATCACATATCGTTTAACAGGTAAGCGAGTTGTAACAGATTGTATGGCTTCTGGAAGTGGGTTATTAAATATTCATAATAAGCAATATGACAAAGCTATATTAAAGGAATTAGGCATAGAAGAGGATCAACTATGTAAGCTTGTAACCTATAAGGATGCTGTCCCCCTTTCTGTGGAAGGAGCTAAGCTACTAGGATTAAAGCCAGGGATACCTGTAATCCCTGCCAGTGCAGATGGGGCACTTAATCAGGTTGGAGCTGGAGCCTTAGATGAAGGGGCAATGACCTTTTCCGTTGGCACTAGTGCGGCAATTAGATTATCCACATCTAAGCCCCTAATTCCTGATAAACCAAGTACCTGGTCTTATCTTTCCCCAACCCAGTGGTTAAGTGGAGCAGCAACATCTGGGGCTTGTAATTGTACAGACTGGTTCAATGATGACTTTTATGGGATGAGCTATGATGAAATAGAAAAATGTAGCCAAGAGGAGTTGAATACACCAGTATTTCTTCCATTTCTTTTTGGGGAAAGGTCTCCTGGCTGGCAGGGTAATAAAAGAGGAGCATTTATTGGAATTGAACCTTATCATACAAAGCAACATTTCTACCAAGCAATTCAAGAGGGTATTCTATTTAATGTATACCAGAATTATAATGTTCTGTGTGATATGGTGGGTCAACCAAAAAAGATTATCTTGTCNGGTGGTATTGTCAATTCAANATTTTGGACACAAATGTGTGTTGACATATTTGGTGCAGCCATGGAGATCCCAGTTATTAATCAATCCTCTCTTATGGGGGCTGTTATACTAGGCTTGGATTATCTGAAGATTATTCCTAGCCCTAAGGACTACCCATGTGAAAAGGGTAAGATTATCGTTCCTGACCCAAATATGAGACCAATATATGAGAAGAAGTACGAGAAGTATCTCTATTGCTATAATATGATTAGCTAGAGGAGGTTTATAGCATGCCAACAACTTATACTCATTATAGGTTTGGTCAGAATGTTAAAGAACATCTTGGTGGAGAGATAAAGAAGATAATATGTGAGAACAANACATTGTATAATATTGGNCTTCATGGTCCNGATATATTATTTTATTATAAACCTATAGGCTATAATACTATTAATCAGACAGGGGTTGCTCTTCATAATNCAATGGCTGAAGAGTTTTTCAAAAATGGAAAGAAAATAATTAATAAGCATCCGGACAATAGAGTAGCTCTTGCCTATCTCTTTGGCTTTGTATGTCATTTTATGCTGGATAGTGAATGCCATCCCTATATTAACGAGAGTATAAAAACCATCCCCGTATCTCATAGTGCTATGGAGGCTGAGATGGACAGAATGCTAATGATTAAAGATGGACTAAACCCTATTAAATATAAGCCTACTAAGCATATAAGGTCAGATAAAAGAGTTGATGAGCTAATTGCATTATTCTATCCGAAGATTAGTCCGAAGCAGATAGGTCAGACCATAAGATCAATGAAAAGAGTCTTAGATATCTTAGTGCCCTCCAACAAGATAAAACGGGCATTTCAGAGATTAGCTCTACTGATGACGGGTAATAATCGTAAACTGTCAGGGCTAGTGCTTCGGATTAAACCAATTGAATTATGCAAGGAAAGTAATCTGGCATTAGAGAAGATATATAATGATACTGTTATAACTACAGCTAGAATGATCACTAAATTTTATGAAGGATTAGAGGAGGATGATTATCTAAGCCCTAGATTTTCGAGAACCTTTAAATAATATTATTGAAATAAAGATGGTTCAGCATTTTTGTGCTGAACCATCTTTATTTTGCATAATTTTATTATTAAGTCTCCGTAAAAGTTTGGAGAATGTTTGCGAAGTTTTAGTGTGCCGTGGCAACAATTTATAAAATGGTTGAAATAAGAGGTTGAGTGAAAACTTAAATTCCAGTGTAAAGTTAAATTCCAGTGTGAAGACTAAATTCCATTTTATATAGGTTTGAGCTATATATTTACTGACGAAAACATAGTATAATGGCCTTACAGAAAATGCTTGGATTAAAAAACTGCGTAACAAACAGACGACTGGAGTGATTTGTGAAAGACTAAATTCCACTCGTCATGGATATGATATTTGCAGTTCTCAATCCGCAGATTGGCGAAATGTTAATAGGTTACTTTTTCAGCAGTTCGGGGGTCAGAATGATATCATTGGGTGATATCTCCCTTAGTCCAAATGCATTTACTGCATCTTTATCAAGCAGCATTTGGGCCAGTTGAATGGGGGTTAGACCATTTAAACTGGCCCTAGCTGTACTGTTGATATGACTTGCAAGCTTTGTAGCATCCCACCCAGTAAGNNNGTCAAATGANGAGCCCTTTGGCAAGACATAGCGTATATATTCATGATTTTTCTCTATATTAGGTTTTTGCCATGAGGCCATTGGATCACAATAATAGATGGATGTACGGATGATGTTATTAATTCCGCTTTCAAGTTCATCGGGCTTTGAAAATTCAAAACCTCGATCTGTCAGGATAACAGGGAATGTCTTGCAAAATCCAAGTGTGGATATTTTCTCTTCCAGACGATCAAATACCTTTTTAACAGATGAAGTCGATTTATCTGGAAGTAGATAAATAAGCATCAGCTTACAGCTCCGGAAGAATAAAGTAAGAAATACTTTCTTGCTACCTTCACAACCAACAACGGTATCCATTTCGACCACATTTGTATCGGGATAGGCTTGTATGTAGTTAAGGAAATCCTTATACGTTCGACCCTCAAAGATACCTTTATCATAAATCTCTGAAGTTTGTGTTTTTCGAAGCTTGTACTTTACTTTCCGAGGAAGGTCTATGTTTTTTACAGAGAGAACACCTGACGCTATGTAATTATAAATAGTCTTTTCCGTACATTTAAGTTCAGGATGGTTCTCAATGATTAGATAAGGTGACTGTCCTTGGAGTATTAATGGTGAAACAATAGAATCCATTTGTTTAAGGGTTTCAGGAGTCTGATTAATTCCATCCCTTGCTTCAACCAAGACAGACCTATACTCTTTGTTTGATACAGTAGCTCTATAAAAGTATTTATCAAGCCTGCACTGCACTTTTTTTGGGCATCCATTACCTTTAGTGATGGTGATGCATATGTCTTTGATAAAGCTGCTACAATGCTTGTTACATTCAGCACAAGAGCTACATTGCTTTCTGCATAGTATTGAACGATTGCAGATATTTCTAAGCTTGCAATTGCGACGATTAGCACAGCGGTTAAAGTTTACGAAATCATTCTTGGGCATAAAGGTACGATGCTTTTTAACTTCTTTGGATATGGTAGAGGGGTCCTTACAAATGTATTTTGCGATTTCCTTAAATGGCATGTTATTATCTAAGGATTTTTCAATATAAACTCTGTTATCTAAGGTAAGATGCTTTTGGTTCCCAGGTATTAATTTACACATAAATAAACTCCTTTCACTGCGGATTGGGAAACCAATCTAATTGTAAAGGAGTACTGGAATTTAAGAAAGACTAAATTCCACATATACTTTCGCTAACTGGAATTTAGTTTTTCATTCAACGGTTAGAATATGGGATTGATGAAAAAGGTTGTTATT
>JGI24710J26742_10003788_pt1 | contig 12706 bp, 14 predicted proteins | sample BioPla2DNA2_FD_26742 | JGI IMG/M metagenome (IMG submission 26742) | reverse complement strand
TTGATAACGATGGTATGGACTCATATCGCCGTAAAGCATGGATCAAAACTTATGATGAACTGCTTTATGACCACAAGTGGGCTGCTGATCCAGATGAATGGACTCCTGGCAGTGATGGTGCCAATGAATATAAGAAAACTGACAAGGGAGCACGTGGTGTATTAGAAAATGCACGCATCCATGCTAACGAAGGTTACTTCATTTGGAAGAACGTACCTCACGTAGATCAAGGTGACGTTATCAATGAAGGTTGGGCTGGTACATGGAACAAGAACTTCCAAATCATGCGTTATGCTGAAGTTCTTTTGATGTATGCTGAAGCATGTGCTCAAACTCCTGATGCTTCTGATGATGCTGACGGTCTTGCAGCTCTGAAAGCAATCCAAAATCGTGCAGGTTCAAACAATGTTTCTACTGTTCTTGATCTTAAAGATGTTAAGAATGAAATGAGGTTTGAATTGTGGCTCGAAGGTGACCGTACAGTTAACCTGATACGTTGGGGTGACACTCAACAATTGAAAGAAGTTGGTTCTTACATGCCCGACCTNAGNGATGCATTGAATTATGGAAAAGGCTCTGAACACGGTGTTTACATCGATGNTTCTAANGCTACNTACTATAAGGATANATATGATATCGGTTTCAAGCCTGGCAAGCATGAACTGCTTCCATTCCCGAAACNTGCTGTAGANCTTAACNCTGGTCTAAAGCAAAATCCAAATTGGGACTAATTATAACGACCAATAATAAAANTAGGGGGCCTTTGGGCCCCCTTTTTTGTTTCTGTATTATATAGAGTTAATCACATATAATTTTGGTTAGATTACTTGTGTAAGGCCTTTTCCTGATATGAGTGGCTTATTTTTTGAGCCGCTATTGGTGCTAAGTTTTCTTGCTTTACGTTGTAATCGCTGTTTACAGAAGGTGTAAAACTATCCCGATCATGATTGCAATGCCGAAACTTAACAGGGTTCCTGTTACTACATATTCCGACCTCAGATGATCCTTCTCTCCAAAACGCAGAATAGATTTGGCTGCTATCAGTAGTCCTACAGCCTCGAAATGTCCCAGCAAAATAAAGGTCAGTGCTAGTGTTCTTTCCATAGTGCCAATTAGCTGACCTGCATTTGGAAGGTTCTGAAGGCCTTCCTCATTATTGTCAGGCATCCTGATATCATAAAAACTAAAGATCTCCCTTAACAGAATGTTTGTCGGTCTGAAAGAAATAGTCGGCAAACAAATGTGCCATGATTTGCAGGGCAAGGAGTTGATAGAAGGTCATATTTCAAGTTGTTTTATGGCTATGCTAAAGCGGTCTACTGCCTTCTGGACAGCATTCCAGCCCCCACTGCGTGAGTGCTGGTTGACTGTAGCCTGGGTTATTCCTAAAGTTTGTGAGATTTCTTCCTCATTATGTCCCAATAGCTTCAGATAAATAACCTCGCATTGTCTTGCCGTGCTTTTTGCAATTAACACGTCCAAAAGGGCAAGCACTGGGCCAAACTCGTCTTCAATATTCTGTTGGGAAGAGGCTATGAAGAAGGTTGATTTTACTATGGCATTCTTTCCATGAGTGCCTGGCTGACTGTTGATAATACGTCCTGAAAGATAGATAGCTTCTCCGTCAATTATTCCTTTTACCGGATCAAAACGAGAAATTTCCCCTATTCCAATTGCCAGACGTATCCCATATGTTCGAAAAAGTCCAGCTTCCTTTCTTCCTGATGCTATTTTATCAGAAGCCGCTTTTATATAGTATTTGACCAGGAGGGCGACCCGTAAGGCCTGCCCGGGTTGCGGCAGATAGCCTTCCAGATAATCACCCTTTATCATTCTAGCAAAGACACTGAAATGCTTGTCTAGTAAAGTCACAAGATCCTTAAGCCTTTGCTCAAGAAGTTCCCTCCCCTCGATACTTAGGCTGGTGAAAGACACGATATCGCCGGAAATACTTGCTTTGAACTGTGTTTTAGTCATGATCGTCAAGGGATTATGAATTACTAAATTTATAACTTTTAATTGCCATTTGCACTGATGCTGATTTTTGGTTTTATTCAGATAGGTTATAAAGCCTATAAATAACAAATATAGGTTAATAAACCTATAAATGCAAAATATAGACTATAAAGCCTATAAATTCCATAAGAAAGGGGTGGTATTTATCGATGGGCTTTTTTTGCTACTTTTGGGATTGTTATATTGAAGATATGAGTCAGGTATTGGAGAGTTTCGCAGCAATAGATTTTGAGACTGCAAATGAGTTTCCTACCAGCGTGTGCAGTGTTGGGATTGTTATAGTGCGTGATGGTGAGATATGCGACAGTTTCTACAGTCTGATTAAACCTGAACCAGATTATTACCGCCAAATAAATATGGGCATCCATGGAATTACTCCTGAGGATACAGTAAATGCTGCTGTTTTTCCTGATGTTTGGATGCAGGTGGAACCTTTGATTGAAGGACTTCCTCTGATTGCCCACAATAAAGGTTTCGATGAAGCATGTCTTAAGGCCTGCTTTAAGACCTATATGATGGATTATCCCGATTACGAGTTTTATTGCACGCTGCAAGGGGCAAGGGCTATATTGAAGGGCTTGCCAAACTATAAACTTACTACTGTAGCTGAGTATTGTGGCTACTATCTCGATAATCACCACAATGCCCTGGCGGATGCGGAGGCATGCGCCAGAATTGCTATCAGGCTCTACTCCAGGTAATGCTATGAATTCAATAATTTTATTTATTTTTAGCTACCTAAAACTCTTAAACACCACTAATTATGCCAATTATTATTCTTATTGTTGGAGTAGTGATTCTTCTACTGGTTATTGGTCTTTACAATAACCTAATCAGAAAGCGCAACGAAGTCGATTTTGCATTTGCCGCAATTGATACCCAACTTAAAAAGCGCTACGACCTGATTCCAAATCTTGTTGCCACCGTTCAGGAATATGCCAGGCATGAGAAGGAACTGCTGACCAAGGTTGCTGAACTTCGTGCAAAGGCCGTTTCGGGCAATCTCAGCCAGAATGAACAGGTGGATCTCAATAACCAACTGTCTGCCGGCATTCGCAACCTGATGGTTGCGATGGAGGCTTATCCGGAGCTTAAGGCTAACGAGAACTTCATCAATCTGCAACGCAACCTTACTGAGATAGAATCTCAGATTGCCGCAGCAAGGCGTACTTACAACGCTGCAGTTACCGATTTCAACAACAGTATTCAGGTCTTTCCTGCAAATATCTTTGCCGGAATGCTTGGCTTTACAGCCAGACAACTGTTTGTTATTCCTGAGGCCGAACGGCAGAATGTCAATGTAAAGCAACTGTTCTCCTGATTTTAAGGGGAATACCGAGTAGTTTGACTATCATGTGCTGCCTTCCGGGGCGGTCCGGAGCGATAGGTAGTTGAATCTGCTATGGCTGCACATGGTGTCGCATATTGTGAAATATTCTGTCAGATGATTCAGGAAGAAAAGTTAAGGGAGGTATTTGATACTGAACTGAAGCCCAGGTTGCAGTCCCTCGAGGGACTGCGCAAGAAGGTGCTGGGTAATATTTTTTTGATAGTCGGGGTCTTTCTACTCTTTTTGTTTTCTATTACAAGTGGTTTTATTGCCAGTAGTGCCGGTGCAGGTTGGGTCTCTATAATAGGGCTGATCGTAGGATTGGTTTATTTCATTATAAGAGCTGGAAAGAAATATAGAGAGTACCTTAAACGATATAAGGAGGAGGTTGTCAGTGAAGTTGTTCGTCTTATCGATCCATCCTGGGTTTATGAGCCTTATGACTGTATTAGCGAGATGGAATACTGGCAGAGTGACCTTTTCAGGCTTCCTTATGACAGATATAGTGGTGATGATCTTATCTCAGGGGTAATTGACAGGACAGATTTTCGTTGTTCCGAATTGCATACCGAATACAAGGAGGTCACTTACAGGGATGGAAAGAGACATGAAACCTGGATAACAATCTTCAGGGGGCTGTTTTTTCATGCCGACTTTAATAAGCACATTAATGGGAGGACCTATATCGAACCCGACAACGCCGAGCGCTTGTTTGGTAAATGGGGCAGGAAGTTTCAGGTTAGCAGCAAGGGAAAACTTGTAAAACTGGAAGATCCTGAATTTGAAAAAATGTTTGTAGTATTCTCAACTGATCAGGTCGAGGCACGTTATATCCTTACACCTGCTTTGATGCAGGCATTGGTGGAACTCCGCAATCGTATTAACCGGAATATGTACCTGTCTTTTATCGGTTCAAGAGTCTATGTGGCAGTACAGTTTGGTAAGGGGCTTTTCGAACCTCGTATCGCTTCTTCNTGTGTAAAATATGAGGACGTACAGCAGATGCATGCTCTGTTTTTGATGAATTCAGCACTTGTTAAGGAGCTAAACCTCAACACCCGGATCTGGACCAAGGAGTAAAGGGTGCTTGCCTGTAGTGCCGCTTTGAAAGAGTATTATTATCTGCTGGAATTGAATCCTTCTTATAACGAAGCAACTGAATAATATATCACATCTTCAGTGGACTCCCGCATTACTCTGCCGGGACAAAGGCTGTAGCCTCAATCTCGACAAGGTAGTCGGGATTGGCTAGACCCGCCACAACCAGAACAGTGATTATCGGTTGATTGCTTAGTTTGCTGAAGAATGGCTGTGAGGCCTGAAATGCTTTATNAAGATCTTGCCCTTGCACTATGTAGATCGTGAGCTTCATCAGATTCGCGAAGCTGGCGTTACATGAAGCAAGGGCAATATCTATATTCTTTAGTGTCTGCTCGGTCTGCCTGGCAATATCTCCCTTGCCGACAATCTCACCATTAGCGTTAATACCATTCTGACCACCTATATAAATGGTCCTCCCGGGCCCTTCTGTTATTACAACCTGAGAATAGGCCGGATGTTTGTGTAGTCCTTCAGGATTAAGATACTTTATCATAGACAACAAAATTTATATCGTAATCAAGATTTGTAAGGACTCCCCATTACTACAACGGGGTCAGGAGTCGCCTACATGTTAGTGGACTCCGGTAGTTTCGGGCAAACAATAGGGTTTATTGCGGTTCCTATGGGAACTTCGGGAATTGCTTGAAGTCAGGATCCCTCTTTTCGAGGAAGGCTTTACGTCCTTCCTGAGCTTCTTCCATCAGGTAAAACATCAGTGTGGCATCCCCTGCAAGTTCCATTATCCCGGTCTGTCCATCCAGTTCGGCATTCATCGCACGCTTGATCATTCTGATGGCCATAGGACTACGTTTCAGTATAGTCCTGCACCAGTCAATGGTTTCGTCCTCCAGCTTATCAAGAGGTACTACCTTGTTGACCAGTCCCATATCTTCGGCNTCTTTGGCAGAGTACTGTCTGCAAAGGAACCATATCTCGCGGGCTTTCTTCTGACCTACGTGTCGTGCAAGATATGAAGAACCAAAGCCTCCATCAAAGCTACCTACCTTAGGGCCTGCCTGACCAAAGATTGCATTCTCGCTGGCAATTGTAAGGTCGCAAACAACNTGAAGCACGTGCCCCCCACCTATAGCATAACCGTTTACCATGGCAATAACTGGTTTTGGCAGACTACGGATGCGCTTGTGAAGGTCAAGTACNTTGAGCCTTGGAACACCCTGTTCGTCGATGTAACCTCCGTGCCCTTTTACATTTTGGTCACCTCCTGAGCAAAATGCCTTATCGCCTTCACCGGTAAGGATTACCACGCCGATATCCTGCCTTTCACGGCAGATATCGAAGGCCTCGATCATCTCAAGGACGGTCTCAGGTCTGAAAGCATTGTAAACCTTGGGACGGTTGATTGTAATCTTGGCAATACCGTCAAGGCTCTCGAATTTTATGTCGCTATACTCTTTCTCTGTTATCCAGTTGTACATATTATTTGATTTTGGTTCCATAAAACCTAAAAATCGTACTTATAGTTCATTTTTCAAAAACTTAAAGTACTTTCTGAGCAGTTTTCCGCTTTCCACATTTGGTGTGAAGACTTCCATCATCACAGGTTTGTCGGATGGCGCAAAGAAAGTACTCAGGTTCTGCGTGAATTCATCCTCATTAGCTGCCGAAAGGTACTGCAGTCCGAAGGTATCTGCAATTCCCCTGCAGCTCAGTCCTTGTCTGGTTTCAAAGAAATCTTCGAGTTCATCAGTCTCAGCAGGTCCTGGGATAAAGCGGAAGATACCTCCACCTCCGTTGTTTACTACCAGTATTCGGAATGTCGCCGGGAGGTACTTATGCCACAGTCCGTTTGAGTCATAAAATAGGCTCAGGTCGCCCACTATCAGCATAACAGGCACTTCGGAGGCATAGGCTGCTCCGGCTGCGGTACTGACGCAGCCGTCGATACCGCTAGTGCCCCTATTTGCGTACCAACGCAGACCATCCGACCATTCAAAGAGTTGGGCATATCTTACCGGGGTACTATTGCCAATATGCAACTGAAGCGAGGGGAGGCCCTGCTTGCTTAGCAGGTAGTACAGTTTAAGGTCACACCAGTCCAGTTTTTCAAAATACTGTTGATGGCGTATTGTTGACTGCTCAGAGCGCTTATGCCATGTGTCGCTGAATCTCTTGTCACGTTGAGGCATATGTTCAGCCACGCTGTTGAGGATGCAGGCCGGATTACCGTTGATAACCCTTGTAAGTGACTGATAGGTATCGGTGAAATGGCTTTCATTGCTGAAATGCCAGTGGATATGCGGCTTGCGCTTGCGTATCATGGCTTTGACCATCTTGGAAAGCACCGGGATGTCGAGGGTTATCAGGATGTCGGGGGTGAAGAACAGTTGTTCGTCCTCCTCGATAGTAGATACTACCCTGTCAACATTCTTAATGAAATGCTCTCCATCGAGGTTGGATAAAGTCTCTGTCAAAATCACGACTCCCTTGGCAGCCAGTTTATCAAGAGCTGTCTTCAGCTGCGGGTCATGATGTTGTGCGCCAACCAGAAGAAGGATGCGCTCGTAGCGGCTAATCTCCTGGGTGAGGAGCTCTACCTGCTCGTCAGACAATCGGCTATTACCGGTCACAACCTCTATCCTGCGTGCTTGTTTGTCGTTGTAAACAGTCTTACCGTAGAGGGGCTCACGCAAGGGTACGTTGATATGGATGGGACCTGGTGTTACTCCGGTACACTTTGTAAAGCCTTCATTCAGGATACGGTTGACATACCATTCATCGTCAGAATGACCNCCCGAAAGTGGGAGAGTGCATTGAAAGCGTACGAAATTACCGAAAATGCCAGGCTGTACAATGGCCTGACCATCAGCCTGGTCAATCCACTCCTTAGGTCTGTCGGCAGTTATGACAACTAGTGGCACCTTCTGATAGTATGCCTCGGCTACTGCCGGGGCATAGTTGAGGGCTGCCGTTCCGCTTGTGCAGACGATGGCGACGGGCTTATTTTTTTCTCTGGCAAGACCCAAAGCGAAATAGGCCGCACTACGTTCATCGACAATACTCAGGCATTCGAATTTTTCCGAGCCCGCGAAGGNGATAATCAACGGTGCATTGCGCGATCCGGGGGAGATAACCACTTGTTCAACGCCATGCAGATGGCATAGGTCAACTAAAGCTTTTACAATAGGTTTGTCTGAAACAGGTTTACTCATTATGTATTAAAGGTTTATTCCTGAAAATTAGCGNGAGATGACAGATAGGAGAGTCCTGCTCTTGGCTACAGTTTCCCTCCATTCACTGTTCAGCTCCGACAGACGGGTCAGTCCTCCGCCTGCAAAAAGGGTGCAATACCCGGGGTATAGGCTCATGCAGCGTATGTTGACGTACAAATCAAGCCGGCCTGCAGATACAGGTCCCAGAAAGCCACCATAGAACTGCCTTGAATGGTTTTCTACATTCCTAATCAGGTTAAGGGCAGCCTGCTTGGGTTCACCACACAGGGCAGGTGTCGGATGAAGAGCTTCCACAAACTGTGCCACGTCGGGGTCCTCGCTCCACCTGAATTTGTAAGTAGTCTTGAGATGTACCACATTGCCTGCCCGGATAACCTCGGGGCCGGCCTTGTCGAAGTCGTTGATATTGAAGCTGTATAGGATATTGTCTATGTAGTTGCTTACCAGAGCCTGCTCTTCTGTTTCCTTTGTTGTCCACTCTGACATTGAGTGCGTCGGGAACCTTGTACCTGCCAGAGAGACTGTTGAAAACAGGTCAACTTGTCGCTTGAGTAGCAGTTCGGGTGACGCTCCAATCCAAATGCCCGTGGTGGGTGAGGAGATTAGATAAACAAAGGCATCGGGGTACTTCCTGGTTAGCTGAATAAAGATTTCAGCGGCTGCAGGGATTAGGTGTTGCTCGATACGTATCGAGCGTGAAAGGATGACCTTTTTAACTTCACCATGCTCGAGGGCTTCCAGCATGCTGGTAAACTGGGCCGTGTATTCCATAAAGTCCGGATCCGATGGGTCCGGGATACCGATATTGGTTAATTGACCATCTCTATCGTTACCCAAAAGAGAGGCTATATCGTTTATGTCGGCTGCTGGCACATATCTGAAATGCTTTATTTCAGCCGGGATAAAGTGCTGACCACTTGTCTCTCTGTCATCGAAGGGGTAGCAAACAAAGGATTCCTCAAGGTGCCTGTTATTTAGGGCTGAGAAGTTGAATGGTTTGACCTGAGCAGCTTCTGCAATAGTAATAAAATCATTCTGGGGAAGGTGAAAGGCATAGAAGGACTTCCCACTTTCCAGAAGATTCTGAATTGAATATTCTATCTCTTGCATATTAAAGCTCTGATTGTCATCTGTCCCGCTGTGGACGGGATATATCCTTGCCCTTTACTAAGTTGCAAATATAGCAAATTTCCGACGGCTGATGTCCGTTGTTTTAATGATGTAGTGACGATTCAGGGATTTAGAATGGTGACTTTCAATAAACAACAAAGGGCCGCAAGGCCCTTTGAATTTAATATCATTAACATCGGTTTATTCCGATTAGTTAGTGTCAAGAACAACCTTGAATTCAATGTATGCTTCATTTTCATTACCGGCTGCATCCGCCGCCCTGATAAGGAGGTGATAATTTCCGGGTTTGGCATTAGAAGGAACTGTTGTGGAGAGCTTGAGATCGTATGTTTTTAGCCCTGCGTTGATTTGAGCTTCATTTTTATATTCCCACTCTATCTCCTGATCGCCTGTACCCTTGTGAGTATCACCAGTTCTAACGTAGTGAATATCCACCTTGTAAGATTCGAGTTCAACATTATCTGTCAATTCAGCACTGATATCCAATGGGGTATTCTGCAAAACTTCTTCGTTGGCTTCAGGAGCCAAAATCTCTATTGTTGGCTTTTGCTTATCAGCCGTAGGTTCATCTTTCTTGTTTTTACTCTTACAAGCCCAAAGGGTTATGGCAGCAATAGATAATAGGCCTAATGTCTTGAAATTCATAATATTGTATATTTGAGTTAAATTCGTGGTGTTTTATACGACACAAAGGTAGTTTTGGATTCCTTTTTGTTAAAATATATTGTTGAAAATAACTGATTTTTCTATTCCAACTCTAAAATGGGATGTTTATCAGTATTTGAATACTCCTTCCGGGTTCGGGTATCCCAACTTTCCGATAGTAGCTAAGGTGATTGAAATGTTTAGCATTCAGCAGATTGTCGGCTTTAAGGCTGATCTCTGCACTATTCCCTGCCACGTTGACAGGAATCAGAATTGAAGCCCCAAATACTTTATATCCGGGTGTCTCATCTTCATTGCGAGCCACATGATCCTGCCTTGCGACCAGCCTGGCATTAACTGAAAAACGCCATTCACTGTTATTTATTGCGATGGGAAGCAGATAAGTGAGTTGTCCAAACACACTGGGTGGAGGAGAAAGTGGCAGGGGATAGTCGGCACCGTCGGTCTGACTGTTACTTATCCATTCTCCATTAATAATATATTCCCATCTGTGACCAATGACATCTCTGTATTCGAGTTCGATACCCATCATCTCGGCTTCCGATTCAGTGTACACATAGACTTGTCCCGCATGGGGAAGCAGACTCCAGCGTCCTGAAGGTTTCAGGAAGATATAGTTGGAAAACCTATATATATAGGGCGAAAAGACAACTTTTCGCCTGCCCTTGCTGTACTCTGCCACAAGGTCGGCATAATAAGCAATCTCGGAATCCAGGTCACTGCTTCCAGCCTCATGTCTGAAGGAGCTGTGGTGTACACCATTGGCAGCCAGTTCGTTGGCTGTAGGGGCTCTGAAGCTCCTACCCAGGTTAAGGCTGATGTTCAAGGGATCTGAGACTTTGAATTGCAGGCCAGCCGACCAGCTAAAATCACTAAAGGTTCTGTTGACTGCGCTTGCCCTTTGGGCATGGGCTCTGGAAGCTTCATCACTGTGTCCTTTTCCTGCCAGGTATTTATAGAGCAAGGGATCGAAATATGCACTTACATCAAGTTGGTTATGATCATATCTCACGCCAGCATTGAGATTCAGACGAGACGATAGCTTATACGCATACCTAAGGAAAAGTCCGGCCGAACCTTTTTCAAATTGCGGCATCAGGAAACTGTAGCCTGCCACACTGTTATTCTGTTGCTGCAACTGGATTCCTGCCGTGAAATCCTGGTTGTTGTTTACCCTGTAGTTCCACTTGATATTGCCTGACCAGGTGCGTAGCATAAAGTCGAGTTCCAGATCCGGATCTTTTTCAGGAGCCACCTGATTGGCGAAATGGGTGTGAAAGGCAGCATACTCCTGTCTGTGGTTTTGCTGAAACCCCATATCTATGTTGAATGCCGAGTGAGGAGTCTGTATGATTGTGCTTGATGTAAGTGAACGATGTTCTATCTGCTGGTAGGGATACTCAATATTTCTGTCGTCACCGTCATCCTGCACCCTGCTTATATCCGGTTCACCATGGGCTCCTGGGAAGAAGCCCGACTTCTGCCACACCCTGGCTGCTGACAATGATGTTCTCCAGTGATTGCCCCTGTACCCTACCTGGAGGAATAAGTCCTGTTCCTTGCCTGCACTATTTTTGAGTTTGCCACCGTAAATTGGGATACTACGGTTATTGTAGACTACTGTATCGATGGGAATACGGTAGTCTCCGTAATCAAGGATGCTGATGCGGGACTTAAAGAATAGTCTCTGACCGGCTCCCTGCAGCAGGAGGGAGCCTGCTGCAGTTTGGTTGACAGACTTGCCAAGCATTTGCACCTTACCACCAAGACCTTGTGCAGGGACAGTATTACTGCTCAGTTGTAGTATTCCTCCCATTGCATCACTCCCATGTTCGATAGCGGCTGCACCTCTTACAAGTTCCACCTCCTCTGTAAGGAAGGGGTCGACCTCAAGACCGTGATCTGCACCCCATTGCTGCCCTTCTTGTTTGATACCATTGTTTACTACTACAACACGGTTGAAGCTCATACCCCTGATTACGGGCTTTGCAGCAGAAGCCCCGATATTCATTGCATTGAATCCGGGTAAATGTTCAAGTGCCCCGACAAGAGTTCCGCTGACCAGCCTGCTTAACTCACTGCCACCAATGAGTTCGCTGTTACCGCCATTCCTGGCGGATCGGCTTTTGACAAGTATCTCTCCCAGGCTTAGGCTCGTTGGTTGGAGTACCACATGTATATGATGATTGCGACCTCCGGTCAGGATGGTATCTGAAGTCTCACAACCGATAAATGAAATGCTGATATGGATGCTGTCCTGGTCATCGTTGGGTAGTACAAAACGCCCATTTACATCACTTACCGCAAAGCCCTTGTTCCATGCAATATGAGCTCCAGGTAGAGGTTCCATATCTGTCCCGGTCACAAGACCTGCCACATGAAAGTTACTCTGGGCTGCCACCCCGAGTGGCAGCAACACAAGCATACATAATAATAGCCTTAACATTTATGGTCCTAATAGTCTTTTCAAAGCTTGTAAAAGTACTAAAGACCCCTGATGGTTCAGGCACTTTAATCTTTTTTAATAAAACAGGGTATAGTCCGGAGGCTTTTATTCGTCATTCGTGTAATTAAATCTGCTATTCAAAGGAATCGATATTTTATTAAATTACAGGTGAGTTATCTTTGACCCTGTAACGGCTGCAAAAGCCGGATAACCTAAAACTTCTTGAAATGAACAAAGCTAACTACACTAAAAGATACGGTTTCGGCTTAGTGGTGCTACTGGTAGGTATTGTGTTACTTCTGGATAATTTCGGAGTGATACCATACGAGGTAAGAGATGTTATATTCAGATGGCCGATGATTTTTGTTCTGATTGGTCTGATTAACGTGATAAATCGTGAATGGACCTCAGCATTGATACTATTCCTGATAGGCGCATTCTTTCTGTTGCCTACTCTGTCTGAACATTTTTCCTACCATAGCTTATGGCGGTTCTGGCCTGTTTTATTGATAATAGCCGGTTTTGGGATATTGAAGGGACGAAAGTCTTCGGGTTGCCATAGGATCAAAGATGCAGGCACTAATAGTACCGACTATCTTGATGTAGTGGCAGTATTCGGTAGTAGCACAAACAGAATCAGATCCGACAATTTTCGAGGGGGTGAGATTGTTGCTGTCTTTGGTGGTTGTGAGATATACCTAACTGATGCTATGCTGTCGTAACTACTCAGGTCTCATTTGCAACGCTGACAGCTCCCGCCGCCGCGGATTCATAACCAGCACCGAATCGAGCTACCGCAATATTAAAAAAAAGATTTTAACTCTG
>JGI24710J26742_10003786_pt1 | contig 12718 bp, 12 predicted proteins | sample BioPla2DNA2_FD_26742 | JGI IMG/M metagenome (IMG submission 26742) | reverse complement strand
GCTTGGTTTTCGCTATAATAATTTTAGCATTTTTTATATATTTTGCAACATTCATCACCCACTTACAGAAGTGGGCGACTTCTGTTGCTGTTTTTGTTAAAATTGAACCAATCAGGCAATTATATATTTCAATCATTTTTATAATCCGTTAATTTTTTATTTCACTTACTGGCTTCACATTTCTTCCGCTACTTTCCCCAGAATGATTTCCTACGTTATTGCCTCCTGATACATTATTCTTATATTCCTCATAACCGTTGACACGTGGGATGTTAAATACGCTCTTATAATCTGTACCTTTACCATTATTATCAAATATAATATTTCTTCCATTCTTCGAATAACTTGCGGACATAATATGCGAAACTGGACTGTTCTTTCCAGTATCAAACTGGATATTATAAGATCCATCTTTTGTTTTTTCAAAATGGCTGAAACCATATCTCTGCTTTAATTCATTGAACCTGTATTGTGCTTTTGAAAGCTCTGTTACAGCTTTTTGATCACCTGTTTTTGCTTTTTCTGATAAAGCTTCAATCTTATCATAATGATCTGTCAAAACATTTGCAGCAGAAACACCATCTCCGAGAAGATGTTTAGCTCTCGAACTATCCAGTTTCAAATTGCTTATAAATGGGGTTACATTTCCTCTGCTATCTCTAACAAGAGATATTGAACCATCTGTATGATCTGCTTTCGTAATTAACTGGCTTGTATTTGCCCCAGTATCTCTTGTCCTAAATCCAGGTTCTTTGTGAAGAATTTTCGAAGTAGATTCCGAAACTTTTTCCATTCCTGATTTAACCCCTGCAATAGCTTTTCGTCCTACACTCGTACTATTTGCAAGACCTTTACCAACCCCTCCAAATGCCTTTGCAGTAGCCCCAGATGCTCTGAAGGCTCCATCAGCAATAGCGGATCCACTACGGGCAGCACCTTCCATCATCATATCAGTGTTATTTATTCCTGCTCCAATACCCATTTGTGCCAAACCGCTGACTATATTGCTTGAAGCATTCGCAAATCCAGCAGCAGTATTTAATGCTGCAGCAGCACCTTTTCCAAACGTAGAATTCCAAGTACTTGTACGCTGTTTTACAGCATCTTGAAGCGTCTGACTATTTTTCGCTTCCCTTATTCCGCCGCCACCTTCACCTTCTCCTTCTTTTGTAACACCAGCAGTAAGAGCGCCTTTTGCCTTACCAAGAGCAGCCCCACCTACTGTTTTTAAAGCACTTGAACCAGCTTGTACCGCCATACTTGCAAGTTTGCCACCCAATTGACCAGCAGCCTGTCCAGACTGACCAAAGAACTGCGTTCTGATCCATTCAGTCAAAGGAATCAATGACAATGCAATAGCTATCTGTTCAATACCTCGAGTTACCCCTACAATATTAAACAGAAAAGCTAAAGCAAAAGCATGAAAGCCCTGCAAGAAAATGTTTGCGGATAGTTCTTTCAGCCAATTGTCAAATAATCCTTTTCCTCTTGACGAAAATGCCATTGAAACTATAAAGATTGGTGAAGAAGCAGTAAGAAGAGCTATCATAATGCTTCTCATAATATATATAAAATTAAGGTAAATAAATATTCCAAGGAAAACAAACTGAATAAGTAGGGAAACCAGTACATTTCCTCCTGTGCTAACTTCATTCCATTTGTCCAAATCAACCTGTGAGGCAAATATCCCGACAATGGAATTGTTTAGAGATACGAGGAATCTTACAAATGGAATACATAACGCAAGGAAGAAACCGACGATAAAGAACTTTTGAATTGTTTCCATAATAGACATCCTGACTTGTGGGTTAATTGTACTTAAATTTAACTGCAGTAAAACTTTCAGTATAGCAATTGCAATTACAGCCCATGCAATTATCTGGAATATAACATGATAACGCAATACAATTGCCCACCAGTCATTCGTCATAGTACCTTCATTATATAACTGGGTTCCTCTTATTCCTTTGTTGTATACCAATTCTGTTACATCATAAAGCCCTAATACACTTTTTAATCCAGATAGTATTTTTCTGAATATATCTGCAATAATCTCTTCGACTTTTCCAACATCTTCTTCTGTCATTTCACTCGTATTTTCTGAATTTAATCCCATAATAGTATAATTGTAATTAGCCTGGAATGCAAGATGGTGTATTGTAAGCCATATTACATCAACACCAGATGTTCCAAAATCATAGCCATTTTTTATCAACGGCTTGGTAGCCCTGTAACCAACAACAGGAGCAATATAACCTTTTTGCATTGCGTAAATAAAAGTACTGTCATCGCTGGTAGAAATTGTATTTGTAACAGGATCTATTCTTATAACATGAACATACAAATTCCCTTCATTATCAGCATGCTGCATGTAATCAATATACGTTCTGAACCCATCTTCATCTGCGCTGATTGAATAACTCTTTTTTTCTGGATCATAGGTGAAATAACTAGTATTCCATGGAGAATTCTTCGGCATACCAGAATCCTTGTCCGCCTCTGAACCATATAACAAAACATATTTTTCCCCATTTGGACCAGGATAAACTGTATAAAAAGAATCCCCCAAATAATAAACAACTCTTTTCGGTCTGATGTAAATTGAAGCTTTTATCAAAGATGAAACATCTTTATATCTTTGTCCGCCATTAATCACTGACAGTATCCCATTTAAATTAGCCATAAGCGTGGCAGACACTTCATAAGCCCTATTATAATCAGCTTCTGATACTTTACTGTTTCCTCCACCCAATAATCCCCAAACCTTTGCATCTTCCTTTGCAGGGAAACTAAAAACAAGACCACCTTTTCCAGACTCAGGAACTTGTCTTCCGTTTCCTATACCTTCATTAAAAATAGAAACTTCATTCATACTGACCTTAGATCTTGCTTCTATAATACTGTCAGTAGGAATACCAGCAAGAATTGCTCTATCGCTTTCTGGAGGTATACCAAGCTCAACTGCCTTAAAGAACTCTAGATCTTTAATATCATCCAATGTCAAGTTAATCAGCGGGTTCCTTTTATTCTTCACTATATTGCTTGCGTCAGTACCTATCTTTTCAGTGGTAATATCATTTGCATACAATGAAAATATCTTGTCAAACCTCGCTGTTCTGGCTTCAACGTGGTTAGATTCCCTGCTCCATCCAGGTCTGTCATATATCGTATATACATTGTATTTCATTTCTCTTTCATTTATGGTAGCCTGCAAGTGTACTGATTCATGCGCAGAAACAGTCGCTGGAAATAAAGAAAAAATCATGACAACCATAATAAAAATACAAAGAGATCTCAATATTGTCTTTTTTCGTTTCATTTCCTTTACAACCCCCTTCCGATTTGGTATCGGAATTTATTTAGCAGGAGTCTCACCTGTCGCGAGACCCCTACTATAAATTTATGCACTAATCGAAATATAATAAAAGTTTTTTTAATCCTTTTTAACATAAGCATTAGTTATAAGTTCAGCTTCATAAGGAAATGCCAAAGCGAAAGCAACAGAACTTTCTTCATTCATCTTTATCAACATTTCTCCTCTTTTTGCTGTAGACAGGAATATTTTTTCACCTTCTGACAATTTAAACGTTTCTTGTACAGCATCAATATCAGTCGAATTCTGTCGTAAGAATATATTACAAATGGTATTTGTCAAAACTGCTTTTCCTTGCGGATTATCAGCAAATTCAATAAAGTTCTGGCTCGCAACAAGTAACCCGCCATTTCTTTTTCTTATACGCCTTGCACAGTTTTCAAGGAATGTGGCAGTATAAGCACTACCAGCCATATTTTTATCTACAAGCATCCATGCCTCATCGCAAACTATTCTTTTCTTAATGTGCCTGTTTTTCTTAACAAACTTTTCCCAAGTCCATGATAAAGCAACATACATACCAATCGGTCGTAATGTACCTTCTTCAAGTTGTGATACATCAAAACTAACAATAGGTGCATTTGAAAATTCTCTTAATTCTGGAGATGTCTGATGATCAAACAAATCATAAATACCACCTTTTACAAACATCTTTAAGGTATTTGCCAATCTCATAATATTTTCATTATTTGCTTCCTGTGCATATGCTTCAAGTTTCGCGTGTAAATCCGAAAGTGTTGGCATTGTCTTTCTTACTCTATATCCTAACTCATCTCTTTCATCATCAAACAATAAATCATCCTCATACAAAGATTCTGGATCTTCTGTTATACCAAAATCCTTATTGTATAAATCTGTCAAAATGCTTGAAACAATAGATCTCTGTTCACTGTCAACACCACCAACCATAACAACAATAAGATTCAATAAATCAGACACTTTTGTCCTTATATCAACTTTTCTTACTCCTTCATCTGGATCTAATTCTTCTTCTATATCAAACGGATTAATATATGTCTTTGATTCAGGTGAAAGCTTAATATATGCTCCACCTAATGCCTGTGTAAGCTTTCTGTATTCACCTTCAGGGTCTATAATAACAGTACGAACACCCTTCAGCGCACTTCTTAATGTTAACAATGAAACAAAGAATGTTTTACCAGAACCTGCCTGTCCAAATACAGACGCGTTAGAGTTGTTAAGTATGCTTCTGTCATAAAAATCTATCAAAACAGGAGTCATCGTAGACAGGTTTATTCCAATAAATACACCATTTTTATGGGAAACTTCACTGTTATAGAATGGGAAACATGCAGTCAACGCCCCTGAATTAAAGTTTCTCATTTTATCCTTGATAAAGTTTACACCAAACGGTAAACCAGATTTATAAGCATCTTCCTGTCTTAAATACATAGGCGACAGATCAATCTTACGCCCCTTTAACCTGTTGGTTAACTTCTGGGTCTGCTTATCAAGCGATTCAAGTGAGTTTTCGTAAAGATTTGAAACTATATGGATATAGAAAAAGTTTTCATAGTTTTGTTCCAGTTTTCTTCTTTGATCATATAATTGCTCTATTGTTGCCTGCAATTTTGTTATGTTTCTGATGTTACCTCTCTTCATTTCTATATCCAATTGCGCTTCAAACTGTGTAATCTTTGCGGTAAGCTCATCAAGAGCTTCTCTGTCATCCGCAGGCTGAACATATATAGCAGTATCCATGTCCCCTTCAGAATTAAATAAATCATCAAGCCACCCGACTTGAACAATTGACGGGAAACCATTTACAATAAATGAACGGCAATATTTATTCCCAATTTTTAAGCAATCTTCCCTGCTTCTGTCAATACTCGGAGGAGCAATAAAATCCTTTGGCTTTCTTGATCCTGGAGCCAAAACACTTTTAATTTCTTTCTTATCATTAAGCTTTAAAGCAGAATCTTCTTTATTATTACTATTATTATTAATACCTTCATTTAAAGGTTTATTTGTTTGTTCATCAGATTTCTTTATTTTTTTAAATAGTGCCATTATTTTACCCCCCTTCCAATTTGTACCATATTATTTTCATCAGTTGCTTCATTTGCATCTTTTTTCTTTTTGTCTACTTCCATCAATTTATTGCTCATTTCCTGTAATTTACCAACAACTTCATTGAAAACTTCAGTGTCTTCTTCAACCAAAATCTTTGACAGAATTTCATTCTTAATAATTTTCTGGGCTTCATACAAAGCATGGTTTGCCCTTTCGTAATCCGTCATTTCCTGCAGTATATTACGTCCATCAACAGTAAGTGTAAGATATTCGCCAGAGAAAACATGTTCAAAATTAGCATAATCATCTTTGTGGAAAATGCTATAAACAAGTTCAATCAAATCTTTTGTCTGCATAACAGTCCCTTTTATACCAACAGCAGCAAGTCCATCAATAATCATTGAAGTTCTTGTATTTAATTCTTTCATTGCATATTCATACTTTTCTTCATTGTTTAAATCAGTCAATGATGCAGCTTCATCATATGGAACAATGATATATTTCTTTTTTTGTTTTGAATTACCTATATAAGAATTTAAATTTCGCATTTCCTTCAGATATACCTCACCATATTCACTTAAATTAGGGAAATTCTGCAATGTTTCTTGTATATCTTTTTCAAGCTGCGCCAACATCTTACTGTTATCTATTTCTTTTGTTTGTACATAAAAGGTTATTGGAAACTGCAGAGAGTTAAGGAATCTTTGAAATGAAGCTTCTATCATTTCTCTTTCACCAGCTGTTTTCAAGTTGTAGTTTGTTGAAGAACATTCAATAATCATTCTGTATTTAAAGCCACCAAGATCAATTATGTTGTTTTCAATTTTGTCGAAAGGTAAATAATCCTGCGTAGTTTCAACTTTCGTTGTATCAGCAACTGCTCCAACCATTGATGCATTCGTTTTTTTCAGCTGCCTTACAACCACGAAAACCATAAACCCTACTACGCCAATAAATAAAAACAAAACAATAAACGCACCAGCCATTACATATCCACTTCCTTTCTGTAATTTATAAGTTGCTTTGTTTTCTTTTTATGTTTTGCTCTTTCTTTAAAATAATCAAACAAAGGAAGTCCATGTTTTTTTATAAAGGCAAAACATGCCCCAGCGGGCAAACCTATAAATAACGAAATTATAATACTCGCACTTCCTAAAATAGGAAAAGTGATAAATGACAAAAGTGCAGTGACACCTACTCCTCCCAATATCCAAAATAATTGTGTTGCAGTCAATACGCCGCCTACAATTTTTTCTTTTTCTCGCATATCAGGAGGGACAACATATTGTGCCATATCTATACCCCCTTTTTTTTAAAGAAAATTTAATATATCAATATATTGTAGAAAAAAATTGTTTTTTAATTCAAAACTTTTTTCTTATGCATATTTAATTTATGCAAAAAAAGAATATAAAAAACAGATTTATCATCTTTCAGAAGCATATAATTTATCAGTAAAAAGAAATAAAAAATGAGAGAAAGAACAGATGTTATATAGTAATAAAATCTAAAAAGTATATAATAATAAAGCCACAAACTCCACAGGATCTGATCCAGGAAGGCAATATATTGCACCACTGCGTAGGATCCTACAGTCATTTTGCAGTGTAAAACTGAATCAAAAATGGAAAAAATAAGAACTTTGTTCGAAATATGCCGTTGTAGAATCGAATTCCTTAAAGTAAAAATAGAAATTACAGAAGAAAACCTGACAAAGAAATTCAATAAAATGAAATTTTGTGCAGAACTTCTTGAACTTGGAAACAGCCCTTCAGCGGTGAAATCTTTCATAGAATCATTTAACGAATCACCGTTGAAAGCTTAAAAAAAACTGGCTGAAGCAAAAAATCAGAATTTATCAGAAGAAGGGAAAAAAGCACGAAATCGCAAAAAGCAAGAAATAGATTATTCTGTTTTAAATAGCCTAAATATTTAGGCTATTTTTTCTTTCCACTGCATATAATATAAAAAAATAAAAAAAAGAAAGGGAGAATATATCATGGGTAAAGGAAATGTTTGCGTAAGAGGAGAATACGAAGGTCTATATTATATTGACTTGAGTAATTTCACCGATAAATATATTAATNAAAATGGAGAAGAAGTCATAAACTATGATTTGCAGCAAGAAGACATGGAAAATTCACTTGAGCAATTCATCAGTGATTTTACAACCAGATTTAAGTCTTTCTACCCATGTGATAAATGGATCAGTAGGACAAAGCATGCTATACTCGAAAATTCACTATTCTACATCGTGATTGAAGACAATGAATGGAGTATAGCGGTAAAATTAATCCAAAAAGAAGAAGATTGCGTAAGTTATAATATGACAAACCTTCAGGCAGGCTTATATAGAAAATATCTTGAAGGTATCAAAAATTGCCTGTTCAACCAGTTTGAAGAATTGGGTGTTTATGGTGGACCATGGACACATGGAATAATAAAAAGACCAGATTAAAAAAAATAAAAAAGAAGCTTGAAATCAAGCTTCTTTTTTTATGAAAACTTGTTTTTTAAAAGCTATAAATATATAAAAGGGGGGAACCTTATTGGCAAAAAAGATCACATATGAAGAAGTTTTAAAAAATATTGAAGAAAAATACGGTAAAGAATATACTATTGTTTCAGAATATAAAAATGCACACACTGATCTTATAGTAAAACATAACAAATGTGGGAAAGAATTCAAAACATCATACAAACGGCTTGTAACAGATGGTCAAAGATGGTCAAAGATGTCCAAACACCAAAAAAGACCCAGGAACAATTTGAAAAAGAAGTTTATGATCTGGTAGGCGATGAATATAAGGTTGTTGGGAAATATATCAGTAGTGGTGAAAAGATAGAAATAAAACATGTACCGTGTGGAACTGTTTTTACTCCACGGGCAGTTGATTTTTTAAGAGGATATAGGTGCCCTAATCCAGAATGTAATAAGTATGTTCGCCCAGAATGGGGTTTGGACGGATTTATTAAAAGGATAGAAGATAAATTCGGGGAGGATGAATATGAAGTAATCGGGGAATATGTAAACAGTAAAACCCCTGTGAAAGTAAAACATATAAAATGTGGAACGGTATTAAATGTTAAACCCGAAGAATTTATAAAAACACAGGGATGTTATAAATGTTCCGAAGTTAGAACTAAAAGAAAAACACATGAAGAATTTGTGGAAAAATTAAAAGAAATACAAAAAGAAGCCTATATGTAGGCTTCTTTTTGTTACAAACTTAAAAGCAAAAAAAAGAAGCTATTGTAGAAATAGCTTCTTTTCTGTCTGTAGTTTTTTTATTATAACAGTATCGAATAGAAGAAACCGAAGAATATACTTACCGCGCCAAGCCCCGCGGCAGCTAATCCAGTCCATAAAACTCCCATAAGTGCTTGCTGTCTTTGCTGCGGATTACCAGATGAAGCACCAAGTTTCATAAAGTTAAGGATAAAGAATACAAGCATTGTTATGGCTGCTATTCCAGATATACCAGCTATAAATGTTTTATATTTTGCAAATATAGTTGTCCATGTTTGTGATTGATCCCCTGATCCAAATCCACTCATCTGAATTTTACCATTTTCCATTCTTACACCAATATCATTAACTGTGGATTTTTTTACATATATATAATATTTTGATCCTACTTGTTTTCCTGTATTTTTTGTTTCAATAGGGATTACATACCCATTAGCTTCATCTTCTTGATCTGAATAATCATAATAAACCTTAGTTCCATCTGGAAGTTCAACTTCATCTTGAGCCGCAAATACAGGAGCAACCATCAATGCCATTATAACCATAACCATTAATAATGCTGAAATACGCTTTAACATATTAAATACACCTCCAAAAAATGAATTATTTTCGATTTGTTATATTATAATTTCAAACCGTTTTAAATATAACTATTTTTTTCAAAAAACGATTCTGATTTTACATATTTAAAATATACAAAATCATATTCCCATATAACTCAATTTTGCATTATTGTATTTTTTTTATTGTTTAATTGCATCCTGAATTTCTTTCTGAAATCTATTTATTTTCCCCATACCTACAAAACAATCAATAGAATACGCAACCTCCCCTCTTATTCTTTTACTATCGAAAATCCACAAATCATCAAATTTAAATTCTGGATAATATTGTCTTTTGACACTCCCCATGACTAAAGTCATGGGATTCTTGGGTCGTTAACGCCCTCATCCATTTCTGGTTTGGACAACGCCCAAGTTCAGGGTGTGCCATCACCCCCCCCTAGGCAGGTCGTATAGACCCTAGGGCTGGTAGACTATCACCTCATTAGGCTACACCATCTACCACAGACGTTTTGTTTTTACGACTTGTACTTGTCGCTTAGCTTTTGGCTAAGATTTAAGCCTTCATCCCAACAACTGAAGTCGTGGGCTTTCGGCTAGATTTCTTGGTAATATTACTAATTCATTGAATATTATTATTATAATAATAAAATAAAGTTATATAAAAATATAAAGTATAACCAAACAACTATAAAAAAGACTGTTGTAAAAAACAGTCTTTTTTTTATCAGGATTCACTTTCTATATCATTCAAAAATTGCTGAACTTCTTCCTTATTTCCCTTCAAAATCTGTTCCGTTACAGTAAATTTTTTAATTTTCTTATATTTCGGAAGTTCGAACATCAAATTGTACATTTGTTTTTCTATAATTCCTTTTAGTCCACGAGCGCCCAAATTTTTCTTTTCTGCTTCATTTACAATATATTCAATCGCATCATTTCCAAATTCCATTTTAATACCGTCAATTTTGAACAGCTCTTTATATTGCTTTAACAAGGCATCTTTTGGTTTAGTAAGTATATCTTTTAATTCTTCCTTTGAAAGCTTGTTTATCCTTACAATGACAGGAATTCTTCCTATAAATTCAGGAATAAAACCATAGTTAATAATATCTTCCTGCAATATCTGATCAGAATTTATATTATTATTTGATTCTTCATTCCTAACATCCATCCCAAAACCAATGGAACGTTTGTTTTTATTTATCCTTTTCTTTATAATTTCATTCAGCCCTACAAAAGCACCCCCTGCAACAAATAATATATTCTTTGTATTCATTACGATCTCTTTTTTATCATACATTGTGTCATCCTTTAAAGGAAAAGACACTTCACTGCTTTCAATAATTTTTAATAACGCCTGCTGAACACCAGAGCCTTTTATATCAACAGCCCTGTGGCTATCTTCTTTAGCTACAATCTTGTCTATTTCATCTATATAAACTATCCCTTTTTCAGCAAGTTCAAGATTTTTTCCAGCTTTAAGATATAATTTCTTTAAAATGCTTTCAACATCATCACCCACATAACCAGCTTCAGTAAAGGAAGTGGCATCTACAATAACTATAGGTAAATTAAGAATTTTTGCCAATGTTTGCATTATATACGTTTTTCCTGAACCAGTGGGACCTATAAGCATAATATTTGTTTTTTGTATATCGACTTTTGATTTTGCGTTAATTCTTTTATAATGGTTATAAACCGCAACACTTAAAATTCTTTTTGCTTCTTCCTGTCCAACTATATATTCATCCATCTTTTCCTTTATTTCATGCGGCTTCATTATGCCTTCCATATTTTCACCATTGATTATCTGTGCTACAATTTCTTCTGTATCTTCTTTTAAAATTTTAAAACATTGGCTGCAAATATTTGCTTTTGCCCCAGGAATGATTTTCCTGTTAGGAGATTCACTTTTCCCACAAAAAGAACAAACCAACATGATAATAATCACCTCTTTTTCTTTTATCTTGTGTCAAAACTAAAAAATATCAGTTATATATTAAAAAGCTCTTTTATTTTATACCTGCTGCCAAGTAATCTTCTTATTTTTTCTATTATATTTTTTTCAAGCTTTGATACATTGGCTTGACTCATCCCTATATAATCTGCAATATCCTTTTGTGTTTTTACAGGCGCCCCATTGATACCAAATCTGTGTGTAATTATATATTTTTCAGTTTCACTTAACGAATCTATTATTTCTTTAAGGTGCTGAACGGCTTCTTCCGTTATTACCTGTTCTTCGACACTTTTTTCACCTACATCTTCGCCACTTATCGTTGACGCAATGCTTAAAGTGTTTCCATTTTTATCAACAGACAATGGGGTATCCATTGAAGTATTCTTTTCCCTATGCTTTTTTTCTTTTCTTAAGTTAAAGAGTATTTCATTCCTTATACAGTTGAAAGCAAAAGTAGAGAATTTTACGTTTCTGCTTTTATCAAATTCATGCAAAGCTTTCGCATAACCAACAAACGCTATACTTTCAAGTTCATCTTCAGAAATTCCTGTATTCTGGAATTTTTTTATTATAAAATAAACTAACGGAATATTTTCTTCGGCAAGTCTATCTTTTTCTTCAGGAGAAAGCGGCAAGATCATCACCCCCATAAGATTTGTAAGAAATGAAAATCTAATAATAGAATACCACTTAAATTGAAACCTATCAATTTATAAAGTGTTTAAGCGTATGTAAAATTGTCGGATATCATAAGCTTAATTCTTCTTGATTAATTTTCTTTTGTATTATATAATTCTAAAAAAGATATCCTTCACCAGGAGGTAGATAAAATTGAACAAAAAACAGATCGTATTCATTATATTCGCAATTATTATTTTAATAACGCTAATATGCACTGTATTTTTATTAAAAAATAAAAATAATCCAAATACGGAAGAAATAAGCATAAGTGATTACAATCCTATAATTTCTGAAAAACTGAATTATACTTTAATAAATTTATACAAAGACAAGGATATGATACAAATCGCACAAAAATATATCGGGAAGGAATACGGGAATATAACATATATTGATAGAATATCAGCAAATAAATATAAGTTATATGATTTAGAAAAGCCTGTTATAATTGAATATATAGATCCATATTGTACTGCATGCATAAACGCAATTGAACCAGTTGAAAAAATAAGAGAAAAATACAAAGGCATATACACATTTATTCCTATAACAGATAAATTATCAGCATCAGAAGAAAGTATATTTGAACAAAACGGTTTAACTGAATTTTACTATTTTGATTCAACAGAAACTGAAAAAATAAACGACTACCATCAATCTGCAATACCATTTTTTATATTCCTTGATGAAACAGGAAATATAAGGCTTATACACAGAGGGAGTGTATCGGAAGATATTTTAGAAGGATTGTTATATATAGCATATGAAGCAGACAAATAAAAAGGACTTTTTAAAAGTCCTTTTTTTTATGAAAAAATAAATGAGTTAAGATAAGAAATATGAAACTGTACCAA
>JGI24710J26742_10003785_pt1 | contig 12719 bp, 10 predicted proteins | sample BioPla2DNA2_FD_26742 | JGI IMG/M metagenome (IMG submission 26742) | reverse complement strand
GCGGGCATACTGCTTTTGTACAGGGTAACATCCTTGATCATATCGGAGTTGAAAGCGGAGAAAAATCCGAAAAAGTGGGAAGAATTTATTATTGGAGCATTGTTCAGGAGGATCAGGTTCTGGTCGCTGCTCCCGCCCCTGACATTGTAACCTGATGCGGCTTCGCCCACGGTCTGGACACCGGGCAACATAAGAGAACTTTTGATAACATCGGCTTCACCGAGACCCATAGGTATCCGTTTCAGAGTTTGGGTGTTTATTTTTTCAATACCGGACCTGACGTTTCGGACAACATTGTCCCTGTCGGCTGAAACGATTACTTCATCCAAAACGTTTGTCTCCTCCATAAGGTTTACGTCCAGGGAGCCGTTGGAATATATCTGGACGTTTCTGTTGGAAGTGCGCATACCCACCATTCTGTACTCCAACTGGTATTGACCGGTTGGCAGTTGTATGGAATAGTATCCGGAACTGTTGGTCATGACGCCAGCTTTCAACTTTTCCGCGTAAACGACCACACCGGGCAAAGGCTCGTTGTCGGCAAGGCCGCGGACCACGCCCGAAAGATAATAATTGCCCGCCGGAGCCGATGGGTTTCCTATTTTGAAAAGCTTATACTCATCGTTTATAATGTCTTCATTTTCAGTGACCATGGGCCTGACGTAGATGATAGTGTCCAGCGGGACCGCGATTTCATTCAGGTGGTCAATATATTCCGCGTTGAAATTACTTTTTATCGGATAACCCTTTGATAATATTATTCTGCCATCTTTGGAGAAGAAAAAACTGAAACCTTCCCTTTGGAACTGGCCGGTGAGCAGGTCGCCAATGGAATTTGTTTCGCTGCCCACATTCATAACAAGTGTGTCCACCCATTGTTTGCTGTAATATATCCTGACGGGAATGGTTCTTTCGATCGTGTCAACGAGATTTTCGAACAAAATGCTGTCGAACCGGAAGGAAAGCTTTTGGTCTTGACCGTTCGCACTAAAAAACAGCGAAGCCAGTAATATGACAAATAAAAATTTTCTCATCCTCCGGCAATATTTGACTCCAGCAATAATTGGTCGTATTTTTTGAGTATAGTGACAATTGAAGAGGGATCTTTCAGGGAGAACCTGATATCGTTCTCATCAATAATTGATCTGATCTCATCGGCTCCCGCGCCAAAAAGCTTGATAAATTGTCTTTTGCCTCTGAACCTGTAAAAGCCATCCCCGGTGTCCAGAAAAAAAGCTTTTCTTATTTTGAACTGTTCAATGGTTTTTTCAATGTGCGCGGTACAGTAGTACTTTATGGCCAACCGGGTTATGCCTTGGTAAGGCACCTCATAAAAGCGGGGCTCAAGGTTGCTGCCCCCTTCATCTATACGGTAAAAATTCAGCGTATCTCCCAGTCTGTACAGGCTGAACATCTCTATCTTATCCTTGTTCAACGATATCTGATAAGATGTAAAGTTCAGGAAAAGGTTCAGGTCTATGTATACCACCTCATCGGTGTACGCATCGTATTGCAGTTTGATATTGTCATAATATTTGCCGTCAAAGATAATGGAAGATGTATAAAGATCATCATCAAATAAGATAGGCTTGCTGTTGCTGCGACTATGGTACGCATAATATTCCTGGCCGAACACCAGATCGCTCGTGAAACCACTGCCGCCGGAATAGTAAGCCCTAAGAAAAGCTTTCTGTATCTCCTCTTCGTTTAGCGGCAACGATTGATTTTGGGCAATAGATTGCGCGAACGCGGAACCTGCCCCACAAAGCCCATAAAACAGTAGAATTGTCAATAGCGAGCGAGTTGTCATACTTTTATGAGTAAATACCTCACAAATTTAGTCAAATGGTATTATATAAAAAAAGAATTTCAAAAAAAGTTGTTTTCTTTGTTTCCGCTTAAATAAGTATGGATGGGAAAGTTTGTTGCCACTCTTGTTGGTTGGCGTTATAGGTCTGTTGTGTTTGTTTCACTGATAGTTATGTGTATCAATTGTATCGACCCATATTCGCCGAATATCGACAGGTTCGAATCGTTGCTCGTTGTTGACGCTTTGATAACCGATGAGGATGCCCCAAATTGCGTTAAGCTTTCCCGTTCGTCCCAATTCCAGGGTTTGTACGCCAAGGTTACAGGAGCCGTTGTGGTTGTTTCCGATGATATGGGCAACAGCTTTACACTTACCGAAAAGGATGATGGGGAATACTGGACAGATCCGGCCATATTCAGGGGCGAGGTTGGCAAGAGTTATACACTCAGCATTACAACCCCGGATGGCGAAGAGTTTGTTTCCAACTCTTGTCTTATGTACCCCGCGGTTGAGATCGATTCAATATATTATGGTTATTTTGAGGCGATTCCCGAAGGATATTCCGAGCCCTATGAAGGAATAAACATATATGTTGATTCCCCCGCTGAAAGCGTATCGGGTTACAGGAGGTGGATATACGATGAATGGTGGAAGTTCCGTATCCCGTATCCGGTTTATGCTGAGTATATCAACGATTCGACCATTCTTCCCGTAAATCTGAAAAACGATCTCTGTTGGAGTCACAACAGCTCCTCAAACATCAATATACATCATGATGGCACCGAAGACAGGAAATCATTGCGTAAAACCTTGGCTTTTTTCCCTTCCCAGTTAACCAACCGGTTCCAGATGCAGTATTCCATTGAGGTCAAACAGCTTTCCATTTCCAGGGAGGAGTTTGATTTCTGGAACGCCATGAAGATATTGAACGAAACAGGCGGTGATATATTTGACCGACAACCCTATTCGGTAGTGGGCAATGTTAGAAACCTTAACAACCCCTCTAAACATGCGTTGGGTTATTTTCAGGTCTCCGCGGTCAGTGTCAGGCAGATGTATATTACAAGTTATGATATTTGGCTTCTGGGCCTATCCAGGTATCGTTATGGGTGTGATAAGTTCACAACATCTCCGGCCGACTATCTCCCTATAAAGGTTTCCTGGGATTATGTGTTTAATATGGCCAGGCGCGGAGGATATACCTTTGTATCGCATGAAGCCGATTTTAACGGAAATTTGACCGGTCTCACCTTCGTTATGCCCCATTGCGCCGACTGCACCCTGAACGGTCAACTTGACCCGCCAGATTTTTGGGAAGATTTATAGCCGTGATTGGTTTTCCGGTTTGTATTAAACTCACAAATTCATAATAGGAATATCTATTTTAAATTTTATATAAAAATATTTCGTAAATTTCGTTCTATTTTATTTTACTGAAGAAAACAAAGAGATTTGACTGTTTTGTTTGTAATGCTTACTTTCGCTAAAATAAATCCAAGATGGGTGATTTTGTTGCAAATCTCGCACGGTGGCGATACAAATTGATACTGTTCGTTTCGCTTGTTGTTTTGTGTATCAACTGTATCGATCCCTATACGCCCAATATAGGCAAGTTTAGGTCGTTACTTGTGGTCGACGCTTTGATAACCGACGAGGATGCCCCCAATTATGTCAAACTTTCCTGGACCACCAGGGTTGAAGGTGAAGATAAAAGGGCGGGCGACGCGTTGGTCGTCATATCGGATGATTCCGGCAACAGTGTAACGTTGACCGAGAAGGAGAAAGGGGAGTATTGGACAGATCCGGCCACATTCAGGGGCGAGGTGGGCAAAAGCTACACATTGAGCATAGTCGCCGCGAACGGCGAGGAGTACCGTTCAAATTCTTGCCTGATGTACCCGGTAAACGAAATAGATTCGTTGTATTATACCTATCATGAGGCCGTACCTAAAGGATATTTGGATTATTATAAGGGGGTGAACATATATGCGGATACACCCGCGGAAAGCGCATCGGGCTACAGGCGCTGGACCTACGATGAATGGTGGAAATTTAGAATACCTTATCCAATTAGAGCCCGACATTTGAATTACGGAAGGGTAACTGAGATAGAACCTAAGAACCAGATTTGCTGGAGCCATAAACCTTCAATGGATATCAATGTAGATATTCCATCCGGTGAACATTATCTCAAACATCCCATTTTGTTTCTTCCCTCGGAACTCTCCAACAGATTCCAGATGCAATATCATGTTGAAGTAAAACAACTCTCCATATCCAGGGAGGAATACGGGTTTTGGAGCTCCATGAAGTTGTTGAACGAAACCGGAGGGAACATATTCGACAGACAACCATACCCTTTGTACGGTAACGTAAAGAACGTGAACGATCCCTCAAGGAACGCGGTAGGTTATTTTCAGGTATCCTCCGTAAGCAGTAAACGAATCTATATAACCGCCGATGATATCGATAATTTGGGCCTTCCAAAGTATTATTACGAATGTGATCCGATCTTTTTGACTCCTGAATATTATGGTTATAGTTTGGAAGATACTAGGAAAACGCCCGCATTATGGAACATGTTTTACGGTGCGATAGTATCATCCGGATATAGTTTGTATTGGTATGACACCAATACTGACGGAAGTTTGGCTGGATTTAGGTTTGTTTTGTCCCATTGCGCCGACTGCACCCTGAACGGCCAACTTGACCCGCCAGATTTTTGGGAAGATATGTAATGTTAAAAAATATGAAAAATATAAAAGCCAGCTCTCTTGTGATCGCGATTGCCTCTATTTTGATGATGGCATGTTTTGGTTACACCTCCCTATATTCCCAAATCACCATTAATCCGGGATATGAAGAGGAGTTTTTCCTGCAAACCGACAGGGATATATACTTTACGGGCGAGGAGGTGTTGGTGAAAGTCAGCAAGTTCAACAGACTTTCCGGTACTTTGGGCGATTTCAGCAAGGTTGGCTATGTGGATATGTACAACAAATTCGGTAATCCTATCGCGCAGGTAAAAGTAGATTTGGAAAGTTTCAGCGGTGCTTCCAGGTTCAGGATACCTGACACTATCGGTTCCGGCAACTATTATGTGCGGGCATATAGCAGTTGGATGAGAAACTTTCCGCGGGAGAGTTTCGCGTACAGGACTATCACGGTAATAAACCCGTTCGAGAACATTGATGCGTTACTGGTTAAACCTTCCGATTTTGTTGGTGACAGCCTGGCTTTGGACTCCCAACCGCGCATAGATACGGGGATAGCCGCGAATAAAGGCAACAATACAACAACCTCTTCCGGAAAGACAATACGTATAATGGATGAAAATCCCGGTACGCGCGATAGGGTTGAGATCAGGATTGAAGGCGTTGATGCCGATGATCCCGGGTTTTCAATCGCGGTGGTAAAGTCTGTTTTGCTCGATGATAACGGTTATTCCGAAAAAGACCCTTATGATGCCGGTTCATTTGTCTTTAATCTGGCGGAAGCCAAATATATGCCCGAACTTGACGGTAACGTGATCAGTGGAACAATAAGGGACAATACAACCAATGAACCTCTCGCTAATACCAACGTCATGCTTTCTTTTATAGGGAAAAACGCCAGATGCCAGTTTTCAAGGAGCGATGCCGATGGCAGGTTCAATTTTTTTATTGGGGAAAAGGGCGTTCTTAACGTTGTTATTTCTCCCGTATCGGAATCTATAACGGATTACTATGTTGAACTTACCGATCCTTTTGAGCTGTCGGTTCCCGAAAATTTATATTCTCCTGTCTATATCGATACCGCGAAGCTTGAAGAGCTTAATGAGGCGATCATAGGGATGCAGATCAGAAATATTTACGATCCCTACCTTGGACCCGATTCGGTTGCCCCGGAACAGTATGTTGTCAATAATTTTTATGGGGAACCTGACAATACTGTCTATCTGAGCGATTATATCGAGTTGACAACTCTTAGGGAGGTTGTGAAGGAGATTGTTCCGGGAGTGTGGACACAAAGAAGGAACAAGCAGTTAAGCCTTAAACTGCTCAACAAATATCCAACGGGCGCTTTTTACAAATCACCCATGGTGCTGTTCGATGGTGTTCCCGTAAGGGATATTGATGAGGTGCTTCATGTTCGGGCTTCAGAAATAGAGAGGATAGACATTTTCAATACCCGTTATTTCGTATCCGATATCATCATGGAAGGGATTGTCCATTTTATCTCCAAAAAGGGGGATATGAGCATGATGGAATATGATAAATCAATTTTCAGGCAACTCTACAACTCGGTGGATAACAGTAAGCTCTATTATCCCGAATATTCCACTGCCGAACTCAAGGCCGGAAGGATACCCGATTATCGCAATACTTTGTACTGGGATCCTTTTATAACGGCCAACGGCAGTGGAGAGGCTGTCGTGGATTTCTATACAGCCGACGAAGAGGGGGATTACACGGTAATAGTTGAAGGGTTTTCAAAAGATGGCCTCTATTTTAGGGATACGGCCGGCTTTAAAGTTACCAGAAGGTAATAAACGGCTAATTATCTGATTCGGGTTTAACGGCTATAAAGTAGGCAACTTTTTTGTCCGCGTCGTCCCACGTATATATCTCTCTCTTGCCATGTTCATGGTAAAAGTCGATCAACCCGAAGTCGCCCGCGCAAACCGTGGTATGTACGAACAACAATGAGGCCATGGAGAACTTCCATATCCCGGGAAGAGACAATATCAGGGTTGTCAAAGCCAACGTTAATATTATAAACGGAGCCAAAGCTATAGAAATGAACTCTTTTTTGTTGATGACCTCCCTGTGTGCCGTGACATAAAACATGAACTGCTTGATGTCGGCTCCCACCCTTATATTTTTGGCTCCAACAATCAACATGGGAACAATATGCAGTATTTCATGAACGGGGATAAGCAGCAATGGCAGAACAACGAACCCCAGCAAAGTGTGGCCTAAAATGGTCATTATGGCCGTACCTTCGGGCAATGTGAGCAAGAAAACAACCGATAACGCCAGGGTCACAACGCAAGAAGCCCAAAATATAAACATGGGAAGAGTTTTGTTTCGCATACGGGAGATTACGAAAGAGGCAATTTCACTGTATGGCAACTCCAGCAGTTTTTCGAACCCGGACTCATCAGAAATTTCTTCCACTGTGACTCTCATACCGCGAAGATAGCGAATAATATTGGCACTGTTTTGATGCCAATATATACCTTTTAAATTCAGAGATTACTTTGAAGATATGATTAATTATAGTTAATTGATATTCAATTAATTAATTAATTAATTAATTAATTAATTAATCTGTTCATTTACTTAAAATTTTTTACTAACTTGGCGTTAATTTATGGGCAGGTGTTGTTCCTTATGGAAAAAAGTTTGTCGCTAAAAAAAAGTTGAATGGGCAGGTTTGTTGTGATTATATCCCGGTGGCGGCACAAATTGATTCTATTTGTCTTTTTGGCTGTTATTTGCGTGGATTGCATCGATCCGTATTACTACGATATTGATGGATTGGAACCGATGATGGTTGTTGATGCGCTGATAACCGACGAGGATGCTCCCAATTATGTAAAACTTTCATGGGCACCGCCATTATCGGGGTGGTTAGATAAAGTTCATGGCGCGACTGTTGTAATTTCAGACGATTCCGGCAATAGTGTTACGCTGGAAGAGAAGTTGTGGGGAGAGTATTGGACCGATCCAACCACGTTCAGGGGAGAGGTTGGGGAAAGTTATACCTTAAGTATCACCACTTTTGATGGTGATAAATACCAGTCTACCCCTTGTCTGATGTACCCTGTAGAGGAGATAGACTCGTTATATTATTCCTATTGCGAGTCCGTTCCGGAAGGCTATCTGGATTACTACAAAGGGGTAAGGGTTTATGCCGAGGCCCCATCGGAAAGCGTTTCAGGCTTCAGGAGATGGGGCTATGATGAATGGTGGAAATTCAGGGTGCCATATCCCTCTATAGTCCAATATACAGGTAATAATACTGTTATTGATATTGAACCGAAAAATGAAGTGTGTTGGAGGCACGTTGCTTCATCGGACATATTAACTTATGCGGAAATTTCCACTGACAATAACATGCTAAATTATCCCATTACTTTTCTTCCGTCGGAATTATCGAACAGGTTTCAGTTCCAATATTATATAGAAGTAAAACAATTATCGATATCCAGGGAGGAGTATGAGTTTTGGAACGCCATGAAGATATTGAGCGAAACAGGTGGCGATATATTCGACCGACAACCTTATTCGGTAGTGGGCAATGTTAAAAACCTTAACAACCCCTCCAAAAACGCGTTAGGTTATTTCCAGGTTTCCTCCGTAAGCAGGAAACATATATACATAACTAAAGAGGATATAGCGGATCTGGGTCTTTTGCCCTTTGAATACGAATGTGATCTGTTTTATGCCTCTCCAAGTAATTTTTTTGATTTGCCTACAACAGTTGATTATATGTACTATTGGGGTGTTAATCACGGTTATACCTTATATTCGTATACTGGAAGGGGAATGGCTTTTGTTTTACCTTTTTGTGCCGATTGTACGGTAAGCGGTCAATTGGATGCGCCTGATTTCTGGGTTGAATTGGCCAATTAATAATAAATTGGATTTAGATTTAAAACATCAAAAATCAATAAAAAACGATTGAGATGAAAGCAATTAAAGTTGACCTGTTCCGCAAGATTCTTGTATCTATGAGTTTAATCTTGATTTGCCATTCAGCGAACGGCCAAACCAGGGTTGTTAATGGGGTGGTTACTATGTTCCATGATGTACCTGTGGTCAATGCCGAGATAACAGCGAAAAAATCTCGCTATGAAACCTATTCCATGGAAGACGGAAGCTTTTCCATTGAATGTAACAATAGGGATGTGCTGATGATAAGGGGGGTGCTTTTTGAAACCAAGAAAGTGAAGGTCAGAAAAAGAACGGATAACCTTGTTGTAAACGTTNAGTTTGTCTCATCTCCCGAAAATATTGAAATAGCTATGGGTTACGGGGCATATGTTGATGAGGCCAACAAGCTTCACTCTGCTTCCCATGCCGAGAATAAAAGCGGTTATTGCCAATACTCAAATATGAACGATTGTCTTAGAGCGAATGTTCCGGGTCTTGATTTCACCAAGGGGTCTCCCTATTTTAGCGATAACGGTACGGGCCAGTATCCTCTTGTTGTAGTTGATGGGGTAAACCACCATATCAATATATTGAATTTTATGTCTCCTTGTGACGTTGTAAGTATTGACGTGGTTAGACATCAGGGAACCGCCCTTTACGGTGTTCAGGCTCCCGGAGGGGTAATAATCTTGACAACAAAAGGAAATAATTAAAACCGATCAGCTCGGGTCTCCCACTTTGCCCATGAAAATAACGGTGTTGGTGGTCACTTCGCGGATCACGTAGAGGAAGGGATGGTCGGCNTTGAAGGTGTATGGTTGCGGTGTTGAGGGCATTGATGTAAAGCACATTCCCGCNATCGTCGCCGCTGCCGCCTTTGTCCCTTTTTCTTCGGTCTCGATATATGAGTTATGTTGGACAAATCCGATACAAAGCGGTTCGGTTTCGGTCATATTCGAGAAATCGGCCATATCGCTGAAAGCTATTCCCATACCCATATCCGACAGAATATCCTTAAGCTGTTTTTCGTATCCGTACTTAAAACGGGGAAGCAGTACCGTTACTTCATGGTTCGCTGCCTGTTCCGCCCATCTGTTGAAGTTTTCGCCGGTAAATGTCGAAATCATATTTTCGAGTTCGTTATTGCTGTGTGGCAGTATTATATCCATAACGAAGTTTCCCCTGCCATAGGGAAGTTCCAGCATCGCGAACTCATCGCCAACATAGAGGTCGAAGTTTTCGGTTTGAGTCATCATAGGGACCTCAACTGAGTTGCCATCGGTCAAATAAAATGGTTCGTCGGTTGTATTCTTTTTATCAAAACCTGAGTACCATTCTCCCTCGAAACATATCGCATTGATCAGCAGCAATCTCAAGTCGGTGCTCAACTCCCGCAACATATCCTTGATCATTCCGTTGGTCTCCTCCTCTATCCAGCCGTTTATCTCGTCGATTGATGCCTGACTGATGGTGAACTCACCTGTCTCGGCGTCGTAATAGTCGCCCAACCTCTGGACAAAACCGGGCAGCACATCGAACCCCTCCATCACCCAGACTGAGTTGGCTATGTTGATATCTACCTTGTCGTCCACGCTCAGAAGGGCCTCTGTAAGCGTTGAAAAAGAGCTGTTGATGTCGTCAACCGACATTTCGGCCATGCTCAGTGCGCTTTTCATCGCTGTCAGTGTCTCATTAGCGGCTCCATTGAGGGTCATCGACAGAGCGTACGATATGCTTAGAGGCGATATCATGAAGTTCTTGCCGGCCTCTTCGCCGCTGTTCACCCTCGCGAAAATATCGAAAGCGAAATTGTTGGAGGATTCGACTACCACCAGTTGTTTGGCGTTGAGTTTTATCTTGACAGGATCCAGGGCGCCCCGCCTGTTGTTATCCTCTTTTGAACATCCGGTTATAGTTATCGCCAGGGCGACAAACATGCAAAGTATGGTCTTTTGTCTCATTTTTTTAAGTTTTATGGCGTGAAACGCCCGTTTACTTCATAGACGTATATTAGCTCCAAAAAGTCTCTCAAAAATCAAAAATTTTCACAAAAAATTGGGGTCATTCTGAAAATCAACAATATATAGGGATCAATTCCCTATGTTGAGATGGACGATTTTGGCATAGTTTTGGATATTGCCAAGGTGAGAGAATATTGATAGCTTTGTGATATAGGATGAAGTTGGAGATAGCCATATTACTGCTTTTATTGTTGTCGGTGCCGGCCAACGGACAGGATGGCGGCGGCGCTGTTCCGTCGGCCTTGGCCGGTGGAACATCTACAGAGGATGTTGCCGGAGAAAACGATGCTGCCCCGGTGGATACCGGAATGGTCTATCTTCTGAACATTGTGGATCGCGACGGGGAAAGGCTTCCGGAGGTGGAGATAAAGGAGGTTGTAATTGTATCTACACCGCGAACGGGGAAAAAAGGGTCAAACGGATTCGAAGCATGGTACGCCGAGCAAACCAGGATGATATATAACATCAAAAAGGTTTATCCCTACTCGCAGATTATCAAGGAGCGGATGTCGCTCGTAAATGACACCCTTGTGAAGTTGCGAACCGACAGGGAGAGAAGAGCCTATATCAAAGAGTTCGAAAAAAGCATTTTCGCGGAGTTTGAGGGGGATGTCCGCAAAATGACCATCACCCAGGGCGAGATACTCCTGAAGCTGATAGACAGGGAGACAAAGAACACCTCTTATGAAATTATCAAGGAGTATCGGGGCGGTTTTACGGCCGCTTTCTGGCAGGGTGTGGCCCGTATCTTCGGTACAAACCTTAAGGCCACTTATGATCCTTTTGGCGAGGATGCCGTGATGGAGATCATTATCAGGGATATTGAAGGGGGGTGGTTGTAGTACCAACCTTGAGGCATATCATCTGATGCTGGCCCCTTATCAGCAGTTTGCCTTCCGATAGCGCTATTGGTGACCAGTTTTGGTTTGTGCCGACAATTCCTACAGTACGCCCTGTCATACCGCTTTCCTGTAAAATGTTTATTGACGATATGAGCTTAAATTCTGTCGGATCGGGCTGAATAAGATAGAGCGATCTTTGGCCATCGGTAGCTATGATAAGATCATCCACGAGAATCATACTTCCTTTGTCAAAAACCGGGTTTCTTGATGTCTTCCACATTATCTGGCCATTTTCAGCGTCCATACATACAAGGCCGTCCCTTCTTTCGTTGGTGGAATACTGCGCATAAAAGTAACCGTTGTGATATAGCGGGGGTTTGGTATGCTCTCCGAATTCAATGGTTTTATAAAGTTCGTTCACTGTATAGCTGTCTCCACTTTTCGTTATCTGGATCATCGCCGCGCCCGAATTGTACGCGCCCACTATCAGGATCTTGCTGTCGCCGGCATCATAAGCGCTCGATGTAGGTATCCAAGAACTCCAGCCTTTGTAACTCCACAACAGATCTCCATTTTCCGGGTCTATTCCAACAACATTACTGGGTTCCTGCGCGCCTCCACCGAAACCACCACTTGAAGCCGAAATCATAATAACCTGATCTTCACCGGCAATATTTGCGATTGAGGGGCTGACATATCCTACATTTCCTATTGGAGGGGTTGTCCATATAACATCTCCGGTAAGTTTGTTATAGGCAACCACACCGGCATCCGGAGCCTGTGAAGCTATTATCAACATATCGCCATATATTAAAGGACATTGAGCGATTGCCCACATTGGGAATCGCCCTTCTCCCGCCAAAGCACTGAAACCACCTTCGGACTCGCTCGCAGGTTGGCCTCCAAAGTCGGTCCATACATTTTTCTTCCAGACAGGTTGATGGGTATTTATGTCAAAGCAATAGAGATCTCCGTTATGTCCGCACGAATAAACATAATTCCCCTCTATTATGGGGACACTCCTGGAGCCCGGGAATTCTACGGTTCCTTTTGCTTCATACCCATAACTCCAAAGCTCTTCACCGGTTTCCATGTCAAAACATCTCATATAATCTCCGTAATTATCATCTCTGTCGAGGATATAAGCTTTTCCATCTTTGATAACGGGGCCACCAAAACCCGGGCCTAATCCGACTTTCCATAAAACTTCGGGTCCTGTTTCCGGCCAACTGCGGAGTATCCCTTTTTCAGGGGAAGTGCTGTTCCTGTTGGGACCGAGATACTGTGGCCAATCCTGCGCACTGGCCGGGAACGATACAAGGAGGGCCATAACAAATACAAATCCAACTTTTTTCATCATTTTTTAATTGAGTTTACTTTTTTAGGTTTTAACGGCTTTTTGAGC
>JGI24710J26742_10003782_pt1 | contig 12722 bp, 3 predicted proteins | sample BioPla2DNA2_FD_26742 | JGI IMG/M metagenome (IMG submission 26742) | reverse complement strand
GTTTATGAAGGGAAGATTGTATTGCAATACTGTTTGTCCCGTTGGAACCTTTTTGGGCCTGATAGCCAAGATTTCTATTTTCAGAGTCAAATTTGATAAGTCAAAGTGTATAAAGTGCGGAAGATGCGCTGTCTCCTGTAAATCTTCCTGTATCGAATTTATGAAGAATGAGGTGGATCTCTCCAGATGCGTGAATTGCTTTGATTGTATAGAAACCTGTCCCGAAAAAGCTATCACATATGGCTTGCTGAGCTTAAAGAGAGATGAACCGTTATCGAAAGAGAACGAAAGAGGAAGTGATGAAGATATTAGTAGACGAAAGTTTATTGCCGGTTCAATAGCTTTGGCGGTCGGTGTTCCCTCTGTCACAATGGCCCAGGAAGCGAATGTTGTTTCAACCAAAGCGTCAACTGTCAAGGAAGAGAGGAACAATCCCGTAACTCCTCCCGGATCGGGCAGCTTTTATAAATTCAACACTAAATGTACCGCCTGCTCTTTATGTATAAGCGTGTGTCCGACAAATGTTTTGCGTCCATCCTTTAAAGAGTATGGCATCTGGGGAATGATGCAGCCTGTAATGAACTATGGGAAGGGCTTCTGCGATTATGATTGTGTGGCGTGTTCCGAGGTTTGCCCCACAAATGCCTTGTCATTGTTGACCGTAGAGGCGAAAAAACGCACAAAATTGGGGGTGTCGCGTTTTATTAAAGACAATTGTATCGTAAAAATTGAAAAGACCGCTTGCGGAGCCTGCTCTGAAGGTTGTCCCACAAAGGCGGTATATATGATCCCTTATGAAGGTAATCTGCTTATTCCGGAAGTTGATCCGTCGCTTTGCATAGGATGCGGGTATTGCGAATATGCTTGTCCAATGACCCCCTATAAGGCCATCTATGTCGATGGTCTGCCTGTTCACGGCATCTCCAGGCAACCGAGAACCGAAAAACCCGACCAGTCGGGGATCGACGATTTTCCATTTTGATCTTCGATTTTGTTTTGGTTCCATGTATTCATAAACGTCTTTTGCGGGTCAAATAAATGGTTTATATTTGGCGCTTCCAGAAAAATTGAGATATGGATATTATTCATACCGTTGTTGATTGGTATATGGCCAATCTAAACTATCTCTCCGTGATGTTGTTGATGACAGTGGAAAGTTCTTTTATTCCCTTTCCGTCGGAAGTAGTTGTCCCTTTCGCCGCCTTTAAGGCCGCGGAAGGAGAACTGAATATCTTTCTTGTGGTTTTGTTCAGTTCCCTTGGCGCGATGTTGGGAGCGTTTATAAATTATTATTTAGCCCTTTGGTTGGGACGGCCCATAGTATACAAGTTTGCCGAATCAAAACTTGGGAAGATATGTCTGCTTTCCAGGGAGAAAGTGGAGTATGCCGAAAAATATTTTGTAAAACATGGGAAAGCTTCAACTTTTATAGGCCGACTTGTGCCGGCGGTTCGACAGTTGATCTCTATTCCGGCGGGACTGGCCAGGATGAGAATAAGGGACTTTACTGTTTACACTTTGGCGGGAGCTACGATATGGAACGTTATTCTGGCGGTCATCGGTTATTTTATGTATTCCATGAAAGACACCATCTTCCCTTATTTGAAGGAGATAATGATTTGTATTGGTGTTCTGTTTGTAGTGTTTTTGGTTTACAAAGGACTTAAGGCAAGAAAAAATAGCGGAACTAACCCTCGAACTCAGGATTAAGAAACTCTATAGCGACCCTTTTGTCGTCAATATCAACAATATTTTTACGGCTCATGCCGGCATCGAACAGACTTTTCCATCCCCTGTTTGCCGACAATCCCCTATGGCTTGATGGAACGCAAAACCAGATTACCCCACCATAAACCAGGTTATTCAAAAGTCTTTGTGTCAACCTCTTTATTTCAACAGATGATTCTACAAACACAATCATAAAACTGTAAGGAAACCGCGGGTCAATATCGGTGTCAATTCGCACCTTATCTCCGAACAGAACCGTAAATTTATTCTCGTAATATTCATCTGCATAAAGTAGAGCTATCCTGCTCTCTCCCTTATAGTTGAGTTTTTTGAGAAGTTCGTTCATCTTACAGCGTAAAAAAGTATCGCTAATATATACAAACAACCCCAAATATGGTCACGATTGGAAGCTTTTTTGGAAATTTCCGATAAAAACTGGCTTTGCGACGTTTTTTATCGATCCATATTTCCGAATTGAAATCGGGGGTTTCCAAATTCTTCCCGGGTATCAACCTCCACTTAAAAGAATTTTATAAACTTTTTTCTAGGAGACAAAAAAAGAGTTAGATTGCTCTAACTCTTTGATTTGGTGGGCGATGACGGGGTCGAACCGCCGACCCTCTGCTTGTAAGGCAGATGCTCTGAACCAACTGAGCTAATCGCCCAAAAATCGGCTGCAAATATAAATCACAATTTTGGATATGCAAAATAAACCGACAAAATAGATAAAATATTTTTCGTTGGCTTGAAGGTTCTGTTTGAAAGTATAATGTTATAAGTAAAGCGATTAGTTATGCGGCCCAATTTGGCGGATATTAAGGGAGACTGTTTTGATCAACCACCAAATGCCGTGAAATAAAGGGGAGTTGAAAATGTTTTGTCCCGTTGTTTCATTTTAACCCGGATTTTTTAATCAAATAAAGCGGTCAATTCATCCCAATATAGCGGAAGTTCGTCAAAATATCGGCTTTTAAGGCTATTCTGATGCAACCTTTTTGCATGTTTTTGGTATCAATATCCTGATAAGGGTTATCAAAAAGCCCATTTTATGGTGTTTTTTGGAGATAAACCTTGATAAAAAGTTGACAAGTACAATGTTACAACATATAAAAATATATATTACTTTTGTTGGGGATCGCTAAACCCGTGGCTTTCCGTGCGGAAAAATCTTATAGTTCTTCCGTGCGGAGGCTATTTATGTGATGTATAGTTGGTTATGATCAGGATTTTGAAAAATGAAATTTATGGGATGTTCCGTTGCTTTTGAAGAACAGTGTTGTGTTGATGTCACTGCCAACAGAAATAGATTGATGAAAGGAGCCAATTGGTTTAAGAACGGTTTTACGGTCTCTTTGCTCAAAACCGGAAAACGCCTGTTGCTCGCGGTTATGTTTATGGCGCTTTCCAGCGCAATGTCCGCCCAGACAATTTATTACTGGATAGGGGGAACTTCCGGTAATTATAATGACGGGAATAACTGGAGTACAACGGTTGGAGGCAGTGCGGTGGGGAGTAATCCCGGTACAAACAACTCTATTGTCTTTGTTGTTGATGGGGCCGATATATCAAGCGCTCCGGGATTACAAACCGGGGATGTGACTATAAACTTTAGTTCCGGTTTGACATGTGGAGGATGGAGAGCGGTAAATAACGCCAATGTTAGTCTGTTGTCGTCATCAAATGGCAATTTTAAGATTGGTAATGTAGCCGGACATGAAATATATATCGAATCTGGTTCTACGTTTTATATTTCCGCAAGATGGCAAACCTCGCTTGAACTGGGTTCAACAGGACAGATTGATGGAACATTGACCTTTAATGGCAGATCAACAGATTTTACAAAAGCATCGGTTGTTGTGAACGGCACAATAACCAATAATGGGACAGATATTTCCTCAGCTTCTACCTCTCTCTCCTTTGAAGCAAATTCGTTTTATAACCATAACAGGAACGGAGGAGCTATTCCTACCGCTGTATGGGACGCTACATCAACTGTCAATGTAAACGGAATTGCAGGTACAAATCCTACAGGTTTTAACCAGACCTTTGGTAATTTGAATATTAACGGAACCAGTATAACAGGGAATAGAACAGCATCACTTTCGGGGCATACGGTTGTTCAGGGCAATTTTTATATCAGAGGCTCTTCTCCAAGAACTTTTACTTTATCGACAGGCAATTATAATTTTACTGTCAACGGAACCACTACTATCGATGGTTATGGTGTTATAAGCGACGATAATATAAATCAGTTGAACCGTTTTGATGGGTTGGTCACGATAGCCCCTAACGGCTCTTTCAATGTTTCTCGGGGTAAGTCCGAGTTCAGGGGGGGAATAACAAACAACGGTACATTTACTAACAACGGTTTGGTTACCTTCTCGGGCAGCTCTCCACAAATTTTGTCGGGTACATCGGATTTTAACATTGGTTACAACAACACAACCTCCGGCATATCTATAATCAACGGGACTTCCGTTAAGCTTAGTTCCAATCTGTATTTTTCCGGAAGTGCTTTAACAATCAACACATCGGCATCCACTGCTTTGAACGCTATTGGTGGGACATTTTATTTTAATGGAAACACGGTCCAATCGATGTCCGGATCTGGTTCAGGGGAGGTTACTTTCTACTATCTCGATCTCTCCTCAAATAATGTTAAGACATTGAATTATCCATTCTATGTGGCGATGGATTTAACAATCAACCCGGGAACCACACTGAATATGGGCACAGGTTCCAATACGATTGAAGTAGATGGTGATGTTATGGTACAGGGAACACTAGACTTTAATGGTTCCCAACCCAAGGTTTTCACTGCCCGGGGCGATTTCGATGCGGCAACAGGTACCGTGTCGATGGACGGTGGTGGACTAGCTCATCAACTTAACCTTTATGGAGTATATAATGAGGTTGGAACGTTCAACACGACCGCGGGATCGGGCAGTATAGTGAGGTATGCCGGCCTAGGAGATCAAACTGTGTTCGTGAGCGACAATTACGTGAATTTGGGTATTTCCGGAGGCGGAGAGAAATTACTGTCCGGCAACACCTCTGTAAGCGGAACGGTAGATTTTGTTAACGGTATCCTGCAATTAAGCGATCATAACCTGACTCTGACCAGTAGTCTGGCCAATCCCGTTATCGGAACATTGAATTCCACAAGTATGATCGGTACGGATGGTGACGGTTATTTGATCAGAAATGCGAGTGTAGCTCCCGGAATACAGTTTGCCCTGGGAAGCGGCGGGTATTATTCTCCTGTGGTAATAGATGCGATAAGCCCAACAACCGGAACTATTAGTGTAAGAGCTGTGTCCGGTCTGTTGGGAAGCAATTTTGTGGAGAAATATTGGGATATAAAAGCCGGATCCGATAATCCAACCGCGACCGTTACTTTTAGTTATAGTACCCCTGAGTGCGGATTTATTCTCGACACTGTATATTATATGACACCGACAGGAATCTGGACAGGTTCAAACGGTGACGCCAGTTTCGGCGCCAACTCATTTACGGTGAGCAACACGACCGACCTCCTTACGACAAGCACCTATTGGTCGGCTGCCGGAGAGAGAAATACATATTATTCATACCAGACAGGCAACTGGAATTCTGCCAGTACATGGACAACCGATCCGAGTGGATCGACACTTGTTGGAAGTCAGGTCCCCTCCGTTTATGATGAGGTGGTGATTTTGACGGATAGAACGGTATACTTGACGGCCGATGTCCCAACAGAGGGACTTCTCCTTACTGTCGAATCGGGAGGTTTTCTGGATATGGCTGGTTATATGTTTACGCAACCCATTTCCAAATTGCAGGGAGAAGGAACCATTAAACTGGCATCTGACCACTTCCCAACGGTTGTTGCCAATACTTTTGTCAATGCCGGTGGTGGTACGGTACAGTACTGCGCTCCATATAGTTTCACATTGCCAACATATCAAACTGTTTACAATAATTTGGTTATCAATACGGCGGGAAATGTTGCTCTCCAGATGACAGAGATGACACTCAATGGCAATCTGGAGGTGAAGAGTGGTACATATCAGATCAACGATGCCTCTTCAACTACCCCTTTGACCCTGACTGTCAATGGCGATGTCCATGTCCATGCGAATGGTGAAATGACGGTTGGTACCGGTCCCACGAACGGTGCGATAGGTTCTGTCACAATTGGTGGCACGGCTCCATTTACAAACTATTATAACGGCTTCCACACTGTTGTTTTTTATGGCGATTTTACCAATGAGGGTTTCGTCAGGTTCACCAATCTCGAGAAACCCCTGTACAATGCCTTCCCTTCAACAATCGAAACAAGCGAAAGTGGGGCGGCATCTGTCTATTTTCTCGGTTCCTCAAATAATACGCTGACCGCCAACGGAGTCACCGATTTTTACAATCTTATTATAGATAAGGGAACCGACCAGACATATAGCCTGACCATTCAATCCTCATCGTACGATAATTTCAGACTGTTTGGAGCTAATATACTTGCGGCCGAATCTGCGGATCCCAACGCGAACATGAGAAAGGCACTTTGGATCAGAACCGGCTCATTGGTTCTCGATGGATTGATTGTTGTTCCATCGTTGGCCGAAGGAAATAGTGCCAACTCTAACTTTATTATTCCCTCTAATGGAGCTTTAAGGATCGATGGAGCGGATGTTTTGGTAAACACCACCGCCGATGATTACAGGGAAGTCAATATAGCTTACGCTATTGATGCCGCATCGACGGGAAGTACCAGCAATGGGGCAATAGGCGTGAACGTAGGCAATTACGGGGCGTTAAATGTTCATGGCACACTACAGGTCAACAATGGTTTTCTCTCCACAAAAGAGTCTGCCGGTATTATAGCTTCAAATACCACTGGCCAGATCATTATTAATGGGGGTACGGTTGATACGAAACAACTTTTATTTGAAACAGGCGCGGCTTACTACTCCCAAAGTGGTGGACTGATGATATTGAGAGGGAGATTGTGGAGAACTCCCGTTGATTACACTACAAGAATCAACTTATTCGACTTTTCTTCCTCATCTATTGGAACCTCAAGGGCGGAAAACGGCATAAACAATGGTTATGCCTCTTTCGACATCAATAACGGAACCAATATTTTTATAATGTCCGGAGGAACTGTCAGAATTTATGATGCCACTATTGGTGGTAATGCGCCCGCTTTCAACGTGAGCTCAGTTTCCGGAAACTATAATGTAACGGGTGGCACAGTCTCTTTTGTTCCTGTTACCGGAACTGTTCTCGCGGATGCCTCTTCACTGATAGTGAGTTCCACCTCTCCTTTGGGTGGGCTAAGGATCGAAAGGCTATCCAGTTCAACCAACGTTCAACTTGGAACTCCCATAGAGGTGTTGGGAAATCTTACAATGGTTTCGGGGGTTCTTAACTCAAACAACAACAATTTGGCTGTAGGTGGAAACCTCCTTATTAGCAACACCTCTACATATAACCCCGGTACAAATACCACCACGCTAAACGGCGCGTCCAACCAATCTTTTACAATCGATTGCGCATCGGCACTTACATTGAACAACTTTTCGATTGATAAAAGCGCGGGAACCGCGGTTATACTTGCCGGATCCCAAAATAGTCTTATCGTAACGGGGGGGATGAACCTGACAGCCGCCACATTGAACGATGGTGGCAAAATCATCAGGGTCGCCGGAAATATTTACAACTCCGGAGTTCATGGCGGTACAGGTAAAATTCTGTTGGACGGTACTTCAGTCCAATCAATTTCGGGAGGTGGAGCTTTTGGAAACATCGAACTGTTCAACACAAACGCCGCTTCGGCACCGGTCGCATTGGGCGGCGATATAACAATAAACGGCGTTCTCACCCTATCGAACGATAAGTTGTTCAATATTGGCACNAACCGATTGACNTTTGGGGTGGCGGCCTCTATAGTCAATGCCGGAAATACACGTTACATAATGTCTTCCGGCAATGCTGGCGATGGTGGGGTATCCAAAATCTACTCCTCCGCCGGAAATACATTCTATTTCCCGGTTGGAGCACCTACATTGTCACCGGCAAGAGTTACAAAATTTACTCCCGTAACTATAGAATTTACCTCTGATCCGACAACCTATGGCACTGTTACCGTAGTTCCGGTTGGGTACGAGCAACCAAATGTCTCGATTTCCGGACAGAATCTTACCTATTACTGGAAGATTAAATCCACGGGATTTACGGGAATTAATCCCGGATCCGTGAGCCATACCTTTGTTTATGATCAAAGCGATGTTGTGGGTACGGAAACGAATTATGTCCCATCAGTTTTTATGGCCAGCGATCTTTCCTGGAATACCGGCAGTTATGGTATAGATTTTGGGACCAATACGATAACCGACTGGGAGACAAGTTCCAATTATCTGAATGGAGATTATACCGCCGGAGCCGCTACCTCTTTTGGAACTCCGGAAGTATATTACAGTCGAAGAACGGGTCTTTAGAACAACACAGATACCTGGTCTTTGTCGGGCCATACGATAGACGATGTTCCCGCGACCGTACCTGGAGCAGGCGATATAGTTATAATCGGAGGGCTTGACAGTGTCTATTTACAGACAAATAATACGACGGAAAATACTGGAGCCGTTCAGGTAGCGACCTTGATGATAGAAGCGGGCTCCGCGTTGGATAATGGCTATAACCCGGCATCAAACTACTCGATGGTGGCGACCCATCCAAATGGTAACGGTAATTTCAGGGTAGCCGCTAATTATAACAGTGGATCTACATTCGAATTTCCCGAGGGAGATTTTACCGAGTTCAATGTAAATACCGGTACCACTGAACTTTATTCTACAAATCCGACTAACGGCACAACCTATTTTCTGCCCAATGATGTGGATAATTATGGTAACCTGATACTCTCTCCTCGTGGCGGGTCAAATGTAATATTCGCGAATTTAAGCCTTACAATATATGGCGATCTTGTTACGAGAGGCCAAAACGCGGATTCATGGTTCTGTCCAACCTGGGGTATAAACTATGGTCCAAGTTATGGTTATGAACCCATAGTTCCCAAGACTATCTCAATTCATGGCGACATGATTATCCAGGGCGGAGCCCTGGTTTGGATAGGTAATGGCAATATAGCCCAAGATTTTGTGGTTGATGGGGATGTGTTTGTTGGGACCAACTCCGCATTGTTCGCGCATCAAAGTGTTTCGAATCCGGGTTTGGGGACAGGATACACCTATTCAGAAGCCCTTAACCAATCGCTTTCCATTGGAGGATCTCTGATCAATAATGCGGATGGCAACAAGTCTGCCCCACAAACAACATCTTACGCGAGTTTTCTGGATATCCCCTTAACCTTTTTTGGACCTAACCCGGCCTCGATCACCAATACAACCGGAAGTACGGCATCGGTTTCAACAAGATTGGAAAATGTGGTCGTCAACAAGGGAACATCATCCGCGACAACTCTTACAATCGATATTGCCGGAACATTGACTACTCCTGCGAATGGGTGGCTAACCTTACAGAACGGAACTCTTGTCTATAACAGGACAAATCCCTCCTCGGATTTCACTATTACCACGACATCTCCGTTCAATATTCCCGAGACGGCTGGTCTGACCATCGATTACACCACATCCGCGGATAGAAACGTTTTGATAGCCAATGCCAATAGAAACGACAATGATCTTTATCTTGACGGAAAGCTTACGTTGGTCAATGGTAACCTTTATATTGGACCTACCGGCAGTCCCGACTACAACAATGATATAGAATATTCGGGAAGCTCAAACTCTTCTATTGTTGTATCGGGCGGTAATCTGATGGTAAATGGACAGATACGGCGCCCGGCTTCGACAACAAATGGAGCGTTGGCATATACACAGTCCGGGGGTAACGTAATCATCAATGGAAGAAACACACTCACCACAAGGGCCAAACTTGAAGTGCTGAACGGCGGTTCATTCAATATGTCGGGCGGAAATCTGGTCATTGTCAGGGGAGGGGGTATCAACTATGGCGATCTTTACTTGCGTCCTGCCTCTTCCAATGTAACCGGGGGGACAATTTATCTTGAACATGATTTTAGCGGAAACCCGCAAATTTATGGTTTGGAATCCACTGTTTCCCTGAATAACTTGGTAATTACCGGAAGAACGGCCACCACTGCCGCCAATGCCACCGTAAACCTGATGATCAGTCCCCTGGTTTTGAAAGGATCGTTGACATTGACAAACGCCAATAGCATTTTCAACGCCAATAATCGGAATGTTACATTGGGCGGAAATTTGGTTAATAACGGAACCTATGCCTATGGAACCAACACAACAACGTTTAATGGCGGATCACAGACAATTTCGGGTACGACATTGACCAACTTTCATAATCTGACGGTATCTTCATCAACATCACTGACCGTAAACTATAGTTTTTCAGTGGGGAAGAACCTCACCATAAATTCCGGAACACTCGTTTTAAACGATTATGGGGTATCTGTTGCCGGCAATGTGGTGAACAACGGAGCCTACCTGGACAATAATATCGCCGGAAGCGGACTTATATTGAATGGCACAACCCAGCAACAGATTTCGGGATCCGGGGCCTTCAATAGAATTGAACTCAACAATCCGGCTGGAGCGAGGACATTGACCGATATTTCACTTTCGAGTGATATTCGGTTGACAAAAGGGGTGCTTGATATTGGCTCGCGCGGGCTTATTCTCAACCAGACCAGTCAAATAATTCCGGGCAACCCATTTGGAACCTTTAATATGATAAAAACCGATGGCGTATCGAGTAGCTCAGGTATACGAAAGTATTTTGGAACTGGCCCCCAGGAATTTACCTTTCCTATTGGGGTTACAGGCAAATATACTCCGGCAATTTTTGATATTACACAGAACACCGCTGCCGGGTATATAAATATTGTACCCGTTGAAGGCTGCCATCCGGGCGTTGAAGATCCTTCCCAGGCACTTGATTACTACTGGAATATTGATAATGGCGGTATGAGCCTCGAAGCTACCGTTCAATTCAAATACTCACAAGGTGATGTAATGGGAACGGAAAGCAATTATTTACCGTCCAGATTGCTTTATCCCCTGAATATTTGGTACCAATACGACGCCGCTGATATAGATGAAACAAATAATCTAATCAACTTCTCGTTTACCTACCCAACAACAAATATAAACGGAGCTTATACAGCGGGTACCGATCCCGCTATTGACGATCGGATTCCAAAATATCAATCAAATCAGGATGGGGATTGGTCCAATCCCGATATATGGACCACTCTCAACGGTTCCGGCCCTTGTCCTCCCGGTGGGCCTTATGGAGCAGATGTCATTGTCGATCACGATGTTACGGTGGATGTTAACAATATTTTCGCCAACAGTGTCACTATAAACGATATATTAAGGATATCGCCTTCGACAGCCGGCCACAATTTTACTTTGCTATTGGGCAATGGTACTCTTTATGTTGAAAGCGGAAATATCCCGGGAGGTGACTATTCCACATTTACAGATTGCGCCGGAAACTCTACCATTGAGTATGGTGGAAACACGGACTATACAATAGTCGCTTCATTGTATGACAATATTCCAAATCTTATTTTTTCCGGAACAGGTACAAGATATCTGCCCAATAAGGATATCACTGTTTGCAAGCGTCTGGCGATTGATGGTCCAACTGTCGATAATAGTATAAACAACAAAGATCTATATATAAAAGGTACCATGGAACGCTATGGAACCGGGGAATTTGTCAGTGGAACGGGTACCGTTATTTTTAATGGTACGGGCATACAGACAATTGGAGGTCCTTTGGGCGATTTCAGCGGAAGCAGTAGTTTTTATAATTTCACTGTCAACAATAGCAGTGGACTTAATATTGGTACAGATGGTCTTGTTGAAATTTCCAATGTTCTTAACCTTACAGAAGGTATAATTAACACCTCCAGTACAGGCAGGTTGTTTATATCCAACACCTCACCGGCAGCGGTGAATCCTTCAGGAGGAAAAGCAACTTCGTATATCAATGGTCCGCTTACGAAGAGGATAATGAATGGTGCATCCTTCTTGTATCCAATTGGAGATGGGAAAGATAGGAGCGTACCGTTCACGATAACTTCAGCTGCGGGTACAAGTATTACTGCCGATTTCACGGCCGCATACCATGTTCCAAATCCTGTCTTCTCTCCATATGAATCGACTCTTTACGGAGTCAATTCAGATGAATACTGGAGCGTTTCTTCCTCAATACCAACATCACTACAGTTAAGCATTGCCTACAATAATACGAGTGGATTGACTCCTCTGATGGTTGGTGGGAATATCAATAGCATGACTATCGCTGAATACGATCCGGATATATGGTCGGATCTGCCAACCTCTGTATCCGGTTCAACCTCTTCCGGTGTAATTACAATGACCGGCACAACGTCATCGCCAACAACTCCCAAAAACTTTACAACCGCCAGTAAATCGGCGATATTGCCCAAAATCTCCCTACAACCCGCAGGTGGTGGATATACAGTTTGTGGGTTAACTGAAGGTATCCCAATAAAATTCTCGCCCACTTCAATGGATATCACCCCCATTGTACTGATACAATACAGGATAAATGGAGGCGCTTTAATTGACATTGAAATTTTAGACACTGAAAATCTTGAATATACCATTGCGACCGCCATACCCGGGATTTACGAATTGCGTACATTTACCTTTAATAGTGGCACGCCCGGCGTGGTTGATGCGACACCTGTAACTGTTTACAATTACCCGAGCGGAGTGGATGCCGGTCCCGATTATTCGGGTTGTGGCGAATATGAGACCACACTTGCGGCTTCACCTCCGAAATCGGGAGAGACAGGTTTATGGACCATCATAACCGGAACGGGCGGTCAGTTTACGGGAGTTGATGGCAACAAACAATATAACGCCGGATTTAAGGGATTGTCGGGTCAGAGTTATACACTCCGCTGGACCGTAACAAACACT
>JGI24710J26742_10003781_pt1 | contig 12724 bp, 12 predicted proteins | sample BioPla2DNA2_FD_26742 | JGI IMG/M metagenome (IMG submission 26742) | reverse complement strand
CGGCTCAGCCTGAAAGCCGATGCCCAGGCCGCCTACGAAGGCGACCCGGCCGCTCAGAACATCCGGGAGGTCATCCTCTCCTACCCGTGCATCAAAAGCCTGACGATCCACCGGGTCGCCCATGAGCTCTACCGCCTCGACGTCCCGATCATTCCGCGGATGATGGGCGAGTACGCCCATGCGCAAACGGGAATCGACATCCACCCCGGAGCCCAAATCGGTTCCTCCTTCTTCATCGACCACGGCACGGGAACGGTCATCGGCGAGACGACGGTCATCGGAAGCAACGTGAAAATCTATCAGGGGGTGACCCTCGGAGCGCTCTCCTTCCCCCGTGATGCGTGCGGGGCTCTGATCAAGGGGGCGAAGCGCCACCCGACGATTGAAGACGATGTAACGATCTACGCCAACGCCACGGTTCTCGGGGACATCACGATTGGGCGGGGAACGACGATCGGATCGAACGTGTGGATCAAGGAATCGGTCGCTCCCAATACCTTGGTAACGATCGGCGAGCCGGAGATCCGCAAGCGGGAGATCAAGAAGTCTCAGTGACGATGAACTCCACGAAGCGATCGGCCTTCTTGCCGAACACGCCCTCAAGGAGCATTCCCCGCTGGGCAAAGAGCGGCGGATTCACGATTCTTACATCCACGTAGTTGCCCGTCACCCCGCACCAGAAGCCGCCTTTCCGCCCCTGGACGATGACCTCGCCTTGTTTCCCCTCCTGCCGGCGCAGGTAGGCATCGGTGAGCTCGGCGCTCAATGTTCGGAGAATTTTCGCCCGTTCATCCCGGACCGACTCCGGCACCCGGTCCTTCGCGTTGAAGAGCGGCGTATCGGGCCGGGGAGAGAAGGGAAAGACATGGAGGGCGCTGAAGCCGATTTCTTTAAGAAACATGTAGGTTTCCTCGAACTCCCGCTCCCCTTCGCTCGGAAGGCCGGTGATCACGTCCGCAGCCAGAAAGGGATCGTCCTTGACGGTTTTCAACCGGGTGAGGATCGCAGTCAGCTCGGCGATCGTGTACTTCCTGCCTACCCGCTTCAGGACGGAATCCGATCCGCTTTGCACGGGAATGTGAAAGTGCGGCTGCATCCGGGGATCTTCCAATGCCCCGAGCAGGCGTTCGTCGATATGATCCGGCTCCATCGAGGAGAGCCGGATCCGAAGATCTCCTATTTCTCCCAGGAGCGCTTCCAGCAGCCCGCCGAGTCCCTCGTTTCGATGATCGTACATCGTGAGGTTCACCCCGGTGAGCATGATCTCGTTGAAGCCCGCCTCTTCAAGGGCTTTCGCCCGCTCGATGACAATGGCCCGATCGAGGCTTTGCGCCTTGCCCCGGGCGACATGGACCCGGCAGTATGCGCAACTGTTGTCGCACCCGTCCTGAATCTTCAGGTACGCCCGGCTGTGGTAGGAAAAGGTGGCGGCAGCGTAATCGAAGACCGTCGCGTCTTCACCGGTGAAACTCTTCATCCCTTCGAAGAGGGAGAATGAACTCTCCATCGCCACTNGAAGATGCGAAGCAAGTTTCAGNAGNCGGGCCTTCCTGTCCAGCGGAACGACCAGCACCTCTTTGCCGAGGCTCTCAAGCTCCTCTCGGTTCAGCTGGGCATAGCAGCCGGTGACCAANGTCGGTGAGCTTTGAGCGAATCGNCGGATCATCCGCCGGGCTTTCTGCTCCGCNTTCGAGGTGACNGTGCAGGTGTTGACGATATAGAGATCGGCGCCGTCCTGTTCACCGACGATTTCAAACCCTTCNNNGNCGAAGGANTCGGCGATCGCTTCGCTTTCACACTGATTCAGCCGGCATCCCAGGGTATAGACGCAGACCCTCAAAGGATCTCCTCCTGCTCCTTCAGCGCCTCCATCGTCGTCACCAGCGCTCCCCGCAGGCCCATCCGCATCTGCTTCGTGTAGGGATTNTACCGCTGCAGATCATAAAAGAGCTGCAAGGGGTCGTTGCACGTCTGCTCCACCACCCCCATGAGGGTCTGGTACCCTTTGGTCGCCAAGCGGGTCGATCCCAGATTCAGCTCGGCAAGCGTTCGGCCGATGAAGTGGGTGATTCCCTGGCTCCACGCCGCTTCACGGTCGTGCTGGTCACAGCTCATCATAAGCACATCCATCTTCCACGAGGTGAACTCATCCACCCACCATCGCCAGGTCTCNTCGTGAGCACTGACATTGTCCATGACGAAGGGCAGTCCTTCCAGTCCGTCCTTTCCCGAATCCGGACCGAACATCGGGTGGGTCGCGATCGCNTGGATCGTCGGAGGGAGGAGGCGCTTCATCACGAAGGCGGGATACAGCTTTACCGAACAGGTGTCCATGACGACCGCCCCTTCCTTCAGATAGGGCAAGCTGTTGGCAAGAACCTCTTCGAACGCGCTGATCGAGACACAATAAAAAACGGTCGGAGAATCCAACACCTCTTCGACGCTCACTTGGCGGACATTCGGCGGCAGCTCCACGGTCCGCCGGCTGCAGCCGACGACCTCAAACCCCTTCTCGGCAAGCCGGGTCGCCCAAAAGAGCCCGAAGCGCCCAAGACCATATACTCCAACCCGATTCTTTTCACTCATGAAGGGTATTGTACAGAATTCACGAGTCTTCTCCAAGATTGCCGGACGTGGTACACTAATTGAGCATCGATACCACATTTTAGGAGCATGAATTATGTTATTTGCAGAGAAGATGAAGGCTCAGGCAAAAGCTGCTCAAAAACGGCTTGTCCTGGCGGAAGGAAGTGAAGAGCGAACGATCAAAGCCGCTCGGATCATCGCTGACGAGCACTTGGCCAGCGAGGTGATCCTCATCGGATCCAAGGCGGAGATCGAAAAAGCGGCAAGCGCATCCTCCACCTCGCTCGAAGGGCTGACACTCGTCGATCCCGCAACGAGCGATCGGCGCAAGCAATACGCGACGGAGTTCTATGAACTGCGCAAGCACAAGGGGATGACCGAAGAGCAGGCTTTTGAAGACATCGCCAATCCTCTTCGGTTCGGAGCGATGATGGTTCGTCTCGGAGCCGGTGATGCGATGGTCGCCGGAGCGGAGAACACCACCGCAGCGGTACTTGTGGCCGCGTTCAACATCATCAAAACCGCCCCCGGCATCAGTTTTGCTTCTTCGTGCTTCGTGATGGCTACCGATAAGAAGGAGTATGGAGCCGACGGCTCGTTCATCTTTGCCGACTGTGCAACGATTCCCAACCCGACAGCCGAACAGCTCGCCGAAATCGCCCTCGCTTCAGCGGTCAGCTGTTCCACCTTCCTCGGCGTGGAACCGAAAGTCGGCATGCTCAGCTACTCCACCCTCGGCTCGGCAAGCGGTGANCTCGTCGAAAAAGTGGTCGAAGCGACGAAGATCGTTCGGGAAAAGAACCCCTCCTTGGCGATCGAAGGCGAGCTGCAGCTGGATGCTGCGATCGTTCCTTCCGTGGCCGCATCCAAAGCGCCGAACTCCAAGGTCGCAGGAAAGGCGAACACCCTGATCTTCCCCGATCTTCAGGCGGGCAANATCGGCTACAAGCTTGTTCAGCGCCTTGCGGGNGCGGAGGCGTACGGCCCGATCCTTCAGGGATTCGCCAAACCGATCAGCGACCTNTCCAGGGGCTGTTCCGTTGAGGACATCGTCGTCACCAGCGCCATCACCCTCGCCCAGGCCGCCAAGTAGGAGCATATGACCGAGGGACTGCTCGATCAGGAAAAATCGATCGGCCTGATCATNTGGACTCTTGCATGGCCGGCGATNCTGGAGCAGATCCTTCAGGTTTCCGTCACGTATGTCGACTCGGCGATGGTCGGCTCTCTGGGAGCAGCGGCCACCGCCGCAGTCAGCGTCCCCACCTCGACGATCTGGCTCGTCAACGGATGGATGAATGCGTTTGCGATCGGGTACGCGGTCTTGATGGCGCGCAACATCGGAGGGCGCCGATTTGAGCGGGCAAGAATGATCACCCGCCAAGTTCTGGTGACAGCCCTGATCTTCGGAGCTATTCTCTCGACCGTCTTCACCCTCATCGCCCAAGTGCTTCCAAAGTGGATCGGAGCGGAAGAACACGTCCAAACCCTCGCCCGCGGCTATTACACCGTCATCGCCCTCGCCTACCTTCCGAACCTCCTGATGATCACGATCAGTTCGTTGATGCGCCTCAGCGGCGATACCCGAACCCCGCTTCTTCTGAACACCCTCAACAACGTGCTGAACATTATCCTCAATATATTCTTCATTTTCGGTGAAGTGGATCTCGGCCCGATCACGATTCATGGGCTGGGTCTGGGGGTGAAAGGAGCTGCGATCGCGACAAGCTTGGCGGTGACGATTACGGCGATTCTCCTCTTCATCATCTGGCTGACTCGGCCTTCGATCATTCAGCTGGAGCTGAATCAATCATTCGCTCTGAACAGGGAAATTCAAAAAAATGCGTTTCGCCTCGGGCTTCCCGTGGGGCTTGAGCGCTCCACCCTCTCCTTCGGACAGATCGTTCTGACCAAAATCGTCGGTCGCTGGGCACGACCGCGCTGGCGGCCCACTTTTTGGCAAACACCGCCGAAGCGATGACCTATCTGCCCGCAAGCGGGGTCTCCACTGCGGCGACGACCCTCGTCGCCCAGTCGCTCGGCCGGGGAGACAAGACATTGGCAAAGCGCTTCGGAAACGCGACGACCCTGATCGGAACGCTCCTGATGACCACGATGGGCGTGGTGCTCTATTTCACCGCTCCCTACCTGATGGGATTCTTCACCCGGGATCGGAACGTCATCGCTTTGGGAACCACGATCCTGCGGATCGAAGCGTTCGTCGAACCGGCGTTCGGTCTCTCGATGCTCGTCTTCGGAGTGTTCCGCGGTTCGGGGGACACCCGCCGTCCCTTCTATATCTCGATCGCCGGGATGTGGGTGGTCAGGCTGCCTCTGGCGCTCTTCATGGTTCGCTACACCTCCCTCGGCCTGGTGGGAATCTGGATCGGCATGGCCTCCGACCTCCTGCTGAGGGGAATCATCGGCCTTGCGATGTTCCTTCGCTACGGGTGGCTGGAATCGAGCTCAGATGTGCACTGAGGGAGAGGATCTCCGCCCAGAGGAGCGTCTCGGGCCGTCTTGAAGGCTCTATCCCGCTTTGAAAGAGAAGCCCATCAACCCCCTCCTTGCCGATTCGAGCCCCCACCTTCGATTGAAGCAGATTGTTCCGAAGCGTTTTCCGCCGCTGCCCGAAAAGTTCGCGCACGAGGAGGTAGAATGCATGGCGATCCGCCTGTGGAATCCGACTCACTGATCGAAGCTGAAACACGACCACCGAGGAGGTGACCTTCGGCGGGGGATAGAAGGAACCGGGGGAAATATCGAATCCGATCCCCACATCATAGTCCGCCTGGGCAAGCAGTGAGAAGGAGGACCAATTCTTCGATCCTTCACCGGCGCATATCCGCTCCGCCACTTCCTTCTGAACGGTGAAGACCATCCGGTTGGGCCGGCTTTCTCCTTCAAGAAGCCGGGCAACCAGAATCGAGCCGATATTATAGGGAAGGTTTCCGCAGAGACGCTCGGGGGTGCCCTTTTCTCTCAGGGCTGTAAAAAGCGTCTTCAAGGCATCCCCTTCGATGAGCGTAAAATGAGGTTCATCACCGAACGCTCGGGTGCGAAGGATCCGGCAAAACCCGTGATCCAGTTCAAAGGCGGTCAGGCGGACCCCCCGTTCAAGAAGAAGGGCGGTGATCGCACCGATTCCCGGTCCCACCTCCCAGACCTTCGATCCCCCCTGCACATCGAGCAGATCGACGATCCTGCTCCGGCTCGAGTTCGAGATGAGGAAGTTTTGTCCAAACTTCTTGCTCATCGCCAGCCCCTCCTCCTCCAGAAGGGCGGTGATCGCGTTGGGTGAATCGTAGGGAAAGGTCCAGCTCATGGGTCTCCTGCTTCAATAGGTTCCTTTTAGCATAGATGAGAGCAAAGAAGAGGGTCAACACGAAAGCGAGCGCGATTGCGTACCCTTTCCAGCCAAAAACGAGGTTTGATGAGGCGCCCCAAAGAAGCAGGTCATTGAGCAATCCATCACACCGAAGAAGCACTCGGGCGAAGGACGAACCGCCGATCAGGACAAGGAGGGAGGAGATCATCGACAGGTTGATCAGCAATCCGGCGACCGGCGTCAGGAATATTCCTCCGGCATTCCAGCTACCTTCAAGGAGAAGCGTGGCGGGGGCGATCGCCAATACCGCCAACGTTCCGGTTTTCCACGGAAACGCGGGAAGCATCGGGGCGATATATATCATCGTATACGCCACCCAGCTGAAGAGAAACGCCAGCGATCCCACGCTGTACGGAAACCAAAGAAGCTGCAAGGAAAGGGCAAGCAGGTAGGAATAGCGTCTGCCATGAGAGCCGAAAGGAATCAGGGAGCAGAGAGCCAACCCAAGAGCTCGAATCAAGGAAGGTTTGGGACCGGCGATGAGCACAAACAGACAGGGAAGGACCAGCCCCGCCCGCTTCGCCCGGTAGGAACCGAGAAACAGGGAACAAAGAGCCGTATGAGACCCAGAAACACTGAAAGATGCATCCCTGAAAGGGCGAGCAGATGGGAAAGACCGGTTCTCCGAGCCAGCTCCTTGAGGGGAAAGGCGCTGCTGTCGCTTTGACCGAGGAGAAGCATGAAAGCAAGGGATCGGGCTTTTTCATCGGAGACTGATTTCTCCAGCCTCCGTCGAATCCATTCCAGAGCGGAACGCCGCCATCGAGCAAATGAAGGGATGTCACGGACCTGAAGATCCTCGGCGATGAAAAGGGAAGATTCCTCATGGAAGGCGCCGACCACCCGGATCGTCGAGGAGGCGAAGAGGATCTCATCACTTGAACCGAGAGCGCTGCACACCCCGGATGCCGAAGCGCCCGATCCATCCGCTGCTTCACACCACGCCACCTTGATGCGCAGCAGTTGGTTCGCGCTCTTGGTCAGGAGCGAATCTTCCAAGAGAACACCTTCAAGAGCGGTGATTCTCTTCGTTTCCAATCCGCAGGTGAAACGGGTGAGATGAACCGCCCGGCCAAAGAGCAGGTAGAGCAGGAAGATGATGAGCGAATAGGAGCACAGGGCGTATCTTCTCCAAGAGCCCCGTCTGAGAAAAAGGCCCAATGAACCCAAAAACAGCCCCCCTGCAAGGTACCGGTAATCAAAGAGGGGGCTGAGCGAATACGAAAGATAGCAAAAGAGGATGCACAGAACAGGAAGGCCCATGCCCCCTAAGGGGCGTCATTCCTCGCTTTGCTTCAGAGCGCACCTCAGGGCGAGCAGACTGAGATCCACCGAACCCTCGGAACCTTGAAGATAGAGTTTCGTAGCAAGGTCTTTCCCCCTCGACCGATCCAGCCGCTGAATCCAACGGGCGGTCGGCTTTTCATACACCGCAAGATACCGATCGAGCAGCGTGCGAAGGAGGCTTCGCTCGCTTGCCTCGATGGTGTGTGTCCAGCGGGGGAGCGTTCCCTCGACAAGCTGCTTGGCAAGCTCCTTGGTATCGGCTTTGGCACAGACATCAAGATACTCTTCAATCGAAAAGAGGTTCTCTTGGATTTGCTCACTCCGCTTCCCCCCGATCATCTTCAAACGCTGGCGGTTCTCCTGAGCCAAGATCGAGCGGGTATCTCGACGGGAGAGGGTAATCCATACGACGATCGCCCACCCACTGGAGATGAGGAGCTCATCGATCATCGGAAGCGGATCGCGCACAACCAGCGAGAAGAAGAGATAGCTCACCATGAAGGCGAGCGCACTGAATAAGAGACGGGGAACATACCGTTTGTCCTGAATCCACCGGTCAACGGCAAAGTCGATCTGGCTGAAGAGGGAGAAGGTCGCCTGATCTTTTTGCTGGGCGTTCAGCATTCCGCCGGCATACATCACCACCTGCTCTCCAAGAAGGTCGTGCCCTTCCCGGAGAAAGGGGGTCAACGTCAATACCGGTTTATTGTATCGGACAAACGTATAGCACTCGATCACAAAAGTCCCTCCCTCATCTCCTTGACTCGACTCTCAAGGTGTGCATCGAACGCTTCACGGTTCACCGCTTCGGTGGAAAAGAAAAGATAATACTTGATCTTCGGTTCGGTTCCGCTGGGGCGTACAATCACCCGTTCACCGCCTTCCAGATGGAAAATCACCACATCGCTCGGAGGAAGCCCGCCCTCTTGAGGGTTCATCAAGTCCTCGATCTGCAAGATCTTACGCCCGACCAGCTCCTCACCCGCCGTCAGGTCGCGGAAGGACTGCATGACCTTGACCATCTTTTCTTGCCCGGCGGCGCCTTCAAAATCAACGGAGATGACTCGCTCCGTGTAATACCCGAACTCCCGATAGATCTCTCCGAGGCGATCGATCAACGTCTTGCCCCGGTCTTTCCAGTAGCTGAGCATCTCAACGGCGACCAAGGCGGTGGAAACCGCATCCTTGTCCCGGACGATGTTGATCGTCAAGTAACCGTAGCTTTCCTCACAGCCGAAGAGAAAATACTGCTCCTCCCCTTTCGGGCCTTCGAGGAGTGTCATCTCGTTGGCGATGTACTTGAATCCGGTCAATACATCCTTGCAGACCCCGCCCCGCTTCTCGACGATCGCTTTTACTAGGTCCGTAGTGACGATCGACTTCACCACGACCGGTTGTTTCGTCCGGTGCCCGGTGGTCATCATCAGATAGTCGGCAAGAAGGACTGCGATCTGATTGCCCGTCAAGAGCTGATATTCTTTCTTTTCATCACTCAGCGGGATGGCGATTCCGAGGCGGTCCGCATCCGGATCGGTACCCAGAACAATATCCGCCCCCTTCTTCTTTGCAAGGCGCAACACCAACGCCATCGCATCATGATCTTCAGGGTTGGGTAGCTTCACCGTCGGGAACGATCCATCCGGTTCTTCCTGTTCCTTGACGGTGACATAATCGATTCCCACCTCATCGAAGAGCCGGGTAACCGGCTTGAGGCCCGAGCCGTGCAGGGGAGTATACGCAACGAGGGTTTTGCTCGTTTTGATGATGTCCATGTTGCGAATGGAAGAAAGAACCTCATTGTAGTAGCTTTCTTCCACTTTATCCGGAACCCGAACAAGCAAGCCGTTGGAGCGGGCTTTTTCTTCGGTAATCGTTCGAATCTGTTTCGGCAATACCGCATTGGCCCGATCGGCGATTTGGAAATCGTGCGGAGGGGTCACTTGCGCGCCATCCCTCCAGTACGCTTTGAACCCGTTGTAGGCGGAGGGGTTGTGGCTGGCGGTGATCGCGATTCCGGCGGTGGTTTTGAGATTCCGTACCGCGTAGCTGATCATGGGCACCGGCCTCAGCTCGGGAAAGAGATAGACCGAGATGCCGTTCGCGGCAAGGACAAGGGCGGCCTCTTTGGCAAACACGTCGCTGTAGTGTCGACTGTCATAGCCGATCACCACCGAAGGATGATCCGATTGGGTTTTCAGGTAGTCAGCAAGCCCTTGAGTGACTTTTCGGACCATGAATGTATTCATCCGGTTGGTCCCGCCACCAAGCAGGCCCCGTATTCCGGCGGTTCCAAAAGAAAGGGTGGTATAGAAGCGCTCATAGAGCTCCGCCCACTGGCCGTTTTCCAATTCCGTCTCTACTTCAGTTCGAAACGCTTCTTCGGTTTCTACTTCAAGGTAGAGAGTCGCTTTTTGTCTCAAGTCCTTTTCATTATAACGCATAAATCGCCTCCTTCAGCTCTTCAACCGAATCAACAACACAAGCCCCTTCAAGAGCAACAAGGGCTTCGCGCGGTCTGAATCCCCATGAAACAAGGATTACATCCATGTTCGCCCCCCTCGCACTTTGGTAATCTACTTCACTGTCACCGATGAGCAACATTTCTTCAAGCCCCAAATCCATCTTTTTCACAAAAGGAGTGAATGCACCAACATCGGGTTTTCGGGGATATTCGTCGTTCATCCCCCGAATGACGCTCCACGGGACATCGCCCATCAATTCCGATACGATCCTGAGGGTCAGCTCATGGTCTTTGTTGGAGATGACTCCTAGTTGGTAAGTATCCTGCAAACCGCTGACCAATTCAATCATCCCATCGAACGGTTTTGAATATACCACCGGATGTTCTTCATAATAGGTGTACAAAACGTGAAACAGTTCGGTAAAGCGTTCTTCGCTCACAGGATGATTACGAATCTCCAGCAACCCTTTCAACGCGTTTACCAATCCCCGCCCCACTACGAGTTTTGTTTCCTCTACCGTAGCCGGCTCCAACCCGTCCTTGGCGATTGCGGCGCTGAACGCCGCAGCGATGTCTTCAATCGTATCGATGAGCGTCCCATCCAAATCAAACAGTATTGCTTTAATCTTTGTAGCCATACGGCTATTATTGATGACCCGTGCGCTCATAGTCAACAAACAAAGCAAGAGGAAGGACAGTTATTGATATACTACAATTGAGCGGATGTTATGGCTGGAAGCTTCAGATTAATTGCCAATGGTGCAATGAGTTAGAAGCCTCTTTCGCGCTTTTGGCTGCGGAACTCTGGGAATTGCATGCTATTATACCCCTGTAAATGTATCTTTTTAACTTTTGGACAGCCTACCCCGCCAATGGCTCTTCAGGGCCATCTTGAGCAGGAACAAGCGCTGCGATGAATTGGAGCTGCTCCAAAAGCTTGGGGAGCAGCTCGGAAAGAAGCGAAAGCCGGCCCCGGTCACGATCAAGGGAGCGCAGGCGGTAGGCAAAATCCTGCATCGTTACGACCCGTTCGTCAAAGGAAAGATGTTTGGGCATCGTGTTGGTTTCCTCATATTTGCAGGATCGAAAGAGCGCTTTGCCGTATTTATCATGGTAGGCGCTGGATGCGTACAATCGGCAGATGAGCGGCCGTGCCGGATACACCGAGCAATGGAAGGGCGTATCCGCCCGATACAGCGGGCATCCCGCTCCGCTGTGCCGATAAACTCTTTCGATCATTTCTTCATCTTTGAGTTCAAAGAGCAGATAGGCGGCGATGTAGGCAGCCTCGCTGTGGGTGATATCGGGAATGAAGTGTTCGCAGCATGATCCGCACCCCGGCGGGCAGACGATGCCATAGCGGGAGACAAATGCATGGGTTGCATTCTCGACATCAGTGTAAAGGTCAGTTAGGGAAGCAATTACTTCTTCGATATAGGTTCCGGTGCATGCGGGTATATTCATGATTCTGAGCGAATATATCACCAAATGCGGCAGTATATCAAGGAGATTTCTCTTTTCTCTTTTTTTATATCCTACTATACTTCGCCAAAAGGAGGACACCATGGTCACCCGAAGTGAAGCGCTTGCTCTTTTGAAAAAATACACCCCCGATGAGGCTCATCTCCACCACGCCTATTGCGTGGAAGCGACGATGAAAAGCTTCGCCCGGCATTATGGATATGATGAGACCTACTGGTCGTTGGTCGGACTTCTTCACGACATCGATTATGCCCTCTATTCCGACCGACACTGCCAAGTCGCCCCGAAGCTCCTCTCCGAGATCGACGTCGATGAAGCGTTCATCCGGGCGGTGGTAAGCCATGGATGGGGTCTTTGCAGTGATGTTGAACCGGTCCATTTCATGGAAAAGGTGCTCTACACGATTGATGAGCTCACCGGGTTGATCTACGCGAACGCCCTGATGAGGCCGGAGCGGATGAAAGGGATGAGTGTGAAGAGCGTCAGAAAAAAATGGTCCAGCCCCTCCTTCGCCAAGGGGGTGAACCGTGAAGTCATCGCAAAAGGAGCGGAGCTGCTCGGTCTTGAACTCAATGACATCATCGCCCGGACGATCGAAGCTCTGGGGGAGATCAGCTCTGAAATAGGCCTCTGAAGCTGTCGTAGGGGTATTCCCCGGAGGCCGCTGCGATCAGAGGGGGCAGTGCCTCATAGGAGGGCAGGACGATCTCTCGGGGAGGAAGCTTCAGCGTTCGTTGGACGTTGCCCCCAAAGAGGCTTTGCATCATGCCTCTTGAGAGACCATGTTCATACAACACCTTCAAGAGGAGGAGCATCCCGCTGAACCCGGGAATGCCGCTTGCCCCCGTTTCCTTGTCGGCGATCGTATGGGGGGCATGATCGCTCTCAANCCAGTCGATCCGCCCTTCAAGCAGGGCTTCAAAGAGCTTTTTACGTGTTTCCTCATCCCGCAGCGGCGGATTCATCTTCGCATAGAGCCTTCGATCTTTCGCCATGTCCCGGTTCAATAGGAGATGATGAGGAGTTACGCCGCAGCTGATTCTCCTTCCCTCCCTCTTGGCTNCTTCCACAAGCAAAAGCCCTTCGATCGTGGACAGGTGGGCNATGTGCAGGTGACCGGCGAAGCCCGCCTCCTTGCTGANGGAGAGCTGATCCCGGATCGAAGCGACCTCCGCCTCGGGAGGCCGGGCNAGGGATTGGGTTGAAAGATCGGCATTGTCATACAGCTCGGGGCGGAGCAGCGCTTCCTTTTCACAGTGGAGCACAACGGCACCGGTGTAGTTTCGCCTCGCCAGATGGCGGTAGACCCACCCTTGGATCTCCTCTTCGACAAGGCCCATGTTGCCGGTGGAGTGTCCTGCGAAGAGCTTTAATCCGACTACGGAAGGAAAGAGCTCTTCGCAGCTTTTGACAACCTCGTCGATCTGAGCGGGGTCGCCTGTCACCCCTGCCCAGAGATGATAGGAAACGTTTCTCTTTGTCCTGTTTGCGGCTTCGATCCGCTTGATGATCCGCGCTTT
>JGI24710J26742_10003779_pt1 | contig 12725 bp, 10 predicted proteins | sample BioPla2DNA2_FD_26742 | JGI IMG/M metagenome (IMG submission 26742) | reverse complement strand
TAATGTCATTTCTTTTTTCATGTGCTGATAAGCCAGTTGCTGGACCAGTTAATATCAATTATGATTTAAAAACATATACTTTAAATTGGGATAAAGTTAATAAGGCAACTCATTATATTTTAGATATTAATGGTATCTTATACGAATCAGAAACAAACGAGTATTCATTTAGAGAAAGTGATAAAGGATTATATAGAGTAAAAATTAAAGCAGTTTTTAAAAATAAAGAATCGATTTATTCCAATACAATAACATTTGTTGTAAGTGATAATGTTAAATTATTAATGTATTCAGATGGAGAGAGCTTGTACTGGGAAGCTGTTGATGGAGCAACATATGAAATTAATTATTTTGAAAATCTAGCTTTAAAAACAGTTATAGTTACTCAAAATGTATTTCCTATCCCTCAAAGTTTAAAAGAGGGAGTTAATGAAATAAGATTAAAAGTTTATATGGAAGAAAAAGTAATTTCTGACCAAACAATTACGTTAGATTATAATATGATAAGAATATTTAAAAACTCACCATATATCATAAGAGCCTATAAGGCTAAAGAGGTTTACATGAACGGAAGTAAAGCATATGGTGTCTCTGTGAGAGAAGAAAACGTCAGATTATCGCCATCTTTAATTTCTAAACATGGTGGTGAAACATATATAAGCGTTTCAGGTGAAGAAAATGTTATGAAGCGAGTTTTAATATTACCTGAACCATATGAATTAGAGTCTTTTTATATTCAACCTTATGTTGGTGAAGATGTTAAGTATAAGTTTTCATTTAAAGATTATGTAATTACAAAAATAGAAGGGTTAAATGTGAATGTTGATTATAGAATTGAAGTTTTCTCAACATTAGTAATTAACAAAGATTATATAAATAGATATATTGAAAATAATCCGACAGCTTCAAAAATTGGCTTAAAAGTGTCTTTAACAAGTAATGGTATAAATGAAGAATTATATTTAGAAATAGATTTAAATAAAGGAAGGATTGAGTGAAACAGTTTAAACGAACATTATATTTATTAACAACGATATTTGGCTTACTTTTTGTGGTAGGATGTTTTAAACAAACCCAAACAGTAACATTTTTGTTAGGGTATGATGAACAAACTTATGAAGTTGTTGAAATAGATAAAAACACTAGAGTTACTAGACCACAAGACCCTGAAAGAGAAGGGTATACTTTTCTTGACTGGTATCAAGGTGATGAACCTTATAACTTTAACGAAGTTGTTAAAGAAGATCTTGTGTTAAAAGGTAAATGGAATATAAGATCATATAGAGTAAATTTTGATGTTGATGGTATTAATAGACAATTAGTTAATTATAAAAATAAGGCAATAGAACCAGAAGAACCTACTAAAGAGGGTTATACTTTTTTAGGTTGGTATTTGAACGATGTATTATATGATTTTGATAGTGAGGTTACTAGTCACATAAGTTTAACTGCCAAATGGGAGGAAATAACTTCTAATCCGACTATTAAATATACAGTTACATTTAATCATGGTTACGATTCTCTAACAACGATTAAACAAGTAGAAGAAGGTAGTAGAGTCGAAGAATTAATTCTTGCAGATAGAGAAGGTTATAACTTCTTAGGTTGGTATTTAGATAATCAGCTGTTTGGGTTTGATACAATAATTACTAGTGATATAACTCTTTATGCTAAATGGGAAGAAGTAGTCGTTCCGGTTAAAAGATATAATGTTACTTTTGATTATGGCTATGATGGTATAAAAACAGTTAGACAAATAAATGAAGGAAATAAAGTGGAAGAGTTAACTCCTTCAACTAGAGAAGGTTATACATTTATCGGTTGGTATTTAAATGAACAACCATTTGATTTTGATACACCAATTATAGAAAACATAACATTAATTGCTAAATGGCATGAATTAGTCCAAACATATACTGTAACTTTCAATAGTGACGGGGGGAATTATACGCCTGATTCTATAACAGACATTGTTAGTGGCAGTTTTATTGATGCTCCAGAAACTAATCCAGAAAAGTTATATTCATTCTTTTTAGGTTGGACTTACAATAATGAAATAGTTAATTTCCCATTTAAAGTTACAAAAAACTGTGTATTAACTGCTAAATGGATGGATATAGAATCTAATAATATAAACATTTCTAGTTTTATGTTGTTAGATGAAGGTGAACGAGCAGTCATAACCGGAATTATCACTTCATTTAGTTTATATGAATATATAAGCATCGAAGACGAGACAGGCGCTACTTTAGTTAAAATAACAGGCTATAATACTAGAGATTTAGAAAACATAGGCTATAAAAAAGGCACAGAAATAGCTGCATATGTTACAAAAACAACTATCGGGTACTTGACTGTTGCAGAAACAAGTATGGATGTAGTGCTTAAATATTCGTTTACTCAACCTGTTCCAAATAGTGTAAACATTACTGGTTATACGACACTAACGAACTTTAAATATCGCTTAATTGACCATGATGGTCTAGTTATAACTAACATTAATGATGTTGGGAATAAACTAATCTTTACTTTAGAAACTGATGGACTTACATTGAGTGCGATATATGATATTAGGTATTATTTTGCTAATTATGAGCTTTTAAGAGAGTTAAAAGTAAATGATATAGTTGAACTTAAGAGTGTTATCTTAATCTATAATGGTTATTATTTTGTTGGAATTGGTAGTAATTTAGAAATTAATAAGGTTGGCACTTACACTGACCCAGAAGAAAAACTCTTTAAAATCTTTTATTTAAACGATACTCATGGAGCAATTTTAAATAATGGTTATGAACTAGGATTAGCGAAGATTGGTAATTATATTAAAAAAGAATCAGACCAAGATTCAATCTTTATTACTGGTGGAGATATGTTTCAAGGTGAACTATTATCTAATTCAAGTAAGGGAGCAGTGATGATAGAAATATTTAATAATATTGGTCTTGATGCGTTTGTGTTGGGAAACCACGAGTTTGATTGGGGATTAGATGTTATTTTATCATATTTTGACCCAAATACAACAGGTGTAAAAGCGAACTTTCCACTCTTGGCTGCGAATGTTAAGAGAAAGGTTGATAATGAAAGACCAGAGTTTATTGATAGTCACGTTATTATTACAAGAGGAAGTTATAGAATTGGTATTATCGGTGTTATTGGCAAGGGTTTAGAAAGTAGTATTATGAGATACCGAGTAGAAGATTATTATTTTGCAGATCCTTATACAGCTGTTAGTGATACAATTAATGAAATTGAAAGTTTAGTTGATTTTGTTTTAGTAGTTAATCACGACAGTGATTCTAGCTTTAATAATGCTGTATCAACGCTTCCAAAAGTAAGAGGAATATTTAATGGGCACACACATCAAGTTGAACAATTTTATCTAAATGATATTCCTTGTATGCAAAGTGGTGGCAACGGACAAAGAGTAGGTAGAATGGAACTACTAATTAATAAAAATACGGGATATTCGCTTGTTCACTCATCAATAACTAATCTTTATAATCATGAACACTTAAATTCACCAGATATGGAAATAGAATTTATTATTAACNCTTATTATGATTCTGTAAGACATTTATATGAAGAAGAAATAATTAAAGCTAATAGAAATTTAAGTCAAAGCGAACTTGCGTTTTTCATTGCTAAATTGATGGTAAGTGAAGCAGAAGGAGCAGTTTTAGGAATTCAAAACTCAGGCGGTACAAGAGCATCTATTTATCAAGGTTCAATAATGGCCAGTGATGTTTTCAAGGCTTCTCCATTTGATAATAGAGTTGTTAGCGTAGAAATAACAGGAGCAGATTTAAAGACATTATACAATCGTGAAACATATACATATTTAAAAATCCCTTATGATAGTATCGATGATTACGAATATTATAGAGTTGCGACAAATGATTACTTTTTCTATAACAATTTTAATAGATCAATTTTTGAAAGTGTTTATGATGAAGTAATGATTCATGCAGATTTATATGAGGCATTCTATGCATATTTAGTTAGATTGAAAGATGCAGGTTATACTTACTTTGAACCAGGTGCGGGAATTGTTGCATCGTACAATATGCCATTATATTTTTACGCAGAAAGAAAAGAGACTAGTTTATATTTAAGTTGAAATACGTAAATGTAAAGAACTCGTAAATACTTGTCAAATACTCTTTCTTGTTGTAAACAAGAGAAAATTATGTTAATATATTTAAGGCTTTAAAATAAAATGTGAGGTGGTTTTCTTGCAAGAATTAAAGACTTTATTAGAAATTGAAAAGGAAGCATCTAAAATTGTTAATAATGCTTTAAAGAAAAAAGAGAAAGTTAAAGAAGAAGTAGAACTTTCTATTAAAGAATATGAAAGCGAAAAACTTAAAGATGCTGAAGCAAAGATTAAAGAATTAAATAAGAATACCGAAAAAGAACTACAAAAATTGACTGAAGACTTTGAAAAAGAATTAAAGGAATTGAAAAAATCTTTAAGCAAAGATATCGATAAAAAGGTTGATAACACAGTTAAGAAATTACTAGAGGTAATTGTTTTATGAAGGTAGCTGTTAAAAAGGTCAATCTTTATGTTACAAAAAATCAATATGAAGAGTTAATGAAGATACTTCAAATGAATCAATTTATGATGATTGAAGGTAACGATAACTCAAGTAAAACAGAAGATGTCAGTAAAGATGAAGAGTTAATTTTTAGAATAGGTCAAACGATTAAGTATTTAGAAGGATTTCGTGAGAAACGAAAGTTTTTCAACTACAAAGAAGCATCGTACGAAGAGTTTGATGATCGTTCAGGAAACTACTTAAAACTTTTAGAGACGATTGAAGGATTAGAAAAAAGAGAAAACACACAAGCATTAAAAATAAAAGATTTAGATAAAGAGATAGAAAACTATCTGCCTTTTATCAACAATGAATTAAATTTAGAAGATATGTCTAGGACAAGATATATCGATTTTTATCATGGTTTTATTCATGAGAAAAAAGTTGAAGAATTAAAGGAATTATTTATTCGAAATGATATAGCTCATAGTTTTTTTGGAGAAGATAAAAGAGGCGTAGCTATAACGTTTGCCGTATTAAAGTCTGATGAAAAAACATACTTACAAGAAGCAAAAAGACTAGATTTTAAAGAAGTGAAAATGCCAGTTTATGATGGCAATATAAGTGAATATATTGATAATTTCAAAATAGAAAAAATTCAATATGAAGTGTTGTTAAAAGAAACTCAAAAAGAGGTTAGTTCTTATTTACAAAACTTGAATGATTTATATATTTATGCTGATCAAATCGCAAGTGATAAAGTAAGAAAACAAGCTCCTTATGAAGTTCATTCAGAAGAATTAAATATTGTTAAAATTAATGGTTGGATTAAATCAAAAAGAGAAAACGAATTAAAAGAAGTTTTAACAAAAAACGAGATTGCATATGAGTTAGAAGATGCAGTAGTAGCGGATGATGAGATTGTTCCTACGGCACTAGAAAATAATAAGTTTGTTGAACCGTTTGAAATGATAACAGAACAATTTGGGACTCCAGGTGGTACAGACTTAGACCCTAACCCATCAATGAGTATTTGGTATTGGATAATCTTTGGGATTATGATGGGTGATATTGGTTATGGATTATTATTAATTTTAGCTTGCGGACTTGCGATTAAGTATTTAAAGCCAAAAGGCGGAACAAGAAAACTACTTACGGTGTTATTCTATGGAGGTTTTACAACAGTTCTCTTTGGAATACTTCATGGTTCATTCTTTGGGTTTGATTTTGATTTAGGTGCGATAATCGGTTCACTCTTTAATCAAAAGTGGACACTTGTGTTATTAAATCCTATCAATGATGCCTTAACTATGTTAATATACGCTCTTATCTTAGGGTTTTTCCAAATAAACCATGGCTTAATCTTAAAAGCGATTCGCTTGTTTAAATTAAAAGATTGGCAGGGAGCAATTGGTGAAGGTATTGCAATTGTGTTAATATTAACAGGATTAGGGTTAGTAGTTTTAACATTCGTTCTACCAAGTTTAAGTATGTGGGTAGGAGTAAGCGTAATTATTTTAGGTGTATTCTTAGTGTTAGTTTTTACCAGCAACAATCAAGGAATTTTAAAAGCTATTACAGGAAAACTTGGCGGTTTATATGGATTAGTTAACCAATTATCTAATATCCTTTCGTATTCAAGATTATTAGCACTAGCATTATCAACAGCAGTTATCGCTTTTACATTTAATACACTTGCAGGAATGTTGGCTGGTAATATATTTGGAATATTGTTATCAATAGTTATATATGTAGTTGGTCATATATTCAATATAGCGATGGGTTTATTATCAACTTATATTCATGACTCAAGATTACAATATGTTGAATTCTATGGACAATTCTTTGATGGTGATGGAAGAAGTTTTAGACCATTATCGTTAGAGTTAAATCATTTAAATGAAGTAATAAATAATAAAGATTTTGGAGGAAATGAAGTATGATGAATTTTGGAATGGTTATGGCGTTAGTAGGTGTTGCAATTGCAGCATCATTAGGACCTATTGGTAGTGCAGTAGGAATGGCAAAAGCTGGTAATGCAGCATCAGGAGTATTGCCTGAAAAACCAGATTTATATGGTAGAGTTTTAGTAATTCAAGCGCTTCCTGGTACACAAGCAATTTATGGTTTCTTAGTTGCAGCTTTATATTTAACCAAGTTAGGTATCGTTGGTGGTGATTTAGCAACTTTAACAGCACATCAAGGCTTTGCATACTTGTTTGCATCAATTCCGGTTGCTTTAGTTGGACTAGTTTCTGGTATTTACCAAGGGCAAGTTGCAGCATCAGCTATTACAATGACAGGGAAAGATTCTAGTTTAGCAACTAGAGGTATGATTTTAGCAGCGATGGTTGAGACTACACAATTATTAGCGTTATTAGTTACAGTATTAATTTGGCTTTCATTTTAAAAAAGAGGGATAAGAAATGGGTTTAAAAAAATTAATTTATGAACAAGCAAATGAACAAGCCAAAACTATCTTAGCAGAAGCAAAAGAAGAGAAAAAAGCATTACTTAAAGCTGAACAAGAAAAGGTAGACAAAAAAGTGTCAACTTTATTAAACAATGCTGAAAAGGAAGCTAATAAAAAGATTTCTAGTAAGAAATTAGAGTTTGAGCAGGAGAAGAAAAAACTTATCTTAGAAGAAAAAAACACTCAAATTGAGCGTGTTTTAAGTTTGTTTAAAGAAAAACTTCTTAACTTAAATGATAGTGAATTATTTGAGTATACCTATAAACTTATTAAGGCTCAAAAGATTTCCGGTAATGAACTGGTAAGAGTTAAGAAGGAAGATTATAATCGTTACTTAAAGTTATTTTCATCTGCTCCTAAAAGTGCTAATTTAGTTGAATTAGACCTATTAAACAAAAAGTTAGGCAAAGGTTATAATCTTAAACTAGATAAAACACCTGCAGCGATAACTGATGGGTTTATGTTAGTTGGGGAAGTGTATGATTTAAACTTTTCATTAGAACCACAAATTGAAAGAATTAGAAGAACTTACGAAAGAGAAATTCATAAGATTTTATACGAATAAAAAGGTGATTTAATTTGTCATATTATGCAAATAGTTATTTTAAAGCTAAATCAACAAAACTATTATCTAAACAACAATTAGAGTCTTTGATCGCAAAAAGCGATGAGAAGTTTTTTGAGCTTTTAAGAAACTATGGGTTTGGCTTTAATGAATCTATTGAGCATTTATATGTTAAAGAAATTAAAGCACTTAAAAAGGATTTAGAAGACGCTTTAGGAGATTTAAAAGAGTTTAAGATTTTCTTTTATCCATATGATGTTTTAAACACTAAATTAATCTATAAGGAAATTAAGGAAAACATCCAAACTGAAGCGTTTTACCTTGATTGTGGAAATATAAATCCAAGTGATATTTATCAAACTTTAAAGTATGGAAAATATATGGATTTAAAAGAACATGAAGAACTCTTTGGTGAAATTAGAAAGATTAAAGAAACGAATTATCAAAAGATAAATTATATCATTGATAGCCTCTTTATTGAAAGGATGAAAGAAACTGTTAAGGGTTCATCCCCTTTAACTGAATACTTAACTGTTAAATTAGATGTTACTAACTTACTTACAGTGATAAGAGTTAAGAAATTAAATCTTGGAAAAGAATTTTTAGAGGACGCCATCTTTGAAACAAATTCATTAAGTAAAAAAGAGTTTATAGAGTTATACGATAGTACGCTGGAAGGGTTAGAAAGAAAAGCTAATAATTTAGGTTATTTTTCAGTAAAGAGATCATTAGAAGAGTACCGCAGAAATAAAGATTTAGAAAGTTTAGAAAGCAATTTAGAGGCCGATTTATATAAGGTTTTAATTGACTATAGTTTTAAGACTGAAGGCTTAGGTTATATTATGACTTATATTTATGAAAAGTTGATGGAATTAAAAAATATTAAAATAATTTATTACAATCGTGATACATCACTAGATAAGTTGTTTATATTGGAGCGATAGGATGAAAGATATATTTGCGATAGGTTCAACTCAAACAGTTTTATTGTTTCAAGGGATTGGTATTGAATCTTTTATTATAAATAATGAAGTTGAACTTAAAAATAAAATAGAAGAACTAGCACCAACAGCGAAGATTATTTTTATTAGCGAATCTTTAAGTCCGCTCTTAGATGATGTAGTAGAAAAATATAAATATCAAACCTATCCGATTTTACTGTTTATTCCTTTAGAGGGTAAAGAAAGTGATATCGGTATTGAAAAGCTCAAGAAAGATGTTGAGCGAGCGATTGGAATGGCAATATTATAAAAGAGGTGGAGAGATGGAAAAACATGGAAAAATAACAAAAGTATCTGGACCGCTTGTCTTAGCTTCTGGAATGGAAGCAGCACAAGTTTATGACGTTGTATATGTGGGCCATAAAAAACTGATGGGAGAAGTTATTGAGTTAAGAGACGATATCGCTTCTATTCAAGTTTACGAAGAGACTGCTGGAGTAGGTCCAGGAGAACCAGTTTTTTTCACGGAACAACCTTTGAGTGCGACACTTGGGCCAGGGTTAATTGAAGGGGTTTTTGATGGGATATTAAGACCACTTGATAAAGTTTATGAAAAAGCGGGAGATTTAATCGCTAGTGGAGTGACAGTAGAACCATTAGATTTAAAGAAAAAATGGACCTTTATTCCTGTTAAAAAGAAAGGCGATAAAGTAACTGCTGGACAGATGATTGGTTATGTTGATGAGACAACAGTTGTGCGTCATAAAATCATGGTTCCACCAAATGTTGAAGGCGAACTGATATTTGTTGCTAAAGAAGGCGAATATACAATAGAAGATGTAGTTTATAAACTAAAAAATAAAGATGTTGAAAAAGGATATACAATGGTTCAAAAGTGGCCTGTTAGAGTTGGTAGACCATACAGCAAAAAACTGCCACCAACCGAACCGATGATTACAGGTCAAAGAATTATTGATACGTTATTCCCGATTGCGATTGGCGGTATTGCAGCTATTCCTGGACCATTTGGTTCTGGTAAAACAGTTGTGCAACATCAGTTAGCGAAATGGGCAGATGCAGATATTATTGTTTATGTTGGTTGCGGAGAACGTGGTAATGAAATGACTGACGTTTTAAATGAGTTCCCAAAACTTGTTGATCCTAAAACTGGCGAACCTTTAATGAAACGAACAGTATTAATTGCCAATACTTCAAACATGCCTGTTGCGGCAAGAGAAGCAAGCATTTATACAGGTATTACAATTGCGGAATATTTCCGTGACATGGGTTATAAAGTTGCGATAATGGCAGATTCAACTAGTAGATGGGCTGAAGCATTAAGAGAGATGAGTTCAAGATTAGAAGAGATGCCAGGTGAAGAAGGCTATCCGGCATATTTAGGTAGTAGATTAGCAGAGTTCTATGAACGTGCAGGACTTGTTGAAACTATTGGTGATAAAAACCATGGAGCAGTCAGTGCGATAGGGGCAGTTTCACCTCCAGGGGGAGATATGAGTGAGCCTGTTACACAAGCTACTTTAAGAATTGTTAAAGTGTTCTGGGGTTTATCATCAGATTTGGCTAACAGAAGGCACTTCCCGGCTATTGACTGGTTGAGAAGTTATACATTATATGATGATGTAATAATGGATTCTTTTGATAGTATTAAAGATGGTTGGTCAGGTCAAGTTAATAAAACAATGGCTCTTTTAAATGAAGAAAAAGAGTTAGAAGAAATTGTTAGATTAGTCGGTATTGATACACTATCAAAAGCAGATAGAGTGAAACTATTAACTACACAAATGATTAGAGAAGATTTCTTGCACCAAAATGCTTTTGATGAGATAGACACATATACATCAGTTGATAAACAATATGGGATGTTAGAAATTATTTTATTCTGGCATAAACTGGCAACAAATAAAGTCAATGCAGGAGCAGCTTTAAGTAGTGTTGAAAATATGCAAGTCAAACAAAGAATTAGCAGATTAAAGTATGTTCCAGAAGATAAATTTAAAAAGACTTTAGATAAGTTATACAGCGAGTTAAAAGAAGAGTTTTCTAACTTAGAAAGAGAGTGATTATATGGCAATTAGAGAATATAAAACAATTAAAGAAGTTGTCGGGCCGTTAGTATTAATTAAAAATACTAAAGATGTCACTTATGATGAGTTAGTTTACATTCAACCAAAAGAAGGTAGAACGAGAATTGGGAAAGTTCTAGAAGTAAGCGATGAGGCTAGTTTAGTTCAGCTTTTTGAAGGTAGTCAAGGTTTAAAAATTGATGATGCAAAGGCGGTCTTTTTAGGTAGAGGATTAGAATTAGGTGTTAGTCCAGATATGTTAGGTCGAGTATATGATGGAATAGGTAGACTTAAAGATGATAAGGCACCACTTATTCCTGAAAAGTACATTAATGTTAATGGAGCACCAATCAATCCTTATGCAAGAGACTATCCAAATGAGTTTATTCAAACAGGTGTTAGTGCAATTGATGGACTTAATACACTTGTAAGAGGACAAAAGTTACCGATATTCTCAAGTTCAGGACTTCCACACAGTCGTCTCGCAGCCCAAATTACAAGACAGGCCAAAGTTTTAGGGGATCATGAAAACTTTGCGGTGGTGTTTGCGGCAATTGGAATTACTTTTGAAGAAGCTAATTATTTTATCGAAGACTTCCGTAAAAGTGGTGCATTAGATCGTACAGTTATGTTTGTAAACTTAGCTAATGACCCAGCAGTTGAAAGAATTTCAACACCAAGAATGGCAATTACAGCTGCAGAATATTTAGCGTATGAGTTGGGAATGCATGTTTTAGTTATTATGACTGATATTACTAACTACGCTGAAGCTTTAAGAGAAATTAGTGCGGCTAAAAAAGAAGTTCCAGGTAGACGTGGCTATCCAGGTTATATGTATACTGACTTAGCATCATTGTATGAAAGATCAGGACGTATTAAAGGTAATCGTGGATCAGTTACACAAATCCCTATTTTAACGATGCCAGAAGACGATATTACGCATCCAATTCCTGACTTAACAGGTTATATTACAGAAGGACAAATCATTTTATCAAGAAGTTTAAACTTACAAGGTGTTACACCACCGATTGACATTTTACCATCTTTATCAAGACTTAAAGATAAAGGTATTGGAGAAGGTAAAACAAGAGAAGATCACTCTGATACAATGAACCAATTATTCGCAAATTATGCAAGAGGGAAAGAAGCAAAAGAGTTATCAACTATTTTAGGTGAAGCGGCTTTATCTGAACTTGATAAAGTTTATGCTAAGTTTGCTGATAGATTTGAAGAAGAGTATTTAAATCAGGGTTTTAATACTGACCGTTCAATTGAAGAAACATTAGATATTGGTTGGAAACTTTTAAGAATGTTTCCAGTTAGTGAATTAAGAAGAATTAGTGAAGCAAACATTAAGAAGTATTACTAGGAGAGTTTATGAGTAGAGACGTTGTTAATCCAACAAGGATGGAATTACAACGGTTAAAACGCGAACTGCAAATTACAGAGCGTGGATACCGCTTGTTGAAAGACAAACAAGATGAACTTATTAGGCTTTTCATGGAAGTNGTCGGTGAGGCGAAAACTTTGCATGAAGAGGTTTCTTTATTGCTAGTAAGTGCAACAAGAAAATTAAATGATGCAACAGCAAGAACAAGTAAAAGTGCCATCTATGATAGTTTAATTATCCCTTCGGGTGAATTAGACCTCAGTTATTCAACAAGAAACGTCATGTCTGTTCAAGTTCCAGAAATAAAAGTTGATGAAGTTAGAATTAAAAATGTACCTTTTAGTTTTAGTTTTACTTCAGCATCTTTAGATGAAGCAGTATTAAGCTTAAAAGAATTAGCTCCTAAACTAATCAAGTTAGCAGAAGTTCAAAAGCGTGTTGATTTAATGACAAAAGAGATTGAAAACACAAGAAGAAGAGTTAACGCAATTGAACACATTAGACTTCCTAACTTAAGAGCGAACATTAAGATGATTGTCTTAAAGTTAGATGATCATGAAAGATTTAATACAGTTAGAATGATGAAATCTAAAGAACTCTCAATTAAGAAAAACAAATAATGAGGCATCCGTTTGATATGATACTCCCAAAGTAGACACGATAAATAATTAAAAATACTTAATATGTTGAATAAACAAAAATTAAGGAAAAATTATTTTAAGTTTATTTTGGGG
>JGI24710J26742_10003778_pt1 | contig 12728 bp, 11 predicted proteins | sample BioPla2DNA2_FD_26742 | JGI IMG/M metagenome (IMG submission 26742) | reverse complement strand
CCCCAAAGATAGGCAAAAATAGGATTTCACTATCTTATGAAAAATCGTTAAATTTGCCGGGTTTAAGCTTAAGCCTGTTTTTTGGAAATTATGAGGGATTTGCAGAGCATAAAACAACGTTTCGGCATCATCGGTAACTACGACGGTCTCAACAGGGCGCTCGACATTGCCGTGCAGGTGGCGCCAACCAATCTTTCGGTGCTTGTCTCCGGGGAGAGCGGTACCGGTAAGGAGGTTTTTCCGCAGGTGATCCACAGCTACTCGTCGAGGAAACATGGCCGGTACATAGCTGTCAACTGTGGCGCTATCCCTGAGGGCACGATAGACTCGGAACTGTTCGGACACGAGAAGGGCGCGTTCACCGGGGCTACCGACAGCCGTAAGGGTTATTTCGAAGTTACCGACGGTGGCACCATCTTCCTGGATGAGGTGGCCGAACTGCCCCTGGCGACACAGGTACGTCTGCTGAGGGTGCTGGAGATGGGCGAGTTTATCCGTGTCGGTTCTTCCAAGGTCCAGAAAACCGATGTTAGGGTCATAGCTGCCAGCAACGTTAACATCCCCAGGGCGGTGGAGAGCGGCAAGTTCCGGGAGGATCTTTTCTATAGGCTCAACACCGTGCCTATCAGGGTACCGCCGCTTCGTGAAAGGGGAACGGACATAATACTTCTGTTCAGGAAGTTCGCCGCCGATTTTGCCGAGAAGTACAATATGCCGGTGATCAGGCCCGATGCGCAGGCCAAAAACCTGCTGATGAACTACAACTGGCCGGGCAACGTGCGGCAGTTGAAAAATATAACCGAACAGATCTCCATAATAGAGAAGGAGAGGGAGATAACCTATGACATACTCAAATCTTATCTCCCGAAAGAGAGCGATAGCAGGCTGCCGGCGATTTTCGGAGCTGTTGACGAGAAGACCTTTTCTTCCGAGCGGGAGATACTATATAAGATATTGTTCGACATGAAAAGCGACATGAACGACCTCAAGAGGCTGGTGTATAGTATGATACGTGAGGGGACGGTTCCTGTTGGGGGATTCAGCGACAAGGATAACAGGCTGATAACAGGCCTTTTGAAAACCGACGGTGGGGAGATTGGGCATGTTGGGCCGGCAGACAATATGGTTTACGAATTCTCGCCGGCACAGGGCCGGACCGACCATATCCAGGATACCGAGGAACTTGTTGAAGAGTCGCTCTCCCTGGCCGACAAAGAGGCGGAGATGATACAGAAAGCTTTGGAGAAAAACAACGGAAAAAGAAAAGCCGCCGCCCAGGACTTGGGCATTTCCGAACGCACACTATACAGAAAAATCAAGGAATACAATATCAATGTTTAAACCGAAGATATTCAATATAGTGGTCGTCGCTTCAATAGCGGCCCTCTTTGCCGCCTGCACCGTTTCGTACTCTTTCAGCGGCGCCAAAGTATCGGCCGGAGCGTCGACTTTCAGCGTGGAATATTTTGAGAACAGGGCAAACATAGTGCAGCCAACCCTTAGCCAGGAGCTGACGGACGGGCTGATAGACCAGGTAAAGCGACAGACACCTCTCGAATACTCNACGGATCCGGGGGATGTAACCTTCTCGGGCGAGATCACCGAATACTCGAACCGACCGCTNACAGCTTCTGCGGCGAGCCAGGCGGCNACCAACAGGTTCACCATCACCATAACGGTGGTTCATGAGAACATGATAGAGCCCGACAAGAGTTTTGAGCAGAGNTTCTCGAGGTTTGAGGACTATAGCAGCAACCTCGACTTCAGTTCGGTGGAGGCGGAACTGTCGGAGTCCATTGTCAAACTACTTATAGAAGATATTTTTAACAGGGCGTTTGTCACCTGGTAGAGGTCAGATTATAAAAAGAATGAACCGCGGAGAGTTTATAGAGTTGCTTGAGAATCCGGAGGGGGGCAACCCGACAACCATCAGGGATCTGGATGAACTGATAGGCATCTTTCCCTATTTCCATGGGGCGCATATGTTGCTGCTCAAGGTTCTGAAGGAGAACGCCGACATCCGTTTCGAGAAAAGGCTCAAGCAGGGCGCTATTTTTGTGGCCGACCGCGAGCTGCTTTACTACTATCTGATGGAAAAGCCGAAGCAAATTGACGTTGCCCCGGCCCCGACTTCGACTCCAACCATAGCTCCGGCTGAAACTCTAACCGCCCCGGCTCCACCCCTGACCGCGGGGGAGGAGGTCGTTCCCGAAACGGCGGTCTCCCCGGAGAAAGCAGCCGCGGCCCCAACAGGAACAGTGGAGGAAAAGGTGGATGATGAAGGAGCGGTAACCATCGCGGTTGGAGCGGGCGGTATGGACATAGACGAGCCACTGCTGCTGTCGGGCGATATTGAAAGCATAGATATTGACGATATAAGGGTAGAGAGCGGAGAGGGTCTGCTGATTCTGGACGAATCCCCGGAAATGGAGGAATTGGAAACCGCGCCCGAATCCGCGGAAATATTTGAAATCATTGAACATGATGGGCCGGCCGTACCGGGAGCGGAGAGCTCTTCCCCTCTCAGTGACGACGAGCTGATAGATAGATTCATTGCCAACAACCCCCGGATATCGCCAATTGGAGAGGCTCATGAGGAACGGGAACCGACCGATATCTCCCAACCTTTTACCGAAAATACCGAGGGGCTGGTCTCCGAAACATTGGCCAAAATATATATAAAGCAGAAGTATTATTACCGGGCCCTGGATATTTATAAAAAATTAAGTTTGAAATATCCGGAAAAAAATAGTTATTTTGCGGGTCAAATTCAAACAATAAAAGATCTGATAAATCAAAAGTAGCGATGGGAATATATCTGTTTATTTCGATATTGATAATTATAGCCTGTGTGATCCAGGTACTGGTGGTATTGGTGCAGGATTCAAAAGGTGGCGGCCTGGCCGCAAACTTCAACACATCGGGACAGAGTATGGGAGTCAGAAAGACGGCCGACTTTCTTGAAAAGTCAACATGGGTGCTCGCCGCCTCTATTCTCTTTCTCTGTATTATTGTCACTGCCGCCATTCCGCGCGACAATGCGGCACAACAGTCGAGAATCCAGACACAGATCGATAACGCCGTTGATCCGAACGCCGTTCCCGTGCTGCCGTCGATACCCGTTACAACTGACGAAGAGTAATGGAAACACCATATATTAATCAACAAAAAATGCCAGGTTATGACAATCTGGCATTTTTGTTTTAAGAAATGTCACATTTTCCCATTTGGCACAAATTGTGTAAAAAGTTATATCACTATCGGCAAAAAAATGTTTAACCATAAAAAAATTAATTTATTATGACAAAAGTGAAAGGAAAAATCCTCGCGGGAAAGGTTCTAGTTAAACCAGCGGAAGCAGAAGAAAAAACCGCCAGTGGCATCATTATTCCCGATTCAGCAAAGGAAAAGCCCCGTCAGGGCAAGGTAGTCCTCGTAGGAGCGGCCAAAAAAGATGAGCCTATGGAAGTTAAAGAGGGCGACGAAGTTCTCTACGGCAAGTATTCCGGTCAGGAACTTATCATCAATGATGAAGAGTACCTTCTCATCTCGCAGAGCGACATTCTATTTATTGTTTAACGTTAACCAAATAAATCAAAATAAAAATGGCAAAAGAAATAAAGTATGATATCGACGCTAGGGCACTTCTCAAAGAGGGTGTCGATCAGTTGGCCGACGCCGTGAAGGTGACTCTCGGTCCCAAAGGTCGTAATGTAGTAATTGAAAAGAAATATGGATCTCCCCAGATAACCAAGGACGGTGTCACCGTTGCCAAGGAGATCGAACTGGAAGACAGTTACGCCAATATGGGCGCGATGATATTGAGGGAAGTGGCCTCAAAGACAGGCGACGTCGCGGGTGACGGTACCACAACCGCTACCGTTCTCGCCCAGGCTATCATCAACGTAGGTCTTAAAAACGTGACCGCAGGCGCGAACCCGATGGAGATCAAGAGGGGTATCGACAAGGCCGTTGCCGCTGTTGTTGCCAACATCAAGGAGCAGGCTGAACAGGTAGGCGATGATATCCAAAAAATCGAACAGGTTGCCCGTATCTCCGCCAACGATGATGAGGAGATAGGCAAGCTTATCGCCACCGCGATGGAAAAAGTGAACAAAGAGGGTGTTATCACCGTTGAGGAGTCAAAGGGAACCGACACTACCGTTGAGGTTGTTGAAGGTATGCAGTTTGACCGCGGCTATATCTCGGCCTATTTTGTAACCGATACCGAGAAGATGGAAGCCGATCTCGAAAATCCATATATACTGATATATGACAAGAAAATATCCACCATGAAGGATATGCTTCCTGTACTCGAGTCCACGGCACAAACCGGCCGTCCTCTTCTTATCATAGCTGAAGATGTTGACGGTGAGGCTCTCGCCACACTTGTTGTCAACCGTCTCCGCGGCTCACTGAAGGTCTGCGCCGTTAAGGCTCCCGGCTTTGGTGAGAGAAGAAAAGATATGCTCGAAGATATAGCGATTCTCACGGGTGGTACGGTTATTTCCGAAGAGAAAGGTCTTAAACTGGAACACGCCACTATCGATATGTTGGGTAACTGCGATAAGGTGACCGTAGATAAGGAGACCACCATCATCGTCAACGGTGCCGGTGAAAAAGAACTTATCCAGAAACGTATCGGCCATATCCGCAGGCAGATGGAGACCACAACATCGACATACGACAAGGAGAAGCTCCAGGAGCGTCTCGCCAAACTGTCGGGTGGTGTTGCCGTGCTCTATGTAGGTGCCGCTTCGGAAGTTGAGCTGAAAGAGAAGAAAGATAGGGTAGACGACTCCCTGCACGCCACACGTGCCGCTATTGAAGAGGGTATCGTTCCCGGNGGTGGCGTGGCTTANATCCGCGCACAGGCCGCTCTCGAAGGGCTNAAGGGTGACAACGAGGATCAGACNACCGGTATCGAGATCATCAAGAGGGCTATTGAAGAGCCTCTCCGCATGATCGCCGTCAACGCCGGCAAGGAGGGTGCTGTTGTTGTCCAGAACGTACGCTCACAGAAGGGTGACTATGGCTACAATGCCCGCACCGACGTGTACGAGCATCTCCGCAAGACCGGTGTTATCGACCCCGCGAAGGTTACCCGCGTGGCTCTTGAAAACGCCGCTTCCATAGCCGGAATGTTCCTCACCACCGAGGCTGTGATCGTGGATATCAAGGATCCCAATCCTCCAGCGATGCCTCCAAATATGGGCGGTGGAATGATGTAATAACGTGATAGTTAAAAGTTTATTGATTAATTATGGGGGGCTGTGCCACACAGCCCCCTTTTTTAATATCTTCGCGAAGTAAAAAATTAATGTAGTATAGATGGATAACATTCGGAACTTCTGCATCATAGCCCATATCGATCATGGTAAGAGCACACTGGCGGACAGGCTCCTGGAAAAGACGGGGACAATCGACAAACGGGACTTCCAGGATCAGGTGCTTGACGATTTGGATCTTGAGCGGGAGCGGGGCATCACGATAAAGAGCCACGCCATTCAGATGGATTATACCCACGAGGGGCAAAAATATATCCTTAACCTTATAGATACGCCGGGACATGTCGACTTCTCCTATGAGGTCTCCCGTTCCATAGCGGCGTGTGAGGGGGCCCTGCTGGTAGTGGACGCCACACAGGGAATCCAATCACAGACAATATCCAATCTCTATATGGCAGTTGACCACAATCTGGAGATCATCCCGGTGGTCAACAAGATAGATATGGCCAGTGCCATGACAGAGGAGGTTAAAGATCAGATAGTTGATCTTATTGGCGTGGATCGCGGGGATATTCTGGAGGTTTCGGCGAAGGTCGGTTTGGGTATCGATGAGGTGCTTGAGGCCATTGTCAAGCGGGTGCCTCCCCCTGCGGGTGACCCTGACGCCCCCCTGCAGATGCTGGTATTCGATTCGGTTTTCAACGCCTTCAGGGGCATTATAGGATATTTCAAGATAGTCAACGGTACTATCAAAAAGGGAGATAGGGTAAAATTTATCAGCACCGACCATGAATATGATGCCGATGAGATAGGGGTGTTGAAGCTGAAGCAACTGCCCAAGGAGAGTCTCTCCGCCGGCAACGTGGGATATATTATCACCGGTGTCAAGGATTCGGCCGAGGTGAAGGTGGGCGACACCATAACCCATACGGAAAATCCATGTGAAAACGCCATCTCCGGCTTCCAGGAGGTCAAGCCGATGGTCTTCGCCGGGATCTATCCGGTGGATACCGACGATTACGAGGATCTCCGCAGTTCCATAGAGAAGTTGCAGCTCAACGACGCTTCACTGTCGTTTGTTCCCGAGTCATCCGCCGCCCTTGGCTTCGGCTTCCGCTGCGGGTTCCTGGGACTGCTCCATATGGAGATCATACAGGAGAGATTGGACAGGGAGTTCGATATGGATGTCATCACCACCGTCCCCAACGTCTCGTTCAAGGTGACCACCACCAAGGGTGAGGTAGTTGATGTCCACAACCCATCGGGCCTGCCGCCGGTCAACCATATCGACCATATCGAAGAGCCCTATATTATCGCCCAGGTTATAACGGTAGCCGACTATGTAGGTCCCATTATGAGTCTCTGCATCGAAAAGCGCGGGACGCTCAAAAACCAGGTTTACCTCACGCGCGACAGGGTGGAGATGACATTTGAGATGCCGCTGTCGGAGATCGTGTTCGACTTTTACGACAAGCTCAAGAGCATCTCCAAGGGATACGCTTCGTTCGACTACTATTACACCGACTATAAGGAGGCCGATCTGGTGAGGCTGGACATTCTCCTCAACGGCGAGATGGTTGACGCCCTCTCAACGCTGATACATAGGGCCCACTCTTATAATTTTGGCAGGAGGATATGCGAGAAGCTCAAGGAGTTGATACCGCGCCAGCAATTTGACATAGCCATACAGGCCGCCATTGGCGCCAAGATAATTGCCCGGGAGACCGTTAAGGCCGTGCGCAAGGATGTTACCGCCAAATGTTATGGGGGCGATATCTCCCGAAAGCGCAAACTCCTCGAAAAACAGAAGAAAGGCAAGAAACGTATGCGCCAGATAGGAAACGTCGAAGTTCCCCAACAGGCGTTCCTCGCGGTGCTGAAACTGGATTAAAATCTATCTGTCAACTATTACCTTTTGGGATTTGCGGATGTTGTTGTTGAAGATCTGAACGATATAGATCCCCCTGGGGTAGTGGCTCATATCTATCTCTGCCTGGTGTCTCAGCCCCCTCTCTTCGTATATTATCTTTCCAATACTGTTGAAGATCTTCACGCTGTACTCACTGTTGTCGCTTATGGCCACCTTTATATAATTCGACGTTATTGTGGGCCACAGGTATATCTCCGGTAACCCGGGATCAGCCTCTTTGTTGACATAGAGGTAGTATTGGGCGCTGCTCACGGTGCCGCAGGTGCCGGTAACCGTGCAGTTGTACATTCCTATATCGTTGGCGTTTATATTGTTGAAACTGAGTTTATAGTTGTTGGTCCCCTCCAGTGGCTCTCCGTTTTTCTTCCACTGATAGTTCAGGTTGTGCCCCACCGCGTTCACCCTGATGTAGGGGCTGCTGCCGAAGCTCACGGTGGTATCTTTGGTTGTTGCTAGCACTTTTGTTATGGCGTTCACGTCCACTCTTATGTTATCGCTCTGTTCCGTTCCGCAGGTACCTGTCGCCACGCAGTAATAATCTCCGGAGTGGCCCTCCGAGGTGTTGATCCGGCTGAGAGAAGCTCTTGAATCCATCAACTCGATACCATCTTTGTACCATTTATATGTGAGGTTGTGTCCCGTTGCATCGACGTTCAGGTTGAACGATTCCGCCACGCAGATGCTGACATTGCCGGATTGGCCGTTTATGGCGGTGTTGGCGCACATGGCCACATCCAGGCGGCTCCATGATGATACCCCTTCGCCATTTACCGCCCGCACCTTGACCTTTATGTCGCCCGTGAAACCGCGGTTCCATGTAAGTGTTCCGGTGGTGCCGCTGCCAGTTATCGTTCCGGCATCTTCGGGATATATCTCCCACTCGTAACTGTCGGCACCCGCCAGCGGGTCGGTGGTGTATATTGTTGTGGCTGTTCCCTGGCATACCGATGTCTCCCCCTCGGGCGTCGCCGGGGCGAAGTCTATTATACCGGTATTGTTGCGTATCCACTCCTCGAAAGCCGACACCTCGGTATATGCTCCGTAGGTGTCGCAGTCTCTGTTGCCCCAGCTCACGATGCCGGCCACTTTGAATCCCTCGTCGCCCACCGGCACAACAAGCGGTCCGCCACTATCACCTCTGCAGGCATCCTTGTTGCCGTTATTGTATCCGGCCATTATCACGTTAGCGGGTATGCCGCTCCTCCACACCTGTGAGGCCACCTGGCGGCTGACTATGGGGAGGTTGACCATCTGAAGCGTTGTGGCGAACACTTCGGGATCCACGCTGGTTAGGCCCCAGCCGGTCACCGTTGACATCACCCCGGGGTCGGTGTAGCCCTCGGAGGCGTCGCCCTTGGTAAGCAGCTTTATTGGGGTAGCGTTGGCTGTTGTTATCTCTGTTTCCAGTTCCAGCAGGGCAATATCGTTGGCGTCGGTATATTTGTTGTAATTTTCGTGTCTTATTATTGTTTTCACCTGGTACTGGTCGCCTGAATGTGGAGCCGATGAACCCGTATATACCCTCATATCGCCGGCATCAACAAACATCTTGTCATCGTCGGTTGTGCAGTGCGCCGCGGTCAATATCCATTTGTCGCCGATGATGGTTCCGCCGCAGGAGTAGATATATCCGCCGGTAGTGAATGAAATAAACGCCTGCCACGGGAAGTCGGCAATGTCGGCATCCTCGCCACCTATGATTTTAGCCTGCTCTTCCCATGGGTATCCCGTGTTGAAGGGGATAAAATGGTCGCCGTATCCCAGGGCTGTCGACACCCCGAAAGCCTGTTGTCCGTCGATATAAATATTATATAGGGAGGTATCTTCGGCGAAGATCTCTTTTATGCCCACCTGGAGGTAATAACCGCGGTTTTTTTCGAGAGTGAGGGAGACAGTGTCGTCGCGATGGTAGTCGGTTCCCGTGAATAACGGGCATTTGTCCATATCCAGCAGTAACCACTCCGCCGAGCCCGTGCCGGGAGTCTTGTAAATATCGATCTTAACATCCTGGCCGAAAGATATTACCGAAAGAAGCAGCAATGTCAGGGTGGGTAAAAGTTTTTTCATGCCCAATATGTTAAGTCAGTCTAGTTTTTTATCCCGAAACAATATTAATCATAATTATTGTACGATGGACAACAATTAACAACTTCTTAACACACAAAAATTGTACCGTTAACTATTGCTTTGGACCAAAAGAGAGTGTGTTCGCCCGAATTTTTCGGCGGCAACCCAACTTTTAACAAGATTTTGTAATGTTAAGCGATTTTACTGGAAAGTGCTGTCCTTGAACGGGCTTTCGAAGGGCGATGTGTTTGAAGGGTTATATGAACCTCCCCTGGGTCTGGGGTTGGCGGGGATAGTCGTCATCATTACAAGGGATATTGAATTATCGAGCATCACCCTTGTCACCCTGGGTTCGCTGTACATTTTTCGCCTTTTGCCTCCTATAAATCCCTTTCGGTTCACTTGCAAAATCTACTTTTTATGTTGTCGCGAAATTACATTAAATTGTAATAATTACAAAAACATCTCCGTTAGTTACCTTATAACCACCTTCCCCACGTATCTCCTGTTGTTTCCGATAATCTCCACAAGGTAGAATCCCTTTGTTGCCGGGGCCTCAATTTGGGATATAGAGCCACTCTGTATCCCTATCGCGTTATGTGTCGCCACCCTTTGTCCCGCCAGGTTTATCACCGATACCCTTGTGGTTATCCCGTCCCAGTTGCCCGTTGCGGGTTCAATGTTTATCATGTTATAACTCTGGTATATGGTGAAGTCGGCGGCTGCTTTCGGGAGTATTATTTCGGGGGTGTATGTAGGCAGGTCTCCTGACGACGGTGATATCAGCAGCACGAATCTTTCGTTCAGCTCTCCCGCCGCGGCGTGGAACGACAGTGTAGTAGAGGCCGTTATTTTCGTGGTGTCGTTGGTTGCCAGGTCGACAATCGAGAGCTCATAGTCGTCCAGGTTCTGTAGGTTGGAGACAGATATGTTATAGTCGGCCTCCTCCGCCAGTGTCAGGGAGATCGGTATTTCCATACATTCATCCTCCGCGGGGAATGGAACCCCGTTTATCGAGAATTCTGTTGTATCGATAGTTGTTGAGATATAGTTTCTGCCCTCCTGTTTCAGCAGTTTCACCGCATCGTAGAAGTTGTCGATACCGAACAGGGCCTTTTGGTTGAACCTGACCACGGTTTGGTCCAGGACCTCCGTACCTTTTCCTATACCCAGACGTATCAGCGGGATTGTCGATCTGGAGTTACCTTTGAACAACGAAGTCTTAACTCCGTGCGTCCTCGCCGCCTGTGGCAGGGAGATGGTGTTACCCGTGGAGTAGGTCTTTACGAAGAATCCCTGCATAGGGGGGATGACGCCGTCGAACTCGTCACTGGTACTGAGGACACCCGCCACGTACGTTACCTGTTCGTCGTCTTTCGTGAAGAATACGGCGGCGCTGGTGTTATCGGGGTAATTATCGTTCAGCACCCCCGCCTCAACATCGCCATCTACATAGACAATGGCGTCCCAGTCGAGTCCCGATGAGAAAGGATTTCCCAGCAGGTTGAATCCATATACCTTGCTCCCGGGCGTAGATCCTGAATATGAGAGTCCAATGTTGACAGTTTTTGTGTATAGTCTTCCTGAAAGAGTATATGTAACATCTCTGTCATAGAAGTAGTTATAGCCCTTTCCTATGCTCAGTGTGCTGAAGGCGCCACCATCCATTGTTTGCGTATAATAAACATAGCCATCGTATGCCACCCATCCCGCGTCCAGTAGGGAGTTTTCATCGTATCTGGCCAGGTTAAGGGTAGTATCGGAGATGGGGCTATGGTCGAAGTTAGCGATAGGGATGGATATAAAGTGCCATTTATTATTTGGATCCGAACCGCCCGACAGGTATAGCTCTATCTCCTCGGTGCCGGCCCCGCTGTTGTTGTTGTACGACCCCATTATCAGGGAGGCGGTTCCCGTGGAGTCAGATTCCAGCCTCAGTATCCCGCTGTTTCTAAGAGAAGCCATAGTCGCTTTGGCGTTGGATTCCAGGATAAGATATTTGTCGGCGCTGATTGTCACTGACGGTGCCGGAGTTGACGTGGGATAGTTTGTAAGTCCGTTGGGTATGATTATATCGCCCGTTGAGCCCGTAGCGCCGGGGTAATATCCGCCTGACCAGTTTGTGGAGGTAGCCCATTCCGTTGATGTTGTTCCTGTCCACCGGCTGTAAGGTACCTCGTAAGCCCCGATATCATATGCGCCGACCCTGTTATTGCCGGCATAGTCGGTCGGTACCGTTGGTGAAGGAGTTGTTCCGGCATCCCTTAAAGGCGAGATAAATTGAATTGTCCAGTCACCTGAAGATGGATCGGTAAAGTTTGGCCCATCGGAGGCGGTGTTGGAGGTGTTGATAGCAAAGTTGGTTCCGGAAGGAGAAATCCCTGTATATGCGCAATAATACATATTGATTGTTCCAAATGTCCATGGATTATATTCATCACTCCAAAAAACACAATTTCTTGCGGTTGAAGCTCCGCTAGAGAACCAAATTTGGTTACCCTCTTCAACATTTGATGTGTTTTTGATAAAAGTATTATTGGTAAGTATAGAAGTACCTCCGCTCATAGAACAAATGGCTCCACCTTTTTGGAAACTGTTAGGAGGCGGATCCGCGTCAATACCTGTACTACTTGTGTTTTCAACAAAAATACAATTGGAAACTTTACCACCAGATAAATCCCAAAAATAAATAGCACCACCACCATAACTGGAAGAATTGTCATGAAAATAACAATTTGAAATATTAATACCAGTGATAGGCAGGTTATAAATTCCATAAGGATCTGAAGTTTTTGATCCAACTAAAACAGCTCCTCCCCAACCTGATGTATTGTTTCTGAAAATCGAATTTGATACCGAAACATTAATTGAAGCTATCTTCATAGCTCCTCCATATCGACTTCGCATTATATCTGTCTGGGGGCCTATTGCATACTCAAAAATACAATAGTTAATTTCACCTGACGAATATGCTCTATTGTATCCAGTTGATTGATTTAAGTTTTCATGTCTGTAATAAAGATGGCCCCATCTTTCTCCACTTTCCCCATAGTTTCCGTCATCATCGTAATCTGCAGTGAACAATATTTCGTTACCACTGCTACCTACGGCGTTGAATGTTCCGTCAACCAGAATTCTGCTATCTGAAGCGGTAAAAATTATGGTCATTCCTCCTTCAATATTCAACGAATAACCGTGTTCAACGATTAAGTGACCTGAAACATATACCTTTCCTGAGGGAAAAGTAGTTGTGTCCCATGTTATATTTGAACTAATAGTACCTGTAAAAGGATCCAAATAAGTTCCGGAACCCGATTGAGCGAAAAGTAAAGCGGGCAGGAGAAGTATGATTGTAAGGGATATAAGTCGTCTCATAGTCAATAAAATGATTTTATTGATATCTCTATACATACACAATAAACGGTGTCAAATCAAATAACCCAACACTAATTTAAATTTAGTACAAATATATTATTTTTTATGTAGTTAACCATTAGTATCCT
>JGI24710J26742_10003776_pt1 | contig 12728 bp, 14 predicted proteins | sample BioPla2DNA2_FD_26742 | JGI IMG/M metagenome (IMG submission 26742) | reverse complement strand
AGCGAAGTGCTTAGATTTTGTTCGGCCCGTGTTCCTTTCCAAACAGGAATGTTGCAGAAATCAGGAGTCCTTGGAACTGTAGTCGGTAGCGGTGTAGTGAGGTATATTGCGCCGTATTCGAGAAAACAATACTACGGAACCAGCAGAACAAGACCATATGACAAAAACAGAGGTGCATATTGGTTCGAACGTGGTAAAGCAGTAGAGCGGTATAGGATCTTACAAGGAGCGCAAAGAATTGCACGAGGTGGACGATGAATACAACAATAATCTCGGCATTGTTCGACTATTTTGAAAACTGTCCTCTCATGACGGAAAACAGATTAAATGTTGATTATCTTCCTGAAAACACGGGACAGGCAGGAGTTGAATTTGCTATTGCCACTGAACCTACAGACGAAACTGTGTATACATATCATGATGGCGGAGCAAGATGTAAATACCCCTTTGTGATTAGTAGCGTAAATGACTACGGTCCTGATGACGCACAAAACATACTAAATTCGGGGTTCTTTGAAAACTTAGCCAGGTGGTTAAGGTTGCAAACAAGGACACGAAACTTTCCAATCTTACCGGAAGGTATGAGTCCCAGAAGCATTCGAGCAATAGGCCCCGGATATTTATTTCAACCGGATGTAAATGCCGGAAAATATCAAATCCAGTGCGAACTGGAGTATTACAGAAAAGGAGATTAAGGAAACATGAAACTATCAGAACTTATGCAGGGTAAAACGCCCAGCGCATCTTTTGAAGGGTTTTCAACAGCAGATGATATGGTCTTGGCCATTGATTTCACCGGAACACTATCCAGCCCTAGCGATTATGACGACTATATCGTGGCGCAGGTGGGCATAACCGAACAATCCGGATCGCTTTCGGCTCAGACTCAAGATAGTCAGTATCTTAGAACGGGAAGTGTCTCAATAAAGACAGGAACATCTCGCAGTTTCAACATAACCGGTGATAGATATACAGGTGATTCATTCCAGGATGCAATCCTTGCACATGCAATTAAGTATGGAACAGGCCAGGAAGTAATAAAATCTTATGTGTATTTCAATATGCTTACAGGGAAGGGCGAAAAAGGAAAGGTGTCCATTGCTGTAGCTGACGACTTATCCGGTGCAGCGGGTGATAATGCAGGATTCAGCGTAACTCTTTCATCTACAGTCAAACCTGAAGAATATACTTATACTCCTCCTACACCGGATCCTCCGGCTGGTGGGTAATAGAGGATTAGTGAAATGACACGAAGGAAAGAAGAGTCACGTACTATTAAGGATACGGACATACAGGAAAAATACGAAGTAGTTATCAGTTTCACCGATCCGGAAGATAAGGATGCCCCGGAAGGTGCAAATATCTATTGGGCCGGGAAAAACCTTTATCCGCGTGATGGTTATAAGCCAACTGCAAAACGTATAGCCTTTCTGCTAAGCAACAAGACTTCGTTTAAAAAACCGGTTATATCAAAAAGATAAAGCAAAAAGCGGGCGTTTGCATTTAGTTGCAGACGTCCGCACACTTATAGGAGTAACGAATGATTGTAAATGACATTGAACTTAACTTTGACATAACCTCCCCTTCGGATATCTTAAGATACAAACAAGCCGGAGAACGTATGGAAAAAGAAGGAGAATTAATTGAGCTTCCTACAGTACCTCCTGATGATCCTACTTTTTTTGATGCTTATATTGAAATGTTAAATGCCGAACTTAGGATTTATGGAAACTTCCTAGACGAGGTATTCGGTGAAGGAATAGCTGAACAGCTACTTGGAAATAATCCAAGTTTAAACAAGATTGCTGAAATAAATGAAGCACTGGGTGCAGCTATGGAAGAACAGGGAAAAGAGTTTGGTGTAAGGTTGGAAAAATATAAGCCTAATAGAGCGACAAGGCGTAAGAAGTAATGAATATTCTCCTTTTAGACGGATTACCCGAAGAATACGAAGGAATACCGATATCTGCCGACTTTCGAAATATGATTCAGGTTGATTTGATATTAAACGATCCGGATATTAACGATATTGAAAAGACAATAGCATCTTTATATCAATTGTATCCGGAGATTCCTCAAGATATTCCAAAAGCAATAAAGGGATTGGAATGGTTTTATTCTCGAGGTAAGGATCTAAGTACTGAAGAGGCAGATTTGCAAAACAAAAACGCTCCCAATCAGAAGAAAGCGTTTGATTTTAACCAGGATGCTAATTATATATATGCAGCCTTCTATGCCACTTATAACATCAGCTTAACTACGATTGATTTTCTTCATTGGTGGGAATTCATGGCATTGTTTGAAGGATTACCCGAGACAACATTAATTCAGCGAATTATATATTGGCGCACTGCCGATGTTTCCAAAATGGATAAGCAAGAACGTTCATACGTCTTGAAAATGAGAAAACAATTCGAATTAGTTGAACCAAATAGCAAAAAACTGACTCTCGAAGAATTAAACCAACAAACAAAAGATAGAGTGGCCAGAAGATTTGCTGAAGCAGAGGCAGCAGTGCGACAAGAGTTAAAACAAGAGAAGCCACCGATTTAATGGTGGTTTTTTCATGCAAAAAAACAGAAAGGAGGCAACAGATTAGATGGCATATGATGGGTCAATAGCTTTTGATACTTCCGTAGACGGTAGAGGTTTTCAAGAAGGAGCTAATAAGCTTGGCGATATTGTTAAAGGTTTAGGTGTTTTTAAGATTATCGAAAAAGGCTTCGGAATGATAGTAAATTCCGTTGATAGAGCCGTTTCAAGATATGACACGCTTAATAAATTTCCAAAAGTTCTTGAGCAGATGGGATTTAATGCAAATCAATCAAGTGAAGCAACTCAAAGGTTATCAGACAGTGTTCAGGGATTACCCACTGCTCTTGATGACGTAGTCGCTACCGCACAACGTCTTACCGTTTTAACCGGAGATCTTGATACTTCTGTTGACACTACTATCGCCTTAAACAATGCTTTTCTTGCAAGCGGATCCGGAGCTGCCGATGCCTCCAGGGGACTGGTCCAGTATACCCAGATGCTTTCCAGTGGGAAGGTTGACATGATGAGCTGGAGAACTCTCCAGGAAACTATGGGATATGCCCTTCAAAAGACTGCTGAAGCTTTTGGGTTTGCCGGAAAGTCGGCACAGCGCGACTTATATTCAGCACTTTTAAGCGGGACCATCACATTCGAACAATTTAATAAAAAAATAATCGATCTCAACAGAGGTGTAGGCGGATTCGCTGAAATGGCAATGACGTCCAGCGGAGGAATCGCAACTGCTTTTACTAATATGCACACCCGCGTTGCAGCAGGAGTAACCGAAGTAATAAACGCGATAGACAGAGGTCTGTCAAAAACTCGGTTCAAAAGTATAGAAAACATTATCAACAGCACAGGAACTGCCATAAAAAACGCTCTTACAAAATTAGCTGCAAAAGCCACTCCAGTAATTGAAGCGCTTGCTAAAGCTTTATCTGTGCTTATAGATGTTAATAAAAAACTTTTACCAGTTATGGGAGTTATCGCTGCCGGATTTCTTGCATACAAAGCATATACCTTTGTAATAAATTTCTACGAAGGGTTGGTCTTAATAAAGGCAGGTTATGTCGCTCTATTAAAGGCAGAAGGAATAGCTACTGCCGGCACCACTGCTGCGTTAAAAGCATACAATTTAGCACAAAACGCAAAGATGCTCCTTCTGTTACCTGCTAATGCAGCGATAATTGTTCATAACGCTTTAACCGGGGCTTCAATACCTTTGCTGGGTGGTGCTACTGCCGCCCAATGGGGTTTAAATGCGGCAATGCTAGCAAACCCCATAGGAGTAATGATTGCCGGGATTGCTGCATTAATTGTGGGAATAATTGCACTTGTCTCCTGGCTTAGTAAAGCAAGCAGCGAATTTAGGCATCAACGAGAAGAAGTCAATGCATTAACCGAAGCTCAAAAGGAACTTTCTACATCTGTCGGAGAAAGTGAAACATCTTACAAAACTTTAACCGGAGAAATAGATGCAAATGCAAAAGTTACCGGGGAATTAATCGAAGAATTAAAATCCTTGCAAAGCAGCACGGACGACACTGAAGAAAAAAGCAAACAGATGGCTGTAACTGTCGATAAGCTTAATTCAGCGGTTGACGGACTTAATGTTTCCTATGACGAAGAAGCAAAAACCATTAGGAATCTAAATAGCGGACAGGCAATAAGTATTGACCAGTTGGAAGACCTTTTAAAGGCAAAGACTGAAATCGCCAAAGCAAATGCATGGGCAGAACGAGCAAATGAGCTAACTAAAGAGCAGATTAAAACACAGGAACAGTTAGCGTTTATCGAAGCAAAAAGACAGGAAATAATCGAATCTGAGAATCTAAAAGTCGGAGAAAAACAAAGATTACTTGAGGAACTGGATAAATCAGAAAAAGAACATGCATCGAATCTAGAAGATATAGGTTTAAGAATAAAGCTTGTCAATGACAATATTGAAAACTCAAACACTGAAATGGCTGAGTCTGTAGTCTCCGATTACGAACTCATGAACAGAGCAATAACCGAAAACGGAGAAAATATTGAAACTGTAGCAGCACAGTGGAATGTTTCAGTCAACGACATTATGACGGCAATGAAACTCGAGAATATAAATCTCGATGAATGGGTAGAAAAGCAGGAAAAGGCTTGGGAAGATTTTGAGAATGCTGTAAAAGATCGTACACAGGGAGTCATAAATTCGTTCAAAGAGATTCCCGGAGAATATGAGCAATCAGCAGAAGAGATGCTTGAGATCTTAAAAAATAATAAAGAACGGTACGCTGAGTGGGAAGCGACAATGGAGGAGATAACCCGCCAACTTGGACCTACCGCTGCCGAAGAGTTTGCAAAGTTAGGACCGGAAGCAACCAGCGCAATGAAGGAAATCCTGGGAAGTGCTGAAATGCTTGACGAGTATCGTGATGTATTCGGTGTAAAGCTTGATGAGGTTACAGGTTTAGCGGTTGAGGATTGGAACGATCCTAATTTTATTGGCGCACCTTCTGAAGCAATAGATTCTTCTGCCCAGAAGGTTACAGAAAACACTGCACTTGATACTGCAATTACTGAAACAATCGAAGGAGCTAAAACCGCAGCGGAAGGTGTTGATTTCAGTGATATAGGACAAGGTATAGCTGCAGGAATATCTGAAGGTATTAGTTCCTCTGCAACTTCTATGAGCACATCAATTGAGAAGGCTCTTAAGAAGATGTCAACGGAATCACAGAGTATCGTTTCACAAATGATGACCGGTATAAACAGTGCAATAATAACACGCATAGGTGCAATAAGGGCATCCGTTACATCTCTAGGAAATGGTATCACTGCTGCTTTAGATAGAACTAAAACTCAAACAATAGTGATTGCGAATCAGATATCATCCGGGATTTTAAACAGATTAAACTTAATGGTTGAAGGTGCATACATTGTGTCATCAAGCATGATGGATGGTATTGGCAGAGCGATGGACAATAAATCGGAGTCATTGTATTCCAAGGCCAGGTATATCGCAAATAGGATAGCACGGACTATGGCTGATGCTTTAGAGGTCCGCTCCCCTTCCCGTGTGTTGTTTAGAATCTTTTCAAACGTAATGATGGGAATATTTGAAGCGATGCAAGGGAAAAGCGGTCTTTTGTTTAAAAAGGCTGAAGATATTTCTGACGGATTAGCAGAACGCCTGTCTTCTTCACCCGGTTTTCTGCGGAGTAATCTGAACCGGTTAAGTTCATTATCTCCGGCAACATCGTTTAGTGGTTTCAATATATTGCCACAGCCGGCTATTGCTGGAGAAGGCGGTATCAATTATTCAACAACCCTTGTCCAACACATAACAACGCCGAAACCATTATCCCCTTCTGAAATAACGAGAGAAGGACAAGATATGCTCAGACGTCAACGTTACCGACTGCCATAAAGAGAAATAAGGTAGGAGAAAACATGAATGAAAGTACAGTATTTATTTATGAAAATGCTATAGGCAAATTAATTTTTAAAAAAGATTCTCCTTTATGGATTACTGATGTTGATGGAATTAGCAGCGTAGGAATTGACATTGCCGCTTCAAGGAGCAGCGGACAAATCGGGTCAAATATTACCAGTCAAAGCGTAAGGCCCAGGTCTTTCACTTTAGATGGAGCAATCTTTGACCCGGTCTCGTTAGGAAGAGAAAAAATAATCTCTATTATGGCTCCGCAAACACCATCTACTTTAACGATAGAACAAAACGGAGAGTCGTGGTTTTTAGACGTAGTGCCTGAACTCACCCCGGAAATCACACCCGGTGTCGGTGTTCAATATTTCCAAATGCGTTTATATGCTGAGTATCCGTACTGGAGAACTACTGCTTCTATCGCTGCTCAAATAGCCGGCTTGAATGCGTTATTTGAGTTTCCATTTTTTTCAGGAGGAAGTTGGTGGATATCAAAATACAGTGAAAACTATTTTTCAACAATAGAAAATAAGGGAAATGTGCCGGTTGAATTCAGGGTTAGCTTTACGGCACGTGCAGCGCTTGAAAACCCGGAACTTTATCATGTAGATACTGGGAAAAGAATCTTAATTCGCAAATCAATGATTGCTGGCGAACGGATTGTTGTTTCAACTATTTATGGAAAAAAAGGTGTTACTTGCATCAGTCCTTCCGGGGTGATAACTAATGGTTTTAAATTCCTTTCAATTGACAGTGATCTCTCCATGACGTTAATGCCCGGTAATAATCTCATGAGAATTGACTCAATTAACCGAGAAGGTTTGGGCGCCAGAATCGAAGCTCCGGAAGGGGTGATATCCGGTGTCTAACTTCTTCATATACAACAAAGATAGAGAAAGAATAGGGATTCTCCAGCATGATGAAAGCGTGCAGTGGCTGGAAGATTATCAAAGACCTGGCGAAGTCAAAATTGACGCCCAGGCAACCCCTGAAAACATTGCGATGTTAGTTGATGGAAACCGAGTTTATAACGCATATACCGGCACTGTCGCTAAAATCATCCATATATCTATCTCCCAAACCGAAGCGGAAACGATAATAACAGCGCGAGCAAATATGACCAGTGAAATGCTTGACGATCGTGTTGTTATGGCAACTGAAAACATTACTAATGCAGAAGCAGCCATTTATTCTATTTACTCAAAAAATCAGCGTAGTCTTCCGATATCGATAGGCAGTGTCGAAGGATACACTGATTTGGCAAATATGGAAATATCATGGGACACGGTATTAAACGCAATTACAAAAATTGCTGAAGTATCAGGGCTGGGTTTTAAAATCATTTTTGACCCCGAAACAGGTGCGGAAACCCTCAAGGTCTATAAAGGCATTAATCGTACCAGTGAACTATCGGAAAACTACATCGGATATTTCGGAACAGATGTCGGAAATATTGAAAACGTGTCAATCGAGACAGGCTCAACTGATTATAAAAATGCTGCAGTCGTTGCCGGCGCCGGAGAGGGTGCAAATAGAACTGTAAGAATCATATCCTTAGGGAGTGTTTCCGGGGATAACAGAAAAGAACTGTATGTTGATGCTCGTGATTTGCAAAAGGAATATCAGGTAGCTACCCCAACAGGTAGCTATGATGAAAATGGGAACCCTATTTATACATATGAAACTCATTTGTATACGGACGAAGAGTACCACGCAATACTTGAAGCCAGAGGTATGGAAAAACTCGCTGAACATCTGAAAACATTCTCGATTACATGTGACATACTTCAAAGCAATATAAAGTACGGCATTGATTACGGATTAGGCGATCGCATCCCGGTTAAACTGCCTGAATATGGAATCCTGGCAACAGCAAGAATATCTTCGGTAACAATGATTTATGAAAGAGAAGGAAATAAAACAATAGCTTTATTAAGTGAATTCGAACTGGAGGAAGGATAAATGGCAAAACTTAATAATTGTCCACATTGCGGATCTGAAACAGTTTTTATAGAAAACAAGCAGGGATTAGTCCCTGCTGTTTTTGCACAATGCACCAACTGCAAAATCCAAACACAACCAGTCCCTTCGTCTCTGGACTACTCGGCCAAGGATAGAGTAGCAGAGATTTGGAACTCTGAGAACGCTAAAGAATGGCCGGCCTGGATCCAGCCTCTTGGAGCACATGACGCCTACTCCAAAGGGTCTAAAGTAAGTCATAAAGGTAAAAATTGGATCAGTAATATTGACGCAAATGTTTGGGAGCCAGGAGTAACAGGATGGACTGAATTTACCGGAGGTGCAGCATGATTCTTTTTCCGTTAGACAATACCCAATATTTAGCAGAAGCATTAGGCGCCTGGTGTGGAACAAGAACACGAGGCGTTTTTTCTGCAGATACACACTACTCCGTCACAGCAAACGGGGACATGACAGTTACAGTTTCTCCCGGACTTGCCTGGCTCAAAGCTGGTGATTTTTGGGGTGTGAGTGCTTTTGAAAAAAATGCTCAGGTACTAACTGTTGACACTGCAGACGGAGAATTGGCAAGGATAGATGCTGTTTGCGTCCGGCTTGATAAAAACCTGAATGTGGGGCAATTGGTTATTAAAAAAGGATCCTATACTCCCCAACCTCCTATTATCGCAGCTCCGGTTCGCGACCTGGATTATGATGAAATCTATGTAGCGACAATAATGGTTCGAGCCGGCGCAACGTCAATCCTTGCTTCCGACATTACCGACCAGCGATTAAATGAAAGCTTTTGCGGTCTCATGCGAGATGGAGTAACAGGCATCCCTACTGCACAACTCCAAACCCAAGCTTCCGCAATCATTGCGCAAATTCAAACGGTCCTGGAAGAGGCAATTCAGGATGTCCAAGACGGTACCACTTTCATGCTCCGGACTATTTATGACCCTTCTGATGAGCGTAAAGATATTTTTTCTGAGTTGGCTGGCAAAGCACAGAAAAATCATGCAAGTACCACTAACGATTATGGAATTGGTGACGCCACAAATTACGGACATTTAAAGGCTTCAAACGCAATAGACGGCACAAGCGGTGAGAATGACGGAGTTGCGGCGACTCCGTTAGCGATAAAAACATTAAATGATATCAAAGTAACAACAAACCCGGCCTCTATGTCGTTATATGTATCGTCAACAGGGAGTGACACTACCGGAGACGGCACGGAACAAAATCCCTATGCGACTATTCAAAAAGCGATTAGCGTACTGCCAAAGCACCTATCTCATGATGCAACGATTTATGTTGACGGCGACACGGCAGGCGGGATTAATATCAGCGGATTTACAGGGGCGAAATTAAACATAGCTCCGAAAACGAGTAGTCAAATTTATCATATGACAGGCAGAGTGCTTGTCGAAAATAATCATTGCCCTGTTGAAATAAGTTATTGCTATTCAGATTATGCAGCAGTAAGCGGCACGCAAGTTTTCACCGCAAGTAATAACTCGGGTATTACAAAGGTAGTAAATTGCGGGGCGTCGACTTCTCCAGTCAACGAAGTTTCCCCATACGGAGCAGATAACTTTGCGGTGCTGCACGTTGTGAATGGGTATAGAGTATCCGGATTTGGACACGCTTATTTTGCAAGCTTTGGCGGGCGAGTAGTGGTGCAAGGGGACAGCGGAAATGCTCCTATTTCTCAGCCTTTCAGGGCATATAACGGAGGAATAATCCAGATACTTTCAACTTCGTTTACACAAACGACTTGGGCAAGTCAGGGCTCTGTTATTGTTAAATCGACTGGGGCGACGATAGGATAAACCGATAAAGGGGGCAGTTATGTACACAATCACATTAACCGACGGAACGGTTTTAAGAAACCTTAAACCTAAAGGAAACGGATTAGAGGTGGCATAAAAGTGAAAAGCTACGAAGCGTTGGAAACGACATTAATGACAATCCTTGCAATCGCAGGGGGAATATCGATAATAACGGGAGCGGTGATGGGCATTAAAAACTTATTCTTCGGACCCTTTAAAAGGCTCCGTGCGGTAGAAAATAAAGTAACAAACAACGGTATAAGTTTGGAGGACTACAAAATAAAAAACGATAAACGAATGGAAGAGGTTGAAGAGACTATAAAGGTGTTTTTAATCTCGCAAAAGGCGATTTTGGACCACCTTATATCGGGGGACGGCGCCGACGAATTAAAAGAAGCATCTAAAAAGATTGACGGTCATTTGATTGAAAGGATAGGTCACTGATGATTGATTTAACACCGATAATTAATGCAATAATCGTGCTTTTAGCAACGCTTATAACGGCTTTTGTCATTCCTCTGCTAAAAACGAAACTCGGCGAGGAAAAGTACAACAAAATGCTGATGTATGCCGAAATAGCGGTAAACGCAGCCGAACAGATTTACGGAATAGGACACGGCAAAGAGAAACTCGATTATGCTGTTAAATATCTCGAAAGCAAGGGATATAAAGCCGACAGAACGGCGATAGAAGCAATGGTAAAGACTATGTTTACCGATAAGCCGAAAGAGGAAAAATACACTCACGAAAACACCGACGAGGTGGAGCATGAGATATCCGAATAACTACATCACTATTACACAAATATTTAAACCGGGACACCTTGGCGCAGATTTAGGTTGGAATAGTAGTCATGGCGGCCCGTATCATGACATTATCGCAATAGCCGGTGGTGTTGTTGTTGCAACAACCGAAGGTTATAACTGTACTTGGCCAGATTATAAGTCATACGGAAACTATGTGTATATTGACCACGGAAACGGTATTACCGCTATGTACGCTCACTTAAAGAGAGGTAGTGTTGCCGTCAAGCGAGGACAGAGAGTTGTTGAAGGACAGAAGCTTGGCCAAATGGGAAATAGTGGTTGGTGCATTCGTTGTGCAGTACACTTACATTTTGAGATACGGAAGAACGGAAACAAAGTTGACCCTATCCCATATTTAAGGGCTATGCCTAATCAATATATCAGTGATAAAACATTAATTCCGGAAAGAATCAAACGAGGTGAAGAAGTGACTATAAAACCCGAAGCAGCAGACAGAATGAGAGACCAGATAAAAGTTAATATTGATAATCTGAATATTCGGAGTAATCCATATTTAGGAGATAACAAAATTGGAATGCTCCAAAGAGGAATATATAACGTTTATGAGCAGCGCGATATGACACACGAACAAAGCAATGGTTATTTATGGTATCGCATAGCGGATAACGTGTGGTGCGCTCAGGTCAATGGAGTTGATTTCTACAAAGCGGAGCTGCCGGAGATAGTGCATCCTACAGAACTTGAGAAGGCAAATCAAACAATTAATGAGATGAAAAAAGACTTTAAACTTGTATTCGACATTGTAAATAAATATTCATAGGTTATTCACCGTAAAATCCCCGTTGATTCACACGGTCACCCGTTGAAATCCCGTTACAAAATGTAATGTTTTTCACTATTTTTCACTGTTTTTCACTTATAGCAAAAACCCCACGACGCCCGTTATATACGGCTTCCGTGGGGTTTTCCGCTATTTATAGTTTGGTGCGAGTGACGAGACTTGAACTCGTACGCCATAAGACACACGCCCCTCAAACGTGCCTGTCTGCCAGTTCCAGCACACTCGCAACACCAGAAATTAATTTTATCACTGTAGATAATTAATGTCAAACAGAATAATTCAGAATGATTTTTATCATTCTGAATTATCTTTGTTTTCGATGTAGTCCAAAACTTCGCTAAAAAACTGTGCAATCGGTTCTCTAATCAATAAATCCGCCATATAGTCGCTGGGAGTTTCACTTTTGTTTATAACCACAAGTTTGCTGCTCTCATTCCTGCAATCAATAAATCCGGCAGCGGGATAAACAGTCAAAGATGTTCCCCCTACTACCAGCAAATCTGATTTTGCTATTTCACTTGCCGCCTTATCTATGGCTATACTATCGAGTCCTTCAGTAAATAGTACGACATCGGGTCTTATCATTCCTCCGCAGCTGCATTTCGGAACTAAATCCATTTCATCCACAGCTTCAAAAGAGTACTTTTTTCCACAGTTTATACAGTAAAAGCTGTTTCCCGTTCCGTGAAGCTCTATTACATTTTTTGATCCGGCAGATTGATGAAGCCCATCTACATTCTGAGTTATTACGGCTTTTATAGTACTTCTTTTTTCCAATTCGGAAAGAGCAATATGGCAATTGTTCGGTCTAATACCCTTTACCATGAAATACTCTCTGTAAAATTTATAGAATTCCTCCGGTTTTCGGGTCAGATATTGCGGAGTCAACAGCATTTCAGCATTTAATACGTTTTTATATATACCGCTTTGACTTCTGAAATCGGGCAATCCGCTCTCGGTTGAGACTCCTGCTCCTCCAAAGAATACCGTATATTCAGATTTATCAAGCATTTTTACAAATTCAGCAACAATATTCACAATACTATACCCTTAATTTTGCTTTATTCTTTATCCTGTAAAGTATAGCATTTATCCACCTTAAAGCTAAATCAGTCGACTTCACCCTTTTTCACCATTCTTATTGCCTCAAAAAACTTCATTCTATTTCCATAGTTCAGGCTCCCCAATCTATAAATTTTAATAGCTAAAAATGACACAAATACGATGCTCAACACCATAATAACCGCACTGAACATCAATTCCAAAACTCCTACCTTTACCATCAGATATCTGACAGGCATTGTGAGCATGGAGGTAAACGGAAAATAAGAGCTTATCTTGAATATTACATTTTCCGGTGAGAATAATCCGAT
>JGI24710J26742_10003773_pt1 | contig 12732 bp, 11 predicted proteins | sample BioPla2DNA2_FD_26742 | JGI IMG/M metagenome (IMG submission 26742) | reverse complement strand
GTTGAATGTATTGATTCCGGGAAAGAATCGTCATGATTACAGGCCTGTCGGCGCCGGAATACGCACCGGTTGCCGCAAAAATGGTTCCGCTGCGGTCCAGATCCTGATGCAGAAAACGCAAAATTTCCTTTTGTTCTGCAGAAATAATCATCACACTGACCTTGCGCGTCAGACCGGCGATAATTTCGTCGATCATAAACGAGTTTAATATCACACCCAAGAGCGCATACAAACCGATCTGTATGCCGAAAGTAAGCCCGGCCAGCAGGGCGATGGAAAAGTCCACCAGCATCAGCGATTTCCCGATATCGATATTGAAAAACAGACTGATAATCTTTGCAACAATATCGGTTCCTCCGGTGCTGGCATTCTGATTGAAGACGATAGCCATTCCTACTGCACTGATAAGAATTCCAAATACTAAATTCAGGAGCAGGTCATCGACGATGACACCGCTTGCAGGAAACAACCATTCCAGTACCAGCAGATAAAAAGACATCAGGATGCTCGCATAGACGGTCAGACCGAGAAAATCCCGGCCGATCACAAAATACGCGACGATCAGCAAAAAGATGTTCAGCGCCCCGATCAGCGCTCCGACAGGGATATTCGGCGTATAATGATTGAGAATCATCGCCAGACCCGATGTTCCGCCCACCGCTAAACTCGACGGAATCAAAAACCAGTGCAGTGCTGCGGATACGATGAATACACCGAGGGTGACAAAAAGAATACGTTTGCCCAGACTTTGTTTGTGCATAAAGCCTCCTTCCGGAAATTGTTTTGGATAAACGCGATAAATCCACGCTTTCCACTTGCATAAGATTTGTTTATTGTTCTTTTTTCTGTTATAATCCGCTCAAGGATTATAAGGGGGTCGTCTTATGGATATAAAACAGCTGAATACATTTTTGGAAGTAGCCCGGACAAAAAGCTTTACGCGCACTGCCGAAAACCTCTACCTCACGCAGCCAACCGTGTCCAATCACGTCAAAAGCATTGAACAGGAACTGGGCGTGCATTTGTTTGTCCGCTCCAAAAAGCAGATTTCCCTGACGCATGCCGGTCTTATGTTTCATGGCTACGCGCAGCGGATTATCGACGAATACAATGCCATGAAATCGGAAGTCCGGCGCTACACCGCCACGCAGGAGGGTCATCTGCGCATTTTTGCGAGCTCAGTCCCCCGCCGCTTCATCCTGCCGAAACTCATGCAGGCGTTTCACGAAAAATATCCCGAGACGACCTTCACCATTACCGACAGCGACTCGCGCATGGTTATCGACAATCTGCTTTTGGGAGAGACCGACTTCGGCTTTACCGGTGCCAAATACCCGGCGCAGCGGCTGCATTATGATCCCGTTTTTTCCGACCGTCTCGTTCTTGTTTCCAACGGGAACGAACATCCGAAAAACGGCAGGGAATGGCAGCTGCAGGAATTGCAGCCCATGCGCTTTATCCTGCGCGAACAAGGATCCGGTACAAGAAACACTTTGGATACCGCGTTAAAAGACGCCGGACTCCCCGAAGACTATCTCACCGTCATTGCCTATGTAGAAGACACCCGCTCCATTCTGGAGATGGTGGCCAATGGCATGGGGCAGGCCGTTGTATCCGACCTGGAAGCGCAAAAGGGACTGGAGGAAGGTCTCTACACCGCCTACCCGATTGAAGCACTGTCCCGTCCGCGCGAATTCTTTTTTGTGCACCATTCCGATCACAAGAACTCTGCGGCCAATCGCCTGTTTTTCACTTTTGTGAAAGAATACTTTCAGGATCCGGCCAATCTCCCGACGCATCCAGCGCCCGAAGCGCTTGAAGATATGCCGTAAGGGAATCGGCTACAAGCGTTTTTCCGAAAAGAATGCTCTCGAAGATTTTGCGCAGGCGATTCTGCGGTGAATCGGGATCCGCATCCCAGCCATAGGTTTCATAATAGCGCAAAATAATCAGGAGGCCGTCTTTCACGGTATCCTTCGGATACTCCTTGCGCAGCAGTCCGGTAATATCGGCCTGTAATCCTTCCCGTTCATCCACCTGCAGCAATCTTTTTGCATAACCGATCATACACGCGGCACCTGCGCAGGTGCCGCAGTTTTCTTGCCCCAGACACATGCGGTTTGTTGCTTTTTCCAATAACACCCGCTGCTGTTTGAGCGCTTCCGCCCGTTTTTGCAGCCGGGTTTCCCCGGGTGAAACCGCCTTTTGCATACGATAGGCAAAAAAAGCATACAAAGAGACACTGCCTGCAAAAAGTAAAACCCAGGCGGGCATCGGAAGACTCTCCTGCAATCGGAATACCCCCACCACCAGAAATACCAGGCCCGACAGCACCCGCATCAGCCGCTCCGGGATTTTCTTTCCGATCCGCGTTCCGATCCAGATACTTAGAAGCGATGTACACAGCATGGCGCTGACCGTACCTGCCAGGACCAGCGGAGCGGGCTGTGTAGAGGCCAGCGTCATGGCGGTGATCTGTGTCTTGTCTCCGAATTCCCCCACAAAAAAGGTCAGTGCACACGCCAGCCAGATATGCCGCGATGCATGCTCATTCTCTTCTTCCTCGTCGCCTGTCCGCAGGCTGAGAAATGCGAAAAGGAGAAACAAAACACCCGACAAAGGATGAATCAGGCTGACCGGCAAAAGCCGTCCGGCCTGTGAACCGACCCAGACTGCGATACCGTGGTTTGCAAGGATTCCCAAAAAGATCCCGATCAAGACCTGCGGCAGCGGAAACCGCGTCGCAAACGTCATTGCCAAAAGCATCGACTTATCGCCGAGTTCGGCAGTGAATATCAACAAAAACGCTTCAATCAACGTGCGCATGTCTTTTTTCGTATCCTTTCTTCATAAAAAATCTGCCCGAGAACGGCCTTCTCGCGCAGATGTGGACATAAAGACGGTTCGTCTGTCCGGTTTCTCACAGTGGCTGAATTCGGTTCCGGAAATCCATTGTATCCGACCCGGTTTACTTTCGCAACTGTATATTCTTGTTATTATTTAGCCAAGGTGTAGATCACGGTCCCTAAACCCGACAGGACAAACAAAACAAAGGAACTCCACCCGAAATGCGTAGTAATGAGCCGCAGGGTTTCCACCCGACCCAGCTTGTTTCGCTCTTTTTTGGTTTTTCCCTTTTTTTGTTTTTCCTGTGCAGCGGACCGGGCTTTTTCCTCCTGGGAAACGCGCATGCGAAAATACAGCATGAACACCAGATTCAAAACCGCTCCCAGGAACACATTGTCGATGACGCGCACCACCCAAGCCTTCTCCGACACAATCAGCGTGGAAACAAGCATGGCAAGCCCGATGGATATCCCCAGCATCACCGACAACAGTCTTTTATTCAGTTTGGGTCTATTTCTTTGCAACAGAGTCTCTCTTTACGAGCTGAATCGGCACATTGGTGCTTTCGCTCATCAGTTCTTCTTTGCGCAGGTGTTTGATCAGCTTGCGCATGGCAATCGCACCGATATCGTAATAGGGTATGCGCACCGTGGAAAGCTTCGGCCGGTGAATGGACGCGTAGGGATCGTCGCCGAAACCGAAGACGGAAATATCTTCCGGTACCCCCACACCCGTGTCATAAAAATGATTCATCAGGGCAATCGCAAGCGCATCATCCATACAGAAGACGGCACTGATCGCATGTTTTTTACAATAGGCGGCCAGTTCTTCGCAGCTTTCTTTGTACTCCCGGTAGGTTGTCCCCGGGACGTGGATAAAATGCTCGTCCCAGCCGCGGGTTCGCATAGCTTCCCGATAGGCGATAAACTTTTCCGCGCCGCTGCGGGAATCCTTTTTCTGCCCGGCGTGCAGTATGCGGGTATGCCCCATGCTCTCCAGGAATTCGATAATGAGCTGCACAGCCTGCTCATAGTCCACATCCACCGTATTGATCCGCGACTGCTCGTAAATGCGGTCTAAAATCAAAAACGGCAACTTGTGCTCTTTGATCGTGTCCACAACGCGTTCGGTGGTTTTTTCCGACACGAGAATGATGCCGTCCACCTGCTTGGTAAACATAAACTGCACGGTGTCCAGTTCGCTGTCTTCTTCCCCGTAGGAGCTCGAAAGCAAAATATCGAACTTATACATTTTGCCGATCTCTTCAATCCCGCGGATAATCCCCGCCATATAGGGAATGCCGATATCTTTCACGACCACGCCGATCAGATTGGATCGTTTCATGACCAGCGAACGCGCCAGCTCATTCGGTTTGAAATCCAGTTTCTGTATCGCATCCAAAACCTTCCGGCGCGATTCCGGGCTGACCGGTTTGGAGTCGTTCATTACACGGGATACCGTGGATATGGATACCCCTGCTAATTTTGCCACATCTTTTATGGTTGGTGTTCCTGCCATGTAAAGCCTCCTTCTTTCCGATCCGTTACGGAATGATGCAGGGTAAATGCGCCGGCAGCACCTGTACTTTCGCCGGCAAAACGCCTGCTTCTTCCCCGTCCAGATCGATGGCGGTTTCGTTTTCCGCCGTCACTTCAAATGTAGACGCCTGATAATAGGCAATTCCTTCATGCTCAATATGCTCACCGGAACCCAGGCGCATCAGAATCTGCCCGAGCGTGACCACGTCGGTGCGTTGGATGATGATCAGATCCAAAAGCCCGTCATTTACGAGCGCGCGCGGGGCAAAATGCGAAAACCCGCCGACCGACCGGCTGTTGGCAATACCGGCAAACAGAAAATCACCCTCTGCCACCTCTCCGGTGTCCATCGTAATACGCATCGGCATCGGGATGTTCAGCAAATCCGGCGCAGTTCGTATGCCTTCGATCACATAGGCCAGCCTGCCAAGCATGGTTTTGGCCTCCACGTCTACTTCATGTCCGATTTTTGATACCGCACCGAAAGCCGCCACATTCAGAAAAGTCCGGTCATTCATCCGCCCCACATCCAGAACCATCCGCTTGTTTCTGTCGATCATATCCGCGAATGCCTCCGCCTCCAAAGGAAGTTGTAGCTGCGTTGCGAAATCGTTTACTGTACCTTGTGCGTAAATGGCAATGGGCAGCCGTTCTTCCGCCTGCGCCATCCCGTGCACCACTTCATTGACGGTGCCGTCGCCCCCGCAGGCCACAATGAGCTCTGCGCCCCGCTTTCCGGCATCGATGGCGAAGGCCGTACCGTCACCCTTTTTCTCCGTATAGCTGCGGCTGACAATATGACCGCGCGCGCTCAGAATATCGGCGAGTTCCGTGCCACTCCGGGCGCCCGATTCCTTCCCCGAGGAAGGATTGATAATCAAATGAATTTTCATAAAATTCCCCCTTCATCCGGTCAGAAAACCTACGCGTATGAATACGTCAACAATACCACAATCTGTACGCTTTTGCAATGTTTTCCCCACGAAAAACGCTTTCTTAGGAAAACGATAAAAAGAGAATCCATAGCCCCGGTCACTACTTCACACGCGGCGCAGGCCGCGTATTTCATTACCAGTGCGAGCGAAGCGATGCACGCAGTTATTTCATCCAGCACGCAAACGTTTCAAGAGGTTTCTCCTTCGATTGACAGTTACAGGATCGTTTGCGTGCTGGATTTCATTGCGCCGCAGGCGCCAGCGGGTACAAAAATAGCGCGCTTCCTGTGGAGAAGCGCGCTGTAAAAGCTATTTCCGTATCCAGGCGCGGACAATATCCGCTACCTCGGTTACAAACACCAGATAATCCTGCGCACTGCTTACATTGTGCTTCAGATTCAGTGCCGTATCCGCTACCGAGTCGGTAACAAGACCGACCGTGTCGGTTACCTGCAATGCCGTGTTCTCCACATTGGAAACGACATGTTTGGCAGAGCCCACGATATTTTGCACATCCGGCCCGACCGAAGAAATAAGCGTATTGGCTTCGGTCGTAATCGCGTTGACGTTTTGGGTTATGCCCGGTAGGTCGGACACAACGCGCTGGATGTCCTTCTCGTTGTCATCGAGTATCTGATTGACTTTTTTCAGCGTTTTCACTAAATTCAGCAGGAAAACAGCCAGTGCAATCAAAGCGGCTATGCCGGCTAAGATAAGAAGGGTATAGAGCAGATCACTAAGTGTAAAGGTTACCGCACCCATCTTGTCCTCTATTCCTTATGCTCGTCGATTTTCTGTTCCGCTTTGTCTTTGACTTCCTTAGCGGAATCGCGTACCTGATCGCCTACATCCTTGGCGGCATCAGCGACTTCATCGCCTACTTTGGCCGCTTCCGACTTCGCCTTGTTCGCCACATCCGCCGCGTCGTCTTTTAATTCTTCCGCATCGGATTTTGTTTTGACAAACTGTGTTTTGGCCGCTTCCTTCGTGTTTTTCAGCAGGCTGCTTACATCGCCTTTGATGTTTTGCAGATCTTCTTTTACCGGCTCCAGCTCCGTCATATTGCGGTCGACAAAATCTTCGTATTTGCCTTTGATATCGTCACGCAGGCGGGCTTCCTTCTCACGCAGGGTGTCGTAGGCTTCTTCCGCACGCAGTTTGACTTCGTCTGTCGTATCGCGGGCAAACTCGGCTATGTCCTCGCGGGTTTCCTTCCCGGCCTTCGGCGCAAACAACAGTCCCGATGCTACACCGATAATCGAACCGATAATGGTTCCAACCGCTATTTTCTTCGCTGTATCGCCGCGTTCTCTTCGTTCTCTTTCTCTTCTTGCCTGGTCTAATACGTCTCTTAAGCTCATTTGTTTCACTCCTTACAATTCTTATCTTGCTGTTGTTACTGTTCTTTCTTATACCCGCCGACTCGGGAAATAAACAAATATCGGCAATTTTCGCGTAAGCCTTATCAAATTGAATTCATTTGCCAAAACTTTTCCACCTTAAAGATATGATATAATAATGCTCTTAAAAAGGAGGCGGCTATGCGGACATTTGCTCCACTGAAACCATTTATCGCAAAACACAAATGGCAATACGGTCTCGGATTGCTCTTTTTATTAGCGGTCGACCTGCTGCAGCTCTTATTGCCGCAGGTGCTGAAATACGCGACCGATCTCCTGCAAACCGGTCAGATGACGCGCGCATTGCTTTTGCAAAATGCCCTCTATATCGTCGCGATCGGGGCGGGCATTTCGTTCGGGCGCTATTTATGGCGCACCTTCATCATCGGAACCTCCCGCAAACTGGAATACGAACTGCGAAACAAATACTTTACGCATCTTCTGACACTGGATGCCCACTTCTTTCACCGCCAGAAAACCGGCGATCTCATGGCGCATGCAACCAATGACATACAAACCGTGCGCTTTGCACTCGGCCAGGGAATCATGATGGCCTTTGATGCAACATTCATGACCGTCTTCGCCATTATCGTCATGATTTATACCTCCGACCTGCGCACGACCCTGATCGCGCTGGCCTCGCTGCCGTTTTTAGGGGCGGTGGTCTGGTGGTTCTCCCGCACTATACACAAGCGCTCCCGCGATGTGCAGGACTCTTTTTCATCCTTAAGCGATATCACACAGGAATACTTCTCGGGCATCCGCGTTATTCGCGCATTTGTCGCCGAAGAACGCGCCGCGGCCCAGTTTCTGGAAAGAAATGAACACAATCGCCGGATGAACATCCGCCTTATCCAGGTATCGGGCATGTTCCGACCGCTGGTCATGCTGATCAGCGCCCTGAGTTTTCTTGTCCTTCTGCTCTACGGGGCGATGTCTGTTATGCAAGGCGGCATGAGCCTCGGTACTTTTATTGCGATGCACAACTATATCCGTCTGCTCGTATGGCCCATGATGGCCATGGGTTTTATCGTCAATATCATGCAGCGGGGCATTGCTTCCATGGAAAGGCTCAATGCGATCTTTGCCGTGCAGTCGGACCTTGCGGAAGCAAAACAACCCATTGCGCTCAAAAACCCGCGCGGCCGGATCGAGTTTTCCGATGTGAACTTCCGCTATCCCGGCCAGGAACGAAACGCCCTGCAGGATGTCAGTTTTTCCATACAGGAGGGAGAAACCCTGGGTATCATCGGTCCGACCGGCAGCGGCAAATCCACGATCGCGCAATTGCTCGTCCGCTTCTTTGATATCCAAAAAGGCAGCATCCGTTTCGACGGGGTCGATATCCGGGATGTCCGGATCAAAGATCTGCGCAGTCAAATCGCCTATGTGCCACAGGATGTGTTCTTGTTTTCGGAAACCATACTCGACAATATCGGTTTTTCCCATGATGCGCCCCTTACGGAGGCGGCGGCAAGGGAAGCGGCGGAATTTGCCGCGGTCCACGATTCCATACAGGACTTCCCCGAACAGTATGATACCGTGCTGGGCGAGCGCGGCGTAACCCTATCCGGCGGACAGAAGCAACGCATCTCCCTGGCAAGAGCCATCGTAAAAGACGCACCGCTGCTCGTGCTCGACGACAGCCTTTCGGCAGTGGATGCCAAAACCCAGGAAGATATTCTCTCGCATCTGCAAGAAGTCAAACAGACCCTGCTTCTTGTGAGCCACCGCGTTATGAGCGTGGTCCATGCAGATCGTATTATCGTCATTGAAGACGGCCGGATCACCGAATCCGGCACGCACGAAGAGCTCATGCAAAAAGGCGGCTACTACGCCCGCCTGTATGAAGTGCAGCAACTGGAACAGGAGGCGAATCTCGCATGATGCACGACGAACAATTCACCCAAAAGCCTGTCGACCTGCCTCTGATCCGCCGGCTCATCGGCTATACCCGCCCCTATCGCAAGCTGATTGTCGTATTGGCTCTTTTGATGCTGCTTTCCACCTTTCTGGAACTGCTGCGCCCATATGTTTTAAAAATCGCGATCGACGATCATATCAACGGCCTCTACAAGCCGATGGCCGTTGTAGCCGCAGATGATCCGCGTGACGGCTTCTTGTTTGAAGGGGAAAAATACCTCCGGCTGCCCGTGCAGGAAACCGGCGATGCACAGATTGCAAAAACACCCGAAGGCTATGTCCTAAGACGCTTAGGCGCTGCCGACCGCGTGCTGAACGAAGAAGAGCTCCGTATCTTCCGGGCCCAAGACCCGATCCGGCTGTTTCAGCTGGGCGGTGTATTTCTGGTTGCCATCCTCATCAAATTTCTCTCCGACTATCTGCAGGTGCTGTGGCTGAACCGCACCAGCCAGAGCATCATACTGGAGATTCGCCAGAGCACCTTTTCCCATATCCTGGGCCGCTCCCTGCGTTTTTTTGACAAGCAGGCCACCGGGCGCCTGGTAACGCGCGTCACCAACGACACCGAAAACCTGAACGAGATGTACACCTCGGTGCTTTTGAATCTCATCCGGGACGTCCTGCTTTTAATCGGCATCATCCTCGTCATGCTCCGCATGGATCTGCGCCTCGCACTTATGAGTCTGAGCATCACGCCCGTTATCCTTCTGATGTCGGTCTTTTTCCGCAAAAAAATCCGCGACAATTTCCGCCGTTCCCGCAGCAAACTCTCGGCGATCAATGCCAATCTGTCCGAGAATATATCCGGCATGTCCGTCACGCAGGCGTTCGGAAAGGAAGAAAAAGTATTCGGTAAATTCCATACCATGAACCGGGACTATCTGGACATTGCGCGGGAAGAAGTTTTTCTTTTTTCCGTTTTCCGCCCTTCGGTGGAAATGATCCGCTCTTTGGGGATCGCCCTGCTTTTGTGGTTCGGCGGTGCACATGTGATGGGCGGTCTCCTGGAATTCGGTGTGCTGTATGCGTTTATCGACTATCTGCAGCGCTTTTTTGAACCGATCCTTGATCTCACCGAACAATACAATATCCTGCAGTCGGCCATGGCCTCGTCCGAACGCATCTTCCAGGTGCTGGACACGGACGAAGCGATCCCCGCACCTGCCCGCCCCAAACCCTTTAACGCACGCCGCGGCCGTATCGTGTTTGACAAAGTCTGGTTCGCCTACGATGACGAAAACTGGGTCTTACAAGATATCAGTTTTGTCATCGAACCCGGGCAGACCGTTGCCTTTGTAGGGGCCACCGGTGCCGGAAAAACCTCCATCATCAATCTGATGGCCCGCTACTACGATATCCAAAAAGGCCGCATCACCATCGACGGCGTCGATATCCGCGATATGGACCTGAACGCACTCCGAAAAGAAATCGGTGTAGTATTGCAGGATGTCTTTATGTTTTCCGGTACGATTCGTGATAATATACTGGTAGGAAAACCGGACGCATCCTGTGAAGAAATGATCGAAGTCTCCCGCTATGTCAATGCCGACCCCTTTATCCGCCGGCTTCCCCATGGTTACGACGAAAAGGTCATGGAACGCGGTGTGACCCTGTCATCCGGTGAACGACAGCTACTCGCCTTTGCGCGCACCCTTCTGGCCGACCCCGCCATTCTTGTGCTGGATGAAGCCACCGCTTCCATCGATACCAATACCGAACTCTATATACAGGACGCACTGCAAAAAATCAGTCGCGACCGCACCACCATAGCCATTGCCCATCGTCTGTCGACCATACAGTCCGCCGACCGGATATTTGTCCTTGCCAAAGGCCATCTGGTCGAACAGGGCACACATGACGAATTACTGCGCGAAAACGGGCTCTACAGCATCCTGCACCGGCTGCAGGCGCAAACGCAGGCATCATAAATACCGCAGGAGGTAAACATGTACGATATGCACATCCACAGCGACTTCTCCATCGACACCGATATCCTGATGGAGGACATGGTAAAAAGCGCTTTGGAGAAAAACGGAAAAACCATCTGCTTCACCGACCATGTCGAATTCGGCATCGGGCCGGAGAAGATTGACGTCGTATTCCGGGTGGAAGACTATTTTAAGAAGTTTCGCCAGCTGCGCTATTCCTATGCGGGAAAAATCGAAATCCTCGCCGGCGCAGAACTCGGGCTGCAGCCCGGCGAACTGGACAAATACCGCGACTTTGCGGCCTCCGCCCCGTTTGACCATGTTATCGCAGCCATTCACACCGTACGCAATATGGACGTATACACAGAGCTCAGTCGCCGCTATCCCGCCAAGGAAGCCATCCGCATGTATTATGAAGACATGCTGAGCTGCCTGGAAGACTACAGCGACTACGACTCGCTTGCGCATATCGACTTTATCGACCGCTATTTTCTGCCGGACAATCCCGCACCGCCGTTTGAAAGCTACCGGGAACTGGTAGAACCGGTCCTTCGTGTCCTGATCGAAAACGGAAAAGCGCTGGAAGTAAACACAGGCGGACTCCGCCGGCTGCCGTATGCGCATCCGAAAAAGGAAATCCTGCAATTGTACGCGCAAATGGGCGGCGAACTCCTCACCATGGCCTCCGATGCGCATAAACCGGCCGATATTTATCACGCCTTCCGCGAAACCGAAAAGATGCTGAAGGAAATGGGATTCAAATACATTTTCAAATACAAGGAACGAAAAAAATACCCCATCCATCTGATTTAGATGCATGGGGCTTTTTTTCAGCCGAAGCTTAGTATCTTTGAGCGGTAAACGACAAATGAAAACCTTCAGTACGTGAAGGTGGGTTCGTTGTCTAAGATGTCTGACGTCCCCTCGCAAGGGGGCTTGCCATTCAAATCAGAACAGTCACAATCCCTTATAAAAGATGTCGGTTTCATTTAAATCTGTTTACTCTCAAAGACAAAAACAGTATAACACAGAAATCGATGTCTTGCAAACCGACAATCATGTGTTCAGATGTGCATTGAACTGCCGTTCCTCCATTCCAAGCGCACCCGCCCAGTCCTTTGGTGCACAGCGAAGGCGAATGCTTCTTCCGTTCCAGTTGACAAACCCGTACTGCCAGGCATGCAGATACATCCGTTCCGCTTGTTTTCCTGCATACAGCGCATCACCCAGTATGGGAAATCCGATCGAGGACAGATGCGCCCGGATCTGATGCGTACGGCCCGTATGCAACTGCAAAGAAAGAAGACTCAGCGCCCCGGAAAAAAGCACCGTAAGTTCCGTATGCGAGGCGCGTCCGTTTTCATCCGGTACATAGCGAAAACCGTCCGTTTCCTTTTGCAGAGGCGTCACAATATGCATATGCCGCCCCGTATCCAGAGCACCTCCCACCAGGGCCAGATACCCCTTTTCCATCGTGCCGTCCGCCATCTGCTTTTGGCATTTCGCCTGCATAAAACGATGCTTGGCAATCAAAACAATCCCCGATGTATCCCGGTCCAGCCGGTTGATAAACCGGATCTTCCGTTTCGTTCCCGTCTGATCAAAATAGCCCTGCACGCCATTGGCCAAAGACCCCTTCGTCTGCCCCTGTACAGGAAGCATCGGAGAGCCTGCCTCCTTATCCACAACCAGCAAATGCGCATCCTCATACAGTATGCGCAGCGCAAGCGGCTCCGCCTCATATTCACTGCGCTCATCCGGTATGCGCACCACAAGACTTTTCCCCGCAGGGATGCGCGTATTGCGTCCGATCGCCTGTCCGTCCGCATACAGAAGTCCTGCGCGATAGGCTTCCATCCAGCTGTTTCTCGACAAACCTTCCCCGGCAAACAAAACCTCCGGCTTCACCGGACGTTCTTCCCGGTTTTTCAGGCGGATTTCCCGCGCCGCTCTGGTATCAATCAAATTAGGCCCCTTTCATGTTATACTATTAGCACTGAGGAGGATCGTATGAATTCCGGTATCATAAATATTATCGCCAATAAAAACAAAGACTCACAGATCACCATGCGAAAACTGACGCGCCTGCTGGAAGAAAAAGGCTACAGCGTACCCCGGGAATACCGGGCACAAGCCGATCTGAATATCTGTATCGGCGGCG
>JGI24710J26742_10003772_pt1 | contig 12732 bp, 14 predicted proteins | sample BioPla2DNA2_FD_26742 | JGI IMG/M metagenome (IMG submission 26742) | reverse complement strand
CTTCGCCAATGTTGGAAAGGCTTTTTACACTTGTAACACCGTCCACAACCCTTTCGGACTTTTAATCACAAGCGATAGGGCTTACAGCTAGAATACGCACCATAAGGTATCGTGACCGATCCAACGTAGTCTACAAAGACTTAGGCTAGTCAACTAGGCTTCTACAAGCCCACGGTTTCAACCGTTGGGCAGTTGACCTATTTCTTCAGACAACCATCTTTAAATACATATATGTGAAGGTCAAACCACCAGCGTTACTGGGTTATAAAAATAATGGATTCGCAAAAACCATTATCAATACAGGTTTTGGTGGATATTTTTCTAAGCGAGCGTGATATTTTGTTATCAAAGAAATAATTGCACCATAACCAGCTTATTGTAGACATTGTGGCGTTTCCAATGCTTTATTAGGTTGGGAAACTTATGAGTATAGGATATCACATAATAGCAGTTTTGTCAAGTATAGTTAGGCTTTTAGATATTTGGATTAGCTTACTTAAACACGCACATCAATAGTATGGATGATATGTCGTTTTTTGATTAGACGCAAATATCTTTTGTGGGCTTCAAGATGGCCATGAGCACTTGCAAGTTTATACCACTTAATAGCTTCTGTTATATTATGAAAATCCTCTTCATTAAGTTTGCCAAGCATAAATTCTGTTAAAGCGTATTTTTGTTGAACGATTTTTAATATTTCTTCTATGGCTTTTATATTTCCTTTTTTAATTTGATTATAAGCAGAATGAATGATTTGGTTATATTGATTTAAAGGCATCAGAATATCAGCATCCCTTCTGATGTTAGTTTTCTAGCATCTTTATTATATATCGTTTTTAAATAATTGCCAAAACAACAAAACAGGAATCAGCTTAAAACTGACTCCTGTCGGCAGGAAAGAAATATTTTTTACTTGGTGGGCACCAAGCAAAGTAAGAAAAGGGGTTTATTGATCGTTAATTATATGATATCACATTTTTTGCTTATTGTCAATAGTAAAACACAAAAAACACAGCATAAAAAGATATTTTTTTATACTGTGCTTTTGTTTATTTATATTAAACTGCGCAAATGGGGAGATGTTTCAAGGTTTTTATTAACCAAAAACCATCCCCCTCTCTTCCTTATAAATCAAGGTCTCAGTGTTGCATTAATGCGCTCGAGGCTTTCTGTGATTATTATATTGCTATACCTGATGACTTCCTTAACTTCTTCAAGCTTGGTTTGAGTCTCAGACAACATTGCCTCCAATTGTGCAACTTTATCATCTTTTGCTTCAAGTTCTTTATTTTTAATATGTAATAAAGAGTTGAAGTATTTAATAATTACTGAGCCTCTTGTTATTTTGGACTCGTGGTTGCTATTGTTGTTTTTTTGTTGCATTGTACTTTGCATTGCACTTACTATTTTTTGCATATTAGATCCCCCTTTTTATTAAAAATATTTTTTGATTGGGCTCACATATTAGCCACACCTGCTTTATCTTCTGCTGGGTTGACTGTTCTCATGTCTACCCAGAGACCAAATTGACCCTCGAGCCTTGCACAAAAGAGCGTGCCTATAAACACATTTTCTTTTGTTATAAAGGAAATGGGTAATTCTGCGTAGGTGGGCTGTGGGTTTGTAGTGAGAAGATTTAAGCATGCTTGACCATCTAGTTCTACCTTAGTGTTAAGGCGACCAAGTGTTTGCATAAAATCTTCATTGAATTTCACGCCCTGGATTCTGGTTGCTTCCCTATTTTTTTTGATTTGTACTCTGTCACTTTTGACAATGGGCTTCAAACCTTCGCCTTTTCCAAAAAACGAAAAAATAAAGTTTGTAAGCCTTTGCTGGACTTCGCTGCCTTCAGAGATAATACGCTCGAAAGTCATCTCCTTTTGTCGTTTATGTGCAAATTTTGCAATACCAACTTTTTGCAACATGGTTCATATCTCCTTTCCACACAAAAAGCCAACTCCTTTTTGTGTGACACATATAACATATATATGCGATACTCAAAAAATAGAATTGGCTTAAATATAATTATCTATCTTTATTATATGAAGATATGATTTATTGTTAAGAATAACCAATGCAAATTTGGATAAACCACCCTAGATATAGCGATAGTGAAGAAACAAAAAAATCATTATATAGTAGCATAAATGGTTATATAAATTGGCTTAGAGAAACTAAATTGGAGACTTCTTTAGCTAATGAATACGAACAAAAATATAAGGAATATTTAAGATTTATTAAAGAAATGGGATGGTAATAATCTCAGTTATAATCCTGATTATAAAAATAACTCCATTTGCTCTATTTTAGGAACTGGATTTAAATTTACGTGCTCGGAGCTAATTACTAATGCTTCGAGCATAGTATTTCTATTCGACTCCTTAGCACCTAAGTGATAAAAATGTTTCGTTGTTAATAATTTCCCTTTCGTCCATTTGTCCATATGATTATTTTTTCTATATTCATTTTGATACCACATACTAAATGCGTAACCAGCTTCTCCTTTTTGTGTAACTTCAGCTAAAAGATTAGCATACTCCTCATTCCAAGCATCAAAATATCCATCATACCTATTCACATAAGGTGGATCTAGATATACAAAATCATCTTTCTTCATCATTTTAAAGGCATCTGTAAATGGCATTGTTATAAATTCCCATTCGTTATTCCAAATCAATTCTTCTACCCACGCCACTTGATTTGTTATTTTGGTTATTAACGCTTTTTGAAAACGCTCGGGTTTTCTACCAAAAGGAACATTATATTCACCCTTTTTATTAAATCTCATCATCCCATTAAAATTAGAACGCTGTAAAAATAGGAAATCTAGGGATGAGTGCTCTTTATTAAATCTATCTCTTACTGTATAATAGTATGAATTTTTGTCTGCTGGAGTTTCAGATAATTTTGGAGCTTCATTTTCTAAATAGTCACGGACAATACTCGAAGTTATTTTTTTCTCTTTTATGTCATTATAAAATTGTATTATATATGGATTAGTATCACTAAATATTGCCTTATCAGGTTTTAAATTAAAACCAACAACTCCAGAACCCATAAACGGCTCAAAATAAATTCCTTTACCATCCCATTTTATTGACTTTGCTATAAAAGGTACAAGTTTTGTTTTTATACCTTGGATTTTTAATGGTGGAACCTTGACTCTTGAAATATGCTTCGGAAGAAACATCAAACCATCTCCTAACTTTTATATTATTAATTCTATTAATGCTTTATTTAATTTTTTAATTAAAATTTTTAATTCTACCTTTCCATATAATTGCAGCATTATCCTACTAATCTTTATTTTTTTTCTTCATTGATACGCAAAAATCATGAATTTGTTTTAGAGTCTAAATATATCTCAAACTTAGTTTTACCTTTTTCCACATCCATATTAGATAATATTGCTTTCGGTAATCGAATTCTCATATCCCTTTGTAATAAATAATTTTAAAAGCTCATTGGCAAATAAAATGCAAAAAGAACCCACCAAAATTAGCAACCAGTCTGNTAGGGCTAAGGGGACTGTATTAAAAAGCTGATTNCCAATTGAGTGCTGAGTGCTGCCAATATGCAATAATGCAGAAATTAAAACCGCTAGCCATAGTCGCCAATTAGAAAATAAAAACTTGTTGAACAGAGGTGCGTCTAGCAAATGGAAGTTCAAAGAACTAAGAATTTTTGAGATCCCCAATGTTGCAATTGCCATCGATTGCCCATATAAAATCCCGCCTATCCGTTTTCCATATGCAAAAGCTAGGATTGTTATCATAGTTATACACGCACTATTGAATAATATTGTTATGATGTTGTTATGCGACATGAATGTTTCAGAAGCTGGGCGAAGAAAATGGCTTTGCTGTGGATTGGATTTATTAAAGATTAATGATACAAAAGGCAATAACGGCAAAAACAAACTAACCAAAAGCAATTGAGACAGACTAAGAGTGAAAGAGGAGGCTAATAATAAAATAAACAGGGGCACAAAGTCGCTCATCATTCCCGAAATAGCAAAGGATAAAGCTTTTTTAATGTTAAGCATAATAATTTTACTATGTTTGAATATGTTAACAAGGCAAGACAGACTTTTATCAGGAATTAAAAGAGTGCTTTCTTTAGACGAAGTTAGATTCAATAAAGCATCATCCCTATTGCTTATATTGCCCAATTGGTTTGGGTTAACAATCACAGCATTGCTGTCACCATTTATAACGGCAACGGTGCGACCTGATTCTTGAAGCAATTGCACAATTATGCTTTTGTCTTCAGGTGTAACTCGGGCAAAAAGTTTATAGTTATTAATATTTGCTTTTTGCTTTTCTTGAGACCAAGAACAAAAGTCCGACGCAAGAATAACCTGGTTTCTACTCTCGCATATGTCCAGTTTTTTAGCTAAGGCATATGCTCGGCCAAGGTTGTCACCAGTTAGCAATATAGTATCTATGCCAAGATTTTTAGCCTCTACACCAGCTTGCTGTGCATCCATGTGAGGTAGGTTGACTATACCTACAAAGCCAAGAAAAGTAAATCCAGATTTATAATCCGTATTGTTGCCTTGATTCCACCTATATGCAACTGCGATGACTTTTAATGCGTTGGATGAGAAGGTGTTTATGTCTTTTTCTATAGTAGAAATATAATTTTGGATATAGCAGGGATAACCGTCGATTAAAATTTTGTCGCACAATTGCAATATGTTTTCAGGTGCACCTTTAGAAAAAATAATTTGCCCATCCTTATATTGATGCACAGTGGTCATTGTTTTCGTATGGGGGCTAAAAGGTATTTCGGCTAATCGGGGGTAAGCTTGGTCTAAGACGGCTTTATTTATGCCAGTCATATTTAAAAGAGAGAAATCTATAGAAGTTTCCTTATCATCCTGTCTTGCATTATTACACAATAAAAGACTATGTATGAAAAGTTCGTGGTCTGCTTTATTGAGTTTTTCAATAGGATGAATTTCATTATTAAACCAAAATTGGGCAACCCGTTTTTTATTTTGTGTTAATATGCCACTTATATTAGTACAAATAGTGTTGACGGCGTTTAAATTCTCTATGAGTATAGAATCTTTGATGACAATATTGTTTTCTTGTAGTTTTTTCATCTGATAAAGAAGGTTAAGATGAAGAAAAGAGAAAAAATCTCTAGGCGTAAAAATGAGTATGGTGTGTGCACAGACAAGGACAATATAAGTAATATTTTCTTTTCTAAAAGCTGTAATTATAATAGCCACCACACAAAAGACAAACGATAAAATCAATGAATAAGAGTTGTATTTTTTTAATATTGCACGGGATTGATAAGGCATTGATGAGGGTATGTTGGTTTTGCAAATGAGATATTGGGACAATACTGAAAAAAGCAAGCTCAATAAAGCAGCTATTGCGACAAAGATGATATCCGTACTACTGCCAATAAAAAAACAACACGCTAAAATAACTAATAAAAAGTAAACAGTTAAGTTGTTTTGCGGAGCAATCATTGAAAGAAGAGCTTTTGCTTTAAAAAAGATTTGTTTTTGTTTAATAGTGTTGCTTTGTTTTGTATTTTGTTTCATACTTTTACTCCTTCTGCATATTTGTGTTGCTAAAAAAAGTGGAGCATCCCCCTATTTAGAGGCGCTCCAGCTTTTTTATTGTAGTTATCAAGGTGTCCAGAGTCGAACATCCAGAGATGTGACAATATTAAGGTCCGGTTGGTATCTGGAACTGATGTGCAGGGTCTATGCCAATAACATCTTGGATGGTTTTTAGAGCAGCATTTACAATCTCCTGCCAACTGCCTGTGAGAAAAACAACAATGACTCCCACTAAAACTACAACACCAACCACAGTGGCTATTTTTTTCCAATTGTCCATTAAAAAAAGACCTCCTTCGAAAAAATCAATGACAAAACAAAGTTTTCATCATTATCATATATCATTTTTTCATTTATGTCAAATAGAATGGTATTATTTACATAAAGAAATATGAAGAGCACTTTAAATCAGGATTGAAAAGAATCAAATGAAGAATAAAAGTTTTGTATTTAACAAAACTTGGCCAAAAGTCCCCCGCCTCAACGTTTCTGCGTAGGCGGTGGGATGAATGGCTATTTTGACTAACATGACAATTTGTGGTATAATATATCAAGAAAATTCTGCTAGAAAGGAGAACTTTTATGCCTAAGGTAAATCGTGGACATGAGTATGCTCTATATCCTGACGCAGAACAGAAAGTTTTCTTTGCTAAGAGTTTTGGATGCGTCAGGTTCATTTGGAATAAGATGCTTGAAGCTAAAACAACTCATTACCAAAAGCATAAAACAGCCCTGAAAATAACGCCAGCGGCGTTCAAAAAGGAGTTTCCCTTTCTAAAAGAAGTAGATTCTCTTGCTTTAGCAAATACCCAATTAAATTTAGAGACCGCATACAAAAAATTTTTCAAAAAAGAAGCGAGATTTCCTAAATTCAAGAGCAAGAAATCTGATAAAAACTCTTATACTACAAACAACCAAGGTGGAACAATCGCTGTTGTTGAAACCGATAAAGGTACTTTTATAAAACTTCCCAAAGTCGGTTTAATAAAAATTAAACTCCATAGAGAACTGCCTACGGATTCGGTTATCAAATCAGCTACAATAAAACAATCTAAGAGCGGCAAATATTTTTGTACAATACTTTTTGAAAAAGAGATTGCCGCATCTGCAGGCGTATCAATCTCACCTGATAGAGTTTTAGGCTTAGACTACAGCTCTGGGCACTTTTATATTGATTCTGACGGCAATATAGCTGACTATCCCCAATACTATCGTCAGAAAGAAAAACAACTCAGGAGAGCACAGCAAAAGTTATCTCGTCGAAAGAAGGGTTCAAACAACAGAAATAAAGCTCGTATAAAAATGGCCCGACTTCATGAAAAAATAGCTAATCAACGTAAGGATTTTTTGCACAAGCTCAGTAGGAAGATAACCAATTCCTATGATGCTGTTGTAGTGGAAAATCTCAACCTTCGTGGGTTGGCAGGTTCGCTTAAATTGGGTAAGTCTACTAATGATAATGGTTTTGGGATGTTCCGCATATTCCTAAAATATAAGCTGGAAGACCAAGGCAAACAACTCATCGTCATAGATAAATTTTATCCTTCCAGCAAAACTTGTTCTGAGTGCGGATACATCAATAAAGGGCTTACACTCAAAGACCGAATGTGGGTTTGCCCCAGCTGCGGAACAATACATAACAGGGATTTCAATGCAGCTGTAAATATCAAAAAAGAAGGACTACGCATACTAAATTTAGCTGCATAGTCCATACAAAATAAGTACCGTAGGAACTACGGGAATTCAAGCTTGTGGAGAGCGTGTCAGACTTACAGCAATATGTAAGCAGTGCTCGTTGAAGCAAGAAGCTCCCACTTCTCCAAGTGGGGGTAGTTCACTCAAGGTACATACGAGTTTGATAGTGAAAACTTAGCCGTCTTTTTTGAAGAGGCTAAANCAGCTATCTTTGAATATATAGAGTCTTGGTATAACCGCAAAAGGAGGCACAGTGCGCTGGATTATAAAACCCCACAGCAGGTTGAAGATGAGGTTCTTGCAGCTTAGTAATTTTTAATTAATGTTGCACAGTGAGTAAATGTTCAACTTTTTGTATCCAAAGTATTGACATAGGTCCACAGACGGGCAGGAAGAGCTGTTAGTCTATTATCTAACAACTGCAGTTGCAGGACATATTGGTGCAATATATGATTATAATGATGAGACTGATGAATGTTATCTAAAGTTTACAGGATATCCTTGGCTATCATTTTATGAAAATGGAACCTTAGAAGAAGGATGGTCTCACAACCAGGGATATGCAGGAGATTTTTGGCCATATACTTTACATGGTTTGGGGTCATGAAGGCTCAGGGCATTTCTAATGGATATATTGGTGGGTCTGTTATCATACAAACATTTTTACTCGTTGCATTTGGAATTATCGTAGGCTTAGTCCTCACTACATTAACAGGTATATTTTTATCTAATGTGATTCCATTTGCGGTCAATATTATGTTTTATTTAGTAATCACGGCTGCCTTTTTCGTATTTGCACTTTTTGGAGGATTATTCTCAGTGAGTGCGGTGTTAAAAATCGATCCATTAAAGGCTATAGGAGACCAACTATGAAACAATTGATAAATATGANTGGTGTTACAAAAGACTTTTTACAAGGCGATAATGTCATAAATGCCCTTAAGGAAACAACTTTTACTGCTTATGAAGGAGAATTAATTGGTATAGTGGGGCCATCTGGTTCTGGTAAATCCACATTTTTGACCATATTAGGTGGATTACAAAAACCTACAACGGGAAAGGTTTTACTAAATGGTAAGCCCTTTAGCGAGTTAGATATTAAGGAAAAATCAAAAATTCGTTTAGAGAAAATTGGCTTCATCCTGCAAGCCTCTAATTTGATTCCTTTTTTGACCATAAAAGAGCAAATGATTCTATATAATAAAATAACTAAAACAAAAGTGAATCAGCCCTGGATGAATGAACTATTCTTAAAGCTAGATGTGGAAAAACTAAAGGATAAATACCCTAATGAATTATCGGGTGGAGAAAGACAACCTACAGCGATTGCCAAAGCATTATATCATCAACCTTCTGTAATCTTTGCGGATGAACCAACAGCAAGCTTAGATACCAATAGAGCATATGAGGTCGTTAAGCTATTAGCAAAGGAAACTAAAGAACAAAAGAAGGCAACTATCATGGTTACTCATGATGAAAGAATGCTAGAGTTTTGTGATAAAGTATATATTATAGTTGATGGTGTATTAAATCAAAGAACCAATAATGAATGATAAGATAAGGAGGCTTCATATGAAAATAGAAATAGTATATGCATCTATGACAAAGCATACCAGGAAATTAGCAGAGGCTCTTGCTTCATACCTTGGTATTATCGCACAGGATGTTAAGAGCAATCCAGTATTAGATCAGTGTGACCTATTGCTTTTAGGATCCGGAGTATATGGAGGTAAATTAGCACCAGAGATCGAGGAATTTGCTAACAAATTGTCACAAGCTAATGTTAAGAAGGTTATTCTATTCACGACAAGCTGTGCAGGTAAAGACATAACTATGAAGCTGCAGGATGTACTTAAGGAAAAAGGCATTCTTGTTTATGATAAGGCTTACACCTGTCCAGGACAGTTCCTTATTTTCAAAATAAAACGCCCGAATAAAAATGATGTGACAAGCTTCATCCAATTTGCAAAGCAGGCAATAGAGTCGTTAAAGTAGTTAGTCTATTTCCAATATATCAAGTGTATTTGCTATTTATTTTCTCCATATCAAAAAAATAAGGCTATGATAAAGTGCAATACTAGTTGCAAATTATCATAGCCTTTGTTATTGTTTTGTTGGTTCTTTCCTTTAGTATCTTTGTCGTGATTACACTATAGCAGAAATCTTCAAATGATATGTTTATGGTTTTGTCTGGTAACTTAACAATAAATCATATATTATGCTACTGTTTTTTATAAATAAATAGATAAAAGTTAAATTAGATACCATGTAGAGGAATACACATACCTAGGCTAGCCATCGCGCTAGCGATTTGGTACAATTAAACCATCAAATTCAGTTTGAATACTAACCTAAGGTCGAAGGTATTGATTTTCTCAATGGAATAAGCAGGTATGGAGTTCCTATAACAGAAAGTGCACTTATATTTGGAGCTGCTATATAATTAGGCCATATCAAGACAGTCAGTGAGTTTGTGGATTCAAAGGTATTTAGAAATAAGGGAGATGGGTGTAAAATGAAATATACTTGTATAGTGGTTATTTATAATTTGGCGTGTGAAAACTCAATTACATTAAAATCATTAAAAAATATAGGAATTGATAATATTATCGTTTGTGATAATAGCGTTAAATCCCAAATTAAAAATAGTAATATAATGTTTTGTAATAAACAATCGATAAAATATCTAGATATGGAAGGGAATTCAGGTTTAAGTAAAGCATATAACCGAGCATTAAAGGAAATTGATGCAGATAGCTGGGTAGTTATTTTTGATCAAGATACAAAAATTATCGAAGAATACTTTGATAAGCTTAGTGAATCAATATGCAAATATCCTGAAGTATATATGCATGTGCCTATAGTAAAGTCTAAAAATATGCAAATGTCTCCAAGTATATCTAAGGGCTATAATGTAAAAAAGATCAATCATAGTACTTCGGGTGTTTATAAAGATATTACTGCAATCAACTCTGGAATGGCAGTTAAAGGAGAAGTTTTTGAAAAAACAGGAATTTACAATGAAAACATATTTTTAGATTATTTAGATCATTATTTTGTAAGAGAGTATAAAAATATATACAAGAAAATTGCTGTATTTGACTGTGTAATTATCCAGGACTATTCAGATGAGGACCATACTAATTACAGTAGAGATCTGAACAGATTTGAGATTTATTCGAAGGATTTTTATGAGTATTGTAAAGATAGTATTAAGGGAAGAGTCTTTTATATAATAAAAATTTTGTATAGATCAGTAAAACTTTCAATTTTGCATAAAAACATAGCGTTTATTAAAATAGCAATTAAAAGCAGAAAAAAATAAATTTATCAGTAGCATTAGCAACATATAATGGTGAGCTATACTTAAAATAGCAAATTGAAAGTATCATAGGACAAATAGAAGAAGATGATGAACTTATAATAAGTGATGATGGCTCTACAGATAGCGTTCCTGATAGGAGAACATAAAATGGGAAATATAATAAATATCACAAAGAAATTTATATTGTTTTTGATTAATTTACTGGTACTAATAATATCATTAATGATTCCAAAATCAGATAAAATAGCAATTGTAGGCGGATGGTATGGAAAGAGATTTGCAGACAACTCAAAGCATTTCTATTTGTACTTGAATGCTAACTTAAATAAGCTAGGTTTTGAAAAAGTTATTTGGATTACAAGATTAAAGGAAATAAGAGATCAACTAAGGCACCAAGGTTATAAGGTGTATTATGTATGGAGCATATTTTCAATTTGGTATCATTTAAGAGCAAAATATCATTTAATTGATCAGGCGCCAATAGATATAAATTCGTTTTTCTCGGTGAGAAGTATTAGAATAAACTTATGGCATGGATTTCCTTTAAAAAAAATAGGATGTTATATAGGAGATAATAAATCTACAAAAAAAACTGAAATACAAAATTTAATTGATAAATGGACAGTTAGAGGGTGTTGGTCTGACCAATTCATACTTGCTACGTCAGAATTTTCAGCTGATATTTTAGGGAAAGCATTTGGAGTAGATGAGAAAAAGATTATTATTTCTGGATACCCGAGAAATTATGAATCAATTAGTGATAATTCGATCAANTATGTTCATAAAAATGAAAAAAATAGTTATGAGGAAATTAAAGAAAACATAAGAGAGGGTTACAAAATCATTGGTTATTTTCCAACCTTCAGAGATAAAAGGGAAACTTTGATATTTGGAACCCAAAATATAGAGGAAATAAATCAATTCTTAGATTATTGCGAGAGTATAAAGATTAAGTTAATAGGGAAGTTTCATTTTGTCGGTAAAAACGACAAATTTGGAATGGTAAAAAGTCATAAAACCTTTATAAATTTACCCTCAGAAGCTGATGTGTATACATTTTTGGATCAACTAGATATATTAATTACGGATTATTCATCAATATATTTTGATTTTTTGCATTGGAATCGCCCAATCCTATTTTTTCCTTATGATTTAGAATATTATAGAGATGAAGACAGAGGCTTAATATTTGATTACGAGGAATTTACACCTGGACCTAAAGTTTATAGTATAGGAGAACTACAGACATTTTTTTTACAAAGTATTGAAGATATTGACCATAGATATAGAGAGGAATACAGCGATAAAGCAGAGCTTTTGAAGGAAAAAATCTTTGGGGATTACAAAAAAATGGGGATAGAACACTTGATAGATAAAATAAGAAACATTGGTCTAGAGGAGGAGAAACCATTGAGATAAGTAATAACCTATGGAACATTTGATTTACTGCACTACGGACATATTAACATACTTAAACGAGCTAAGGAACAAGGTGATTATTTAAATGGAAAAATCATAAAAAGTGACAATTAAAATCCACATTTGTAAAGCTTGTACAAGCTTATAGAAAGGATAGGGTCAGGAATACTTGTATGTAAGAAAAATTTACATGATTAAAAAAATACGTTATGTTGATATATAAGATTGCACTTAAAATTACATCATTTGTGAATGGAGAAGAGAGCATGAGAATTTCGCGTAGTATTAAAGAATTTCGGATGAATAGCGTATTTGTCAGAATTTTTATATATATTATTATACTGGTTCTTGGCTCAGTTGGAATAGTATCTTTTTTTTCTTACCGGAAATCCTCTGGTATGCTGATTAAAGAGGTACAGGTCAATAATATGCTGATTCTGGAGCAGGCACAAAGAGGTATAGATCAGAAAATTAATTCAATTCAGTCGGATTTGATGCAGATGGCTTTGGCGCGTAATCTGAACAAGGCACTTTATTTGTCACTGGAGCAAAGCTACCGGGAGATAGAATTAATGTAAGCGTCAAAGCAAACACGCCTATAATAAAAACATCTGATCAAGTATAATTGCTGTATCTTAATCAGATGTTTTGGTTTTACATTCTTCTGGTATCATTTCTGACCAGGGTAATAGATTTTCTAGCTCCAAAT
>JGI24710J26742_10003771_pt1 | contig 12733 bp, 6 predicted proteins | sample BioPla2DNA2_FD_26742 | JGI IMG/M metagenome (IMG submission 26742) | reverse complement strand
ATAGAGCCGGAAAATCATACGACTTAATTTATTTAGATATAAAAATGAAAAATATCAGCGGATTTGATGCAGCAAAAATCATAAGAGAATATGACAGTAAAGCATTGATAATTTTTGTTACTTCACTAAAAGACTATATATTTAATAGCTTTGAATACCAACCTTTTTGGTTTTTAATAAAGCCTGTTTATGAGGAAAAGTTCGGTTATGTACTTAGACAGGCCATAGCACAAATTAACGAAAAAAAAAATAAAAGATATTCTTTTTACACCAGAGAAAATGGTTTAATGAGCATCGAGATTAACAGAATAATGTATTTGGAAAGTGTTCTGCGAAAAGTTGTACTTCATACCAGCAATCAACAATTTACTTATTATGCAAATCTTAAAGAGGAGGAGGAAAAATTAACCAAGTACAATTTCACAAGAATTCACAAAGGTTACCTGGTTAATATGGAATACATACAAAGGATTAACAAGTCAAATATCGTACTAAAGAATAACGTGGTTCTTCCTCTTAGCGAGCATAGATTAAAAGAAGTATTTGATAGATTTACTAGTTATCTGGCGAGGTGCTCTGTATGATACACAATGTAGCTTGGTATTTTATCGAAGCCTTTACATCTATGTTTGAGATAATAATTATATATACATTTTTGGATGGATTTTTAGAAAAAAAGGAAGTTTCCCGTGTAGAGCGAATAACGGTATTTATTATTGCATTCATACAGCTGTTTATTGTAAGCTCCTTTTTATACAATATCCCAAACGCACTTATAGTAAACTTTCTATTGGTCTCCATACTCCTTTCCAAGATGCTGTTTAAAGGCAGATTTAACACTCATATATTCACTTGTGTTTTACTTCTGGCAATTCTTGTGGTAACAGAGCTGGCGTCTGTCTGTGTGTTGGTTTTTAGTCTGAATTTAGAAGCCGAAATATTCAGGAGTGATGCATTATTTAAATTGATTACAGTTACCATTAAGAACATATTATCCTTTGTGGCCGTTAAAATTATATATGTGTATAAGAAGTCTTACGTAACTGAAACCAGCAGGATATACTTTATTTTACTTCTGGCGATCCCTGTAATAAGTATAGTTGTTGCTATGATAATACTTGATCTTGTACTGAAATACAGAATCACCGATACTTTCTTTGTTTTGATTGCTTACATAGGACTGATGTATGTTAATGCGATAGTTTTTAGTATTTATGAGATGATAATGCGTCAGCTTGAAAAAAACTACAACTACAGAATAATTGAAAAACAATTGGAGTTACAGCTTAACCATTACAATAAACTTGCAGAAAATCGCGAGGTGCTGTCTGAAGTAATTCATGACTTTAAAAATCACCTGAACTGTATTTATAATCTCTATAAATATGATAAGAATAACGAATTAGGTAATTATATAAAAAACCTTATAAACTTAACAGATACCGAAAAAATTATTGACACCGGAAACCCTGTGATTGATGCCGTGCTGAGCGAAAAAGTTGTTATAGCCGACAAAATGGGAATCAAGTTCGAGCGGGAGCTTTATCTGCCTTCAAATATAAAAATAAAGCACACAGACCTGTGCATTGTGCTGGGAAATTCATTGGACAATGCTATTGAGGCCTGTAAACGCATAACTGACAGTTCTATGGCTAAAGAGATAAAGCTCTCTATGAACTACCGTGATAAATATATAATAATTGTTATTACAAATACATGTGACAAACCTCCCGTAAGATCGGGAAGGTTTTATAAATCATCCAAACCTTCGCCCGAACTTCACGGGATTGGACTGCAAAGCATAGAAAGAACCGTAAAAAAGTATAACGGCAATATGGTTATAAAATACGATAAAAATATGTTCGAACTGGAAATAGTAATGTCCACCGCTTAAGCATAGGATAATATCTTTTCCATTAATTTTTCCCGCAATAGATTCAGCTGGTTAAAATCTATGTTCTTAATATAATACTTTTCCAGTTCATCATGGAATGCTTTAGCCATTGCAATGCAGTCAACGGCCTTCTGGGTAATGGTATCACTATAGAGTCTGTTAAAATCAAGTTGTTGTTTGAAATTTAAGATAACACTATCGTTTAAAAACTCATTCATATAATATGTGGTAACACTTTCTCTGTTTATATCACTGATATCATGGTATTCGTTGGCGGTAAGCACTGATGTCCTGAGCTCCGGCAATACAATATGCTCAATTCTTTCAGGCGACATGGGGCAAAAATATGTTTCAGTAAAATAGCCCTTTTTTACTGCTTCATTCTTTATGCTCTCAAGCGCATTTTTTGTGAGGCATCCTGCCGGTGCCCACAGCCGAATTACTCTATGGCCTGTACAAAGGCTGTCTAAGTATGCCGATAGTCCCTTTGGTGTAATTGCACTTGCAAACAGACATCGTTGTTTTCCGGGAACATTAGAAGGAGGGTCTGTTCCAAACAGCTCAGTATTAATATCATGTATGAAAATTTCTTCTTTTCCTCTGTCCAGAGCTTGTTTGAAAACTTTTTCTGTATCTTTCATTAGCTCGTAAGCAGCTCTTAGATAGCCATAAGCCCTTTCAAAGCAGTCCTTGATTTTTTTGCTGGTTTCGAATATTTTTTCTTTTGCTTCGATAATTCCTTCTTCATCCCAGAATTCGCCCAGATTGATAATTTCATCTACAGCCCCGGGATATATGGGGTCAACCACATGAGGTGCAGTGCCATCAAAAATAGCAACTGAAAGATTAGGAACAACTATGCCATCCAGACTGTTATTATCACTGGAACAATGCATGAATTCAATATCATACCCTTGTTTGGCCAAGTCCTGACCGATCCTTTTCATAATGGTGCTTTTACCTGTGCCAGGTCCGCCTTTTAAAATAAAAATTCGATTTGCTTTTTCAGGGTCTATTATATATTTGTAATAGCTGTAAAAGCCAAGGGGGGTATTACCGCCAGGGAACATATGCCTGACTCTTTCTTCTGCCATATGTTTTCACCTCTGCTTAAGAATTCACATCTTATAGTGTATTCATAATTCTATATACCTATTACACATAATTATTATCGTGTGGGTAAAATGTTCAACCAATTTAATGACACAAGCAAATCTCTTGTAAGTTTTATTAGCTTTTTTAATAACCAAAAATGCATTATAATTATCAATAGATAAAATTAATAAAAATAAGAGAGGGATGGACAATTAAATGGCGGTAAGAAGGGTTTACGTTGAAAAGAAATATGGTTTTGATGTAGAGGCTTCAAAACTTTTTGCTGAGATTACTGAAAACTTGCTTGTTAAAGGACTGACAAAGGTTAGGATTATTCATCGCTATGATATAGAGGGTATAACCGACAGAGATTATGAAGAGTCTAAAATAACTGTATTTTCCGAACCGCCGGTAGATAATTTATATGAAGAAAACCTCGTTATTCCCGAAACAGATCGGGTTATTGCGATTGAATACCTGCCCGGCCAATATGATCAAAGAGCCGACTCAGCAGCTCAATGCATCCAGTTTATTACACACGGGGAAAGACCCGATGTCAAAGTGGCAAAACTTATAGTCTTATCAGGTGAGATATCAGATTCAGATTATCAAAAAATAATTGATTTTGTAATAAATCCTGTTGAAACCCGCCAGGCTTCATTAGAGAAACCGGAGACACTGAGAGATGATTATCCCGTTCCGGAAGATGTTAAAACAATGGAAGGCTTTATTGAAAAGTCTGCTGAGGAATTGAAGACATTAATGGATAAGATGGGTTTTGCCATGTCTATTGATGATTTGAGCTTCTGCCAGGAATACTTCAGGGATGTGGAAGAACGAGACCCGACTGTCACGGAGCTTCGTATGATAGACACCTATTGGTCAGACCATTGCAGGCATACTACTTTCTTTACTGTATTAGAGGATATTGAATTTGATTCAAACCCGATTGCCCGGAAAACTAAAGAGGTTTATGGGAATTATATCGAAATAAGAAATGGGGTGTATGGCAAGAGAGAGAAAGACATAACTCTGATGGACATTGCCACCCTTGCCATGAAACATCTGAAAAAGACCGGTGACCTTGATAACCTTGATGAATCAGAAGAAATCAACGCATGCAGTATTGTCGTTAAAGCTATAATTGATGATAAGCCTGAAGAATGGCTGGTAATGTTTAAAAATGAAACTCACAACCATCCCACTGAAATTGAACCCTTCGGAGGCGCGGCCACATGTTTGGGAGGGGCTATTCGTGATCCCTTGTCAGGGCGTTCTTATGTTTACCAGGCTATGCGGGTAACCGGTTCGGCTGATCCCAGAACTCCTCTGGACAAAACTCTGCCTGGGAAACTTCCCCAGAGAGTTATTACAACAAGAGCAGCACAGGGCTACAGCTCCTATGGGAATCAGATTGGTCTTTCCACAGGTTTGGTTGCCGAGATTTATCATGAGGATTATGTTGCAAAAAGAATGGAAATCGGAGCGGTGGTTGGCGCTGCCCCCAGGAATTATGTGGTGAGAAAAACCCCCGAACCCGGAGATATAATAATACTATTAGGCGGCCGTACCGGCAGGGATGGCTGCGGCGGTGCCACGGGCTCTTCAAAAGAGCATACTGTAGAATCCCTCACTACTTGTGGTGCAGAGGTACAAAAGGGTAATCCTCCCACCGAAAGAAAAATTCAGCGTCTTTTCAGAAAACCGACTGTTACCAGAATGATTAAGAAGTGCAACGATTTTGGAGCCGGTGGAGTATCTGTTGCAATAGGTGAGCTGGCAGACAGCCTCTCAATTAACCTGGACGCTATATTAAAAAAATATGAAGGCCTGGATGGCACTGAACTTGCTATTTCTGAATCTCAGGAAAGAATGGCGGTTGTAGTGGCTCCTGAAAACGCAGGAAAATTTATTGAAGAAGCCCGCTGCGAGAATCTTGAGGCAACGATGGTGGCGGTTGTCGATGATTCCGGGCGCCTGCGCATGAGCTGGCGGGGCAAAACCATAGTTGATATAAGCCGTGATTTTCTAAACACAAATGGTGTAAAGCAAAGTACATCTGTTAATGTAAAAGGAGCGGATCTTTCAGATAATCCTATTGAGAGTTTGTCTACATCGATTGAAAGATATAGAAATGACCCGTTACAGGCCTGGTCAAAAAATTTGGAAAGATTGAATGTGTGCAGCCAAAAAGGCCTGGTCGAATGCTTTGACAGCACTATAGGTGCAGGCACAGTCATGATGCCTTACGGAGGCAAATACCAGCTTACACCAGCCGAAGGTATGGTGGCAAAATTGCCTGTAGAAACCGGGAAAACCACCACCGGCACCATAATGACCTATGGCTTTAACCCTGTCATATCCAAGTGGAGCCCGTTCCATGGTGCAGTTTATGCTGTGGTGGAATCTCTTGCTCGCCTTGTTGCAATTGGAGGGGATTACAAACAGGCAAGATTAACTTTCCAGGAATATTTCGAAAAATTAGGCACTGATCCGGAGAAATGGGGAAAGCCTTTATCGGCACTTCTTGGAGCTTTTTATGTGCAAAACCAGCTTAAGGTGGCTTCCATAGGCGGCAAGGACAGCATGTCGGGAACTTTCGGTGACATGCATGTTCCACCCACACTGGTTTCCTTTGCTTTAGCTCCAACAGACATTACGAAGGTAATTTCTCCTGAATTCAAAAAAGTTGGGAGCAGCCTGGTACTTCTTTCTATTAATAAGGATGAATTGCTCCTTCCTGATTTTAAAGAAATGGAAAAAATCTTTACCAGGATAAATACTTTGATTAAAGACAAAGTGATTCTGTCGGCTTCTGCTATAAAGTCAGGCGGCCTGGCAGAGGCCATATGCAAGATGGCTTTTGGAAATGGAATAGGAGTTAAACTGGAAGAACTGAGTTTTGATCGTTTGTTTAAACTTGATTATGGTGCAATATTAGTTGAGGTTGATACAGGAAATAATCTACCGGATATATTTGACAGCCTGAATTATACCAAGGTGGGAGAAACCATATCAGAGCCTGCTTTAGTAACAGCTAACGGCACTGTTTCTCTAAAGAATCTTCAAGAGGTCTGGGAGAATCCTTTGGAAAGCATTTTCCCTACTAAAACCGATGGAGGAATACGCCCGGTTAAAACCATTAACTATACTCAGGGGAGAAAGTACAGGGAAAGAATTCATATAGCAAGGCCAAGAGTCTTTATACCGGTTTTCCCGGGTACCAATTGCGAATATGATGTTAAGCGTAAGTTTGAATCGGCTGGAGCCATTGCTGATGTTATGGTGTTAAGAAACCTGACGCCACGTGAGATAGAAGATTCTATTAACCAAATGAAGAAATGCATAGATGAAAGCAATATGATTATGATTCCCGGCGGCTTTAGTGCGGGGGACGAGCCGGAAGGCTCAGGAAAATTCACGGCTACTGTATTTAGAAATCCCTATCTTGCTGAAGCAGTTATGGATCTTCTCAATAACAGGGATGGGCTTATTTTGGGAATATGTAATGGTTTCCAGGCTCTTGTCAAATTAGGACTCCTTCCTTATGGCGAAATCAGGCCATTGGATGAGACAAGTCCCACCCTGACATTCAACACCATCGGCCGCCATGTGTCCAGGATGGTTAGAACAAGAGTGGCCTCTAATTTGTCACCTTGGCTGTCCAACGTTGAAGTGGGGGATATATATACTGTGGCAGTTTCCCACGGTGAGGGCAGATTTGTTGCCAGCCCTTCTGTTTTGGAGGAATTGGAGAAAAACGGGCAAATTGCAACCCAGTATGTAGACCTTGAAGGTAATCCCACTATGGATATCCGGTATAACCCCAACGGTTCGGCACTGGCTATAGAGGGCATAACCAGCAAGGATGGAAGAATTTTCGGAAAAATGGCGCATGACGAGCGCTACACATCCAATACCACAATAAATATTCCAGGGAATAAGGATCAAAAAATATTTGAATCAGGTGTTGAATACTTCCTGTAGAATAAAGATTTACAATACATCTTGTTAGCAGAGGAACTATTACAGGCGGGAATATGCCCCGCCTTATTACCTTATACTTTTCATACTGTAAAGGAACAAAACATGAAAAAACCATTTAAGCAGAAACATTATAAGTCAGATTTGAGTTCTATAAGCCATATACCCCGACATACAGTGAGGAAGAGAGGAATGTATAAAAAAGTGCATTCCGCCATTATTATATTGTTTGCCGCAGTGTTTTTATCCGGCGCTTTGGCATCATGTGGGAGGCTGAATATGAAAGGAATTGAGCCGCGTAATCAGGATGCTTATAATCCAGCTGAGGAAGCTGTTGAGGAATTAAATACACCAATACTGAGTTCGGGTGAAGGCCCGGCGTCATCTTCCGAGTTGTCTGAACCTTCAGATAATGAGCAGGAGGAAAATACCGAGTACTCAAATACGCATGAAAAACCTGATGAGACAATTGAAGTGCCCGAAGCGCCACTTGAGTCATCTGAGCCACACATTCCGCCACAAGGTTTGTCTCCAGAAAAATCCGATGGCCAACAAAAGGATGTTTATCCGGATACCCTACCTGATACAGCTTGTGATGCGTTACCCGATAAACCCGGGGATGTATCCCATGACCAAAGCAGTACCCCTGAATCTACACCGCCGGAGCCGTCGCCGGATCCAGCTCCGCCTGTATCTGCCACAGAGAACATAAATATTGTAAACCCGTATGTACCCTATACATACGAGCAAATGAAAGATGAAAGTTTGAAGCTGGCTGAGTTATACCCGGAAGTAATTTCGCTGGACAGTATAGGCAATTCTGTCGAGGGACGTGAACTTACACTGATCAAACTCGGAAAGGGCGATAAAAAGATAATTCTTTGTGCTTCACATCATGCAAGAGAATATATTACAAGCTCATACTTAATGAAAATGATTGAAGAATACTCCAGGGCATATTCCAACAGTAATAATTTTGGGAAATATAATGTCAGGGAAATATTAGACCAAATAAGCATATATTTTGTTCCAATGGTGAATCCGGACGGTGTAAACCTTGTTAATAAAGGTCTTGATGCTGTCAACAATCGGGAGGCTATAGAGGCTATGGTGATGCTAAAGCCTTCTTACCGGGAATGGAAAGCCAATATAAACGGGGTGGACTTGAACCGCCAGTACCCTGCCCAATGGGATGAGAAATACGATGAAGTGGGCATGCCTGCTTCTGAGAGCTTCAAAGGAACTGCTGCTGCTACAGAACCTGAAATCCAGGCTATGATGAAATTTTCAAATGANAATGATTTCATATTGGCAGCCTCATTCCATACCAAAGGAAATGTAATTTTCTGGGCTGACAGAGCAACAGTGAACTTAATACCGGGTGTAAAGAATATGACAAAGCGATTGGCTTCCCTGACCAAGTATCAAAATATGCCCATCTCAGAGAATCCTTCCATATACGGTGCCGGATATGAAAATTGGTTCAGACTGACATTTTTACGTCCTGCCTTTTGTATAGAATTGACCCCGTACAATAATACCGATTTACCCCATGACGATAATAATTTTGACAATCTGGTCTGGAACAGTGCAAAGTACATAGGACTATTTTTGGCGGAGGAGGCACTTTTAAGGCAGTAACAAAAGAACCGGAGACCGGAATAGCAATAAACTGATATTGCATTTATTCCAAAAATGGTATATGACAAAGTAGAGCCACATGTAAAGTAAAGTATAAGAATGAGGAGTTTTATTAATGTACAGATCCTATAGAAGAAAAAGAAGGTTTAATTCACGTAAATTTATTATTTTTTTGCTCACTATCCTTACTATAGTTACAATAATTGTTCTTATTACAAATGGGAAAAACCTTTTTAAGAGGGAGAATCTTAACGCACAGGGAAAAGTAACTTCAACCAATAATCCCAGCAAATCACCTGATCCTTCGCCGGTGCAGCCGGCACCACCAACGCCCTGGCCTACTCCCGAGCCTATGCCGGAGGAAAGCACCGATCCCGAGGTATTAAAGGTTTCATGGGAAGACCCTGCGGTATTTACAGGACCATATGCTTATGATGATTTAAAAAAGACCTTTGTGAAAAAGGATGGAACAACAGTTGATTATTGGGTGTTTGAACAAGGAAATCCGGTTGATTATGTTCCTAAGGATGAAATCATATTTGGTGATTCAAAGGAATACTCAGATTTAAAGGGTGTAACAACATTCAGAGGGAATAATTACCGGGATTCGGCATCCTGGGGCAGTCCCACTATTAGCGAAAAGAAGCTGGAAATTGTATGGTCACATGATATTGGTTCAATAAAAACCAGCGGTGGTTTCTGGCCGGGCACCGGCTGGACAGGGCAACCTCTTTTGGTTAATTGGCCTGAAGACATCAGGAAAATGATGAACATAAAACCTGAAATGAAAGAAAAAGACCTGGTTGAGGTAATTTATCCTACGCTGGATGGGAATGTTTATTTTCTAGATCTGGAGACGGGCAATACCACCAGAGACAAGATAGATATAGGATTTCCCATAAAGGGAACCGGAATGATAGATCCCAGGGGTTATCCCATTCTCTATACTGGTATGGGAATTAACGAAAACAATGGAAAGTATACCGAGTACAAATACAAAATTTTTAACCTTATAGATCAAACTCCGCTATACGATATATTTGGCAGAGACCCTGTTGCCTTTAGAAAATGGGGAGCTTTCGATTCCTCAGGGATTGTTGACAAGAAAACTGATACTTTAATTGAGGCGGGAGAGAATGGGCTTATCTACAGAGTTAAACTAAATACTAATTTTGACCGGAAAGCAGGCACGATAGACATATCACCCCAGTTGACAAAATATCGTTACAAGGACTCTGGCAATATTGAACTGGGTATCGAAAACTCACCGGCCTATTACAAAAATTATGTGTATTTTTGTGATAACGGCGGCATTTTCCAATGTCTTGATCTTAACACGTTAAAACCTGTGTGGGTTTATGATGTAGGGGATGATACCGATTCTTCACCTGTGATAGAAGAGACCAGTCAGGGAGTTTTTGTTTATACCGCAAATCAAGTAGATAAGAGAAGTCAGATAAGTAAGAGCCGTGAAAACTGTAATATAAGAAAATTTAACGCACTTACAGGGGAGCTTATATGGCAGAAAGATTATTCCTGCGTATACAGCTATTATATTAATGGGGGAGCTTTAGGAACACCGTTACTGGGAAAAGATGATATAAATGATATAATTATTTTCAACATATGTTTTACAGGCTCCAATCAAGACGGTATTTTGGTGGCATTGGACAAGAAAACCGGAGAAGAAGTCTGGAAAAGACAGCTGGATGCCTATAGCTGGTGTTCGCCGGTATCCGTGAAAAGTTCTGAGGGTAAAACATATGGATTATTTACCGATTTTTATGGGGTACTGCATCTTTTTGACCCAAAGACAGGCAAGGACTTGCACACTGTAAGCCTCGGAGCCAATATTGAGTCTTCTCCGGCTGTCTATGACGACATGATTGTAGTAGGTTCATATGCACAGAAAATATTTGGGATAAAGATTAAATAATCAGTTACGAAAAAGCAAAACAAAGCGAATTATATAAAATATAGAATATATCATTGTAAGATGATAAAATTTGTTTGAGAATTATTTTTAAATACTCTTGGGCAGAACCTCAGAAACAAGTAAATCAGGAGGAAATAAACGTGGATAAACATGGAAGAAATCAAACAAATAGATTAAAGACAATAGTAATACTTCTGGCAGTAACTTTAGTGGTGTTGTTGGGTTTATTGTTTTTCAAGGGTAATTTGGGAAGCGGCATTATAGCCGGTTCTCCTACACCATCGGCGAGCATTTCCCCTTCCCCCACCGGCACGTTGGAACCTACACCTGAACCTACTCCGACTCCGGAGCCAACTCCGCCGCCGGAGATAACTGACCCGGAACAATTGGTGCTGGATATTACGGAATTACCCAATTACGTCAGCAGAACCACTGTTTCCGAAGGAACCTACCAGAAAAAATTCAGTGACGGTGCTACCATTACATATTCTGTTTATCAGAATAATAAAAAGGTAGACTATAAGCCGGAATACACATTAGCTTTTCCCAGAGCAAAAGCCTATACAGAGCAGGCAGGTGTTACCACATTCAGAGGTAATAACTATCGTGATACCGCTTCTTATGGAACACGGGATATAAAAGAGAAAAAGCTCGAGATTATCTGGGAACATGAAACTGGTGCAATCAGTGCCCATAACAGCTACTGGCCCGGCTCAGGCTGGACAGGCCAGCCCATAATAATTAATTGGCCTGAAGAAACCAGAAAAGTTATGAATATCAACGAGGAATTTAAGAATAAGATTAATTTTACCGAGGTAATCTATCCTATTTTGGACGGGAAAATTTACTTTTTGGATCTTGAAACCGGAAAGCCAACCCGTGATAAAATAAATCTTGGATTTTCCATCAAAGGTACAGGTATGGTAGACCCCAGAGGCTACCCGCTGTTCTACACAGGAATGGGTTTAAACGAAAACAATGGCAGGTATACCGAGTTTAAGTACAGGATTTATAATCTGCTGGATCAAAGCGAGATTTTCAGCATCTTGGGAAAGGATGCTTTGTCCTACAGGGGTAATTGGGGAGCCTTTGACTCCTCGGCTGTCTTAAGCAAAGAAACAGATACACTGATTAATGTTGGTGAAAACGGCCTTATATATAAAACCAAGCTGAACACAAGATTTGACGCTGTAACCGGAACTCTATCCATGTCCCCTGAGGTAACCAAATTTCAGTATAAATCTTCCTATAACAGCCCCGGTGCCGATTATGGCATAGAAAATTCCCCCGCCATTTACAGGAATCTCATGTACACGGTTGACAATGGTGGTACTCTTCTCTGCCTTGACATCAACAAGCTGGAGCCTGTATGGATGTATGATACTAAAGATGATACCGATAGTACAATTGTTCTGGAGGAAGAAGAGGACGGTGTCTTCATCTACACAGCCAATGAGGTTGACAAGCGCTGTGCCGGAGGAAAAGCCAGCAAGGCTGATTGTAATATCCGCAAGTTTAATGCTTTAACAGGTGAACTAATATGGCAGAAGGATTATACATGCTATTACCGTTCGGGTATTAACGGCGGAGTATTGGGAACACCTTTAATAGGCAAGGATGATATTGCTGACAGGATTATTTTCCCCGTATGCTTTACCGGAAGCCAGATGGATGGAAAACTTGTGGCATTGGATAAGAAGACAGGTGAGGAAATATGGGTTCGTGAGCTTGCTAATTATAGCTGGAGCTCACCCGTGGATATAAAAAGTGATGACGGAAAAACCTATGGACTATTATGCGGTTATGACGGATTCATGCGCCTGTTTGATCCTATGACCGGCGAAGACCTGGATAAAGTATCATTGGGAGTAAATATTGAAAGCTCGCCATCAGTATATAATGATATTGCAGTTGTAGGCTCCTACGCACAGAAAATCTTCGGAGTCAGGATAAAATAAAGTTTATTTCACGGTGATGTAGAGTGAGTCAAATGCGCCGCTTAAGTGAATCCATCAATTTGGAGGTGAGAGGTGCGAGGCTATCTCCCACATCACGTTATTGTCATCCTGAGCGCAGCGTAAGCGGAGTCGAAGGATCTTGCTGCGTTAAACAGGGAAGCGGCTGTAGCCTGCTGCGATTTAGCGCTCCATCTCCAACATCCGGTTTCTAGTCGCGCCCGCTAC
>JGI24710J26742_10003770_pt1 | contig 12741 bp, 15 predicted proteins | sample BioPla2DNA2_FD_26742 | JGI IMG/M metagenome (IMG submission 26742) | reverse complement strand
AATGCAATTAGAAAATAAATTTGAAATTTAAAAACTTACAAGTTTCTAGAAATTGGGTAACTCTACTATCTAATTAGGTACGAGTTTCGCAATTATCTAACTACTATCATTTTACGTGTCCAATTGTACGGACTCTTATTGAAACAACGACAACTTATTGTTAGCATCATGCAACCCAGCAAGTTTACTATAGCATTCTTCCAAATCCCTGTTTATCTCGCTGACAACTCTATATGTTGTTGCATGCTCTGTCTTCTTATATCTTGCTATTGACCAATCACCAATTGACAACACGTCATCTTTTTGTACCGTAAAAGAAATATCTTCAATAACTTTTTTATTTTCAAGAATATCTTCCAACAGACCTTGATTCTCCTCAGTAAAAACTGGCTCATTTCTTCGCTCTCTTTGAATAAGTTTAGAAGCATCAACAAACAATATATCTTCATTTCCTTTTTCTAAGACAAGCATCGTAGTATTAATAGTTGTATAATTATATACAGAAGGTAATGTTACTACTGCCTTAAGCATACCTCTTTTCACAATATTCTCTCTAAATATAGTTAGTGCTTTTGATTGTTTAAAAAGAAATCCCTGAGGAACAATAGCAACCATTCTACCGGTATCCTTTAAGCTGTCTAATCCTTCTGCTATGAATAAACACTCCATTTCCTTGCAGGCTGTATCATTCATCCAATTTTTAACACGCACGGTCTGAAACCCCATCAATTCATTTGCTTTTAAACCAAAAGGTATATCCATTATTACTTTATCATGAAGCCCGGCTGTGTTAATCGAAGTAAAATCCTCTGTCATTAGAGTGAACTTATGATTGTTTGACAGAATTAAATACATTGCAGTATTTTGTATTGCCTCTACGTTAATATCTACACCGCAAAAATTTACATCTTTTCCTTTGATACTTTCTATTGCTGAAAATCCATAACCTACAGTTCCATCAAGAACCGATTCCCCGTCTTTCACATTAGCAGCAATTTTCAACAACCTGGCTACGGTATAACTTGAAACTTTCTCATTTCCCTTTTCACTACTAATTTTGTACATCAAATATTCTGCTATATCTCCATAGCTTTCCATCTCTGATATTAGTGCTACCACACCCAAAAATGTCTTTTTCCAATGTTCTTCTTGATATCTTGACGGATTGAGAACATTATTCAAAAGTCCTCTTTCTAAAGAATATGCTTCCTCTATTACCTCAGCCCCTTTTCTCAATGTTTCAATATCTTCAAAACTTGTTGGACGATAGATTATTTTGGTAATCTCCAAAATAATACCCATATAAGCTGGATTCATGCATGCATTTTCATCAATCATTTTCTTGAGACACATTACATATAACATTGCACCAATGTTTTGTGATGGAATGAATCCTGCATTTATCCATCTATTCAATAATTCTGAAACTGCTTTAGTTATATTCTCCTCACTTCTCATACTATTTTCCTCCTAGCACACTATTTAGTTTTTCTTTTTCCAATGAAATAATTTTCGCCATCAATTCTTCTTTTGCTGAAATATTATTAAAATACTCTGCTATTTGCTTTTGTTCCTCAATATCAAAAATATTGATATAAACATCTTTTATCTTACCCATTGTAATCATAGGAACCGCTGCTCCACTTACCATATCCATTATCTGGTCAAGATAAACTCCTGAATTAAAAAAAGCTGCCATATACTCTGAAATTAAAATCTCTCCGGTATTTCTCACGATAATGCAGAACGATGGAATTAATATGCCTTCATCATTTTCTGTTATATATACAGCATCATACGGAGAAGAAAGTTTTACCACAATATCTCCTGCCTTTGTAAGTTTCTTCTCATCAAAATCTGTTTTATACCCTATCTCATATAATTCTTCTTGAATTATTTTTCCACCTTTGATCGCCTTTGGCGGCATAACTTTTACTTTTCCTTTTACAACTTCATTCTTCTTTTCATCAGCCTCTATTCTGGATGTAATCTGACCACCGATAAAGGCTAACCCTTTTACTTCGCTCAATTTGATTTGATTCTTCATAATAATATCCTTTCTGTGGTTGATATATTTTTTTATGTTCATATTCGTTTTGTAAAAATAAATGGCACGGTACCTGTGCCTTTCTCTTTTTATGAACTCATATTACCACCATATTTTTCTTTTGTCAATAACATTTTATAGAAAATCACATATACATTTGATATTTTTTTGCATGTTCATTCTTTTATTGAACTTAGCACATCTTCCAGCAAAAAAAGAACTAAGAAATTGCAACAATCATTACTACTCCTTAGTTCTAACTAATTTATATAATTACTTCTCGTATTTCTCTTCTGCAATCAACTCTTTACTTTCCAATATCATTTCATTTCTCCTCTTTAACAACCGTTACTCTTGGTTTCTCCGGATACTTTCTCTGTAACCATCGAAGTGTCGCATTTACAAATATGCTAAATTCTGCAAACACAACAAATAATAGAATTACAATCTTTACAATTACTCTTATGACTATGTGACCTATATTGTCAGCAACGCCCCACAACATTGCAGTATACATTATCGTACTGGCTATGCAAGGAACTATAGCGATAATCGGCTTTACACTTAGCACCACATACAATATTGTAATAATTGCACCAATTCCCAACGTTGCTATGCCATCCACGTCAGGCAGTAACTTCTGCAGAATCGGAACGCTCCACACCATTCCTGCAATCGCATTGATAAAAGGCAATGCATAATTGATTTCGTATTCTTTTGTCCCTGTTGGATGAACTATGTACTTTGCCATATTGACCTCTCTTTCTCTTCACAATTATATGTCTCATAATAAAAAGGTTCAATTTAATTTTATCTTGCCTTTGAACCTTGAGAGCTTAAAAGCTCTCTGTAGGATCAAAGCTATACATATCGTGATTAACCTCTGCAGTATAATAATGGCTAATCGTATTTGGGGCATTATACAATGCTGTTATCAAATACGCTTTTATATTGCTTACCTTGGTCGTGTTGCGCTCCATACAACCAATCACATACTGCAGATGGGATGAATTAAGCTTAAGGAACTTACTCTTAACAAGGTTATAAGGATAATCCTCTCCTGCAATTCGTATGGTCTTTCTTGGAACACATACTACCTCGCAAATGAGCTGGTACAACTCCTCAAACATTTCCCTTTCTCTCCACTTAGGGTCACTCATGAGCACATCATAGTCAATATTTTCTCTGATAAGCTGCATGTATGCTTCACTCTCATCTATCTCATCTTCTGCAGATTGAATGATATGATTGTTATTAATCAAATTAGTATTATTGGATTTATTATTATTAGGGTCTAAATTCTTGACCGCTACCTGTCCGGATTCTGGACAAGTACTGGTACATATTTCATCCGCGTCTTCTATATGTACCGGTCTATCTTCTGTACCGGTTTGAATTTTAGACTCGTCCTTTTCCGCTGGTACAGATTTTCTACCTGTCTTAATTTTAGACCGGTCTACCGGTTTTTTATCCTCTGAAACAAAATTCTTTACGTAAATTATATTGGCTTTACCGTTCTCTTGTATCATATCAATAAGCCCGATTTCATGTAATTCCTTTAATGCCCCAACTGCAGTCATCTTACTGCAGTTGAGGTCTTCCATAATGCTTTTAATCGCATACTTAATATACACTCTATTCTCTTCATCAAACCATCCGCTTCTTGCTGACAAAGACATACGGTCAAGCATAAGACCATAGAGAAGTTTGGCATTATTCGAGATATCTTTAAATCGAGCATCCACTATCAGAGCCTTTGGCAGACGATAAAATGTAAACTGCTCTGCCTCTTGTCCATAATAGTATTCCAAATCTAATCTCTCCACGCTTATAACTGACCTCCTTTCTCCTTCCATTCATCAAGAAGTTTTACGATTAAATCTTCTATATCACTGTTGCTTGTCGTTGGGTCAAAATATGAATCCAACTTCTTTTGATTGAATACCACCTTTCTTACCGGTGGCTTCACATAGGTAAGCATATCTCTAAGATAAGCTTCATTCAGATAGCCTTTCTTTCCGGCTTCCTTGATACATGTAGCTTGTTCAACATCAATTACACTTCCAAGTTCGGATAATACTTGATAGACTATCTCCTGCTGTGTGGTATCTAATGCAGAAATTTCTACTCCCTGCTTTACTCCTAATTTCTTAGCATCCACAAGTCCAAGAAGTTCATCTGTAAGTCTCGCAAGGTAGATATATCTTTGCACTGTTTTCTGACTCTCACCGGTCTGTTCACTCATAACATCTAAGCTGATTCCACCTGCAGTTCCCTGATGCTTCATAGCCATATACTTCATATGATAGGCTTTTGCTTTTTCACTGATTAAAATATCCTCTCTTTGAATATTAGAATCAACCATAATCACGGTGGCTTCATCATCAGAATAATCTTTTATGATAAAAGGCATTTCTGTCTTTCCTGCGAGTTCGGATGCTCTTCTTCTGCGATGACCGGAAATAATCTCATAGCCACCCTCTTTTCGTGGACGAGCAATACCTGGCATTAAAACTCCGTGCGCCTTAATGCTTTCCACTGTCTCTTCCATTTTTTCATCATCTAATACCCTAAACGGATGGTCTTTGAATTCATATAATTCATTCAATGAAATATTAACTATCTGACCTTCCGGCTTTTGGTCCCCGGGACTAATAGTGTCCAAACCAAACATTTCATCATAACTCTGCAATTTAATTCTTTCTCCAAGATTTCTTTTAGCCATTGTTTGCAACCTCCTTTGTCAACGCTTCATACGCTAATGCTACTTTTCCTTTTCCGTCATGCGTATAAATACTAACTCCCTCTGCCGGAGATTCTGCCGCCCTTACTGACATCGGAATTACGTTTTCAAAGATATGAATGCTATTACCATATACCTGATACAGTACGTCCGTAATCTCATTCGCATAATTGGTTCTGTAATCCACCATTGTAAGCAGAATACCCATGATATTCAAATTAGGGTTCATTTTACGTTTCACTCGACTTATTGTCTTTAACAGTTGCTCTAATCCCTTAATCGGAAGATAAGCAGCCTGTACGGGAATAATAACTTCATCTGCAGCTACCAAAGCATTGATAGTCAACTGTCCTAAGTTCGGTGAGCAATCAACAACTACATACTCGTATCTGTCCTCTAATAATTCTATATAATCCTTTAAGATTGATTCAGCACCTATTCTGCCAACAATACTCGTCTCCACTCCGGATAACTCAATATTGGATGGCATAAGGTCTACACCTTCTTCGTGATGAAGAATACCTTCTTTAATATCAAAGTCATCTTCATTAAATACCCAATTCATTACCTGAGCCATTGTAATCTCTAATCTGTCCGGCTCCTGATATCCTAATGCTTCTGTTAAAGACCCCTGTGGGTCCATATCAATTAACAATACTTTCTTGCCCTCTCTGGCAAGTCCAACTCCTAAATTTAATGCAGTCGTTGTTTTTCCAACTCCGCCTTTCTGATTTGCACAAATAATAACTTTACTCATATGGTTTAATCTCCTTTTCTATTCTTGATTTGTTTTTTCTATCTCGATATATTTGCGATAGTATTTATTAGTTCCTTTGTTTCTAAATGTTTCCGAGGATTCTGTGATTTTTACATTCGGTAAATTCTCCATCTGTTTTTCCAACCATTCCATATCCTCTTTCGTTCCTTGCAATCTCACCTTTACCATGTCATCACCTCCCGGCTTATCCGGATATATGACCATATGAGCTGCACTTAACGCTGTGTGTCCCAATTCTCTTCTCTCCTTTCGTTTTGTTTTGTCAACCATTCGCATTTCGTAGACCTAACCTATAATCCGTATACTTTTTCGAATATACGAAAAAAGGACTTTTCCTAAGAATTTCTTAGAAAAAGTCCTTATATTTAAGGTTATATTCTGTTTGCAAAAATACTACAAATCCGTCAGTTGAGACCATATTTCTTCATATCTCGTTAGAAATTTGTTGCACCTAGCGTTGCACTAGGCACTCTCCCGAAGTCCGCAAACCCTTGATTTTACTGGGTTTTTACTGCTTCTCCTGACGCATGGTCGGGAACAGCAACACATCACGAATAGCTGGTGAGTTTGTAAGTAACATCACCAAACGGTCAATACCGTATCCGATACCGCCTGTAGGTGGCATACCTATCTCTAAGGCGTTAAGGAAGTCTTCATCTGTATGGTTAGCTTCCTCGTCGCCTGCTGCAAATGCAGCTTCCTGTGCAACAAAACGTTCTCTCTGATCGATTGGATCATTAAGTTCTGAGTATGCATTACACATCTCACGTCCATATATGAATAACTCGAATCTTTCAACATAGTCTGGATCTGATGGTTTTCTCTTTGTAAGTGGAGAAATCTCTACAGGGTGATCCATAACAAATGTTGGCTGGATAAGTTTTTCTTCTACAAATTCTTCGAAGAAGAGGTTGATGATGTCGCCCTTTGTATGTCTTTCTTCAAATTCAATATGATGTTCTTTAGCAAGCGCCTTAGCTTCTTCTGCTGTATGGATATCAGCAAAATCAATGCCTGAATATTTCTTAATGGCATCTAACATTGTAATACGCTCGAAAGGTTTGCCTAAATCAATCATAGCCTCTGCATATGGAATAAGTGTTGTTCCACATACTTCCTGTGCTAAATAACGGAACATATTTTCAGTTAAGTCCATCATTCCATAATAATCTGTGTATGCTTGATATAATTCCATAAGTGTGAACTCTGGGTTATGTCTTGTATCACAGCCTTCGTTTCTAAATACACGACCTATTTCGTAAACTCTTTCAAGTCCACCAACAATAAGTCTCTTTAAATACAATTCCAATGAAATTCTAAGTGAAACATCCTCATCCAAAGAGTTGAAGTGGGTTTCAAATGGTCTTGCTGAAGCACCACCTGCATTATGTACAAGCACTGGTGTTTCAACTTCCATAAATCCTTGATTATCAAGGAACTTACGGATTTCTGATAATATTTTTGAACGTTTGATGAAAGTTTCCTTAACATCTTGATTCATTATAAGGTCAGTATATCTTTGTCTGTAACGAATGTCTGTGTTAGTAAGTCCATGGAACTTCTCTGGAAGTATCTGTAAACTCTTTGAAAGGAGTGTTACCTCGGATGCATGGATAGACTTCTCACCTGTTTTTGTCTCAAAGGCTTCACCCTTGATACCTACGATATCACCGATATCATATTTCTTAAAATCAGCGTAAGATTCTTCACCAATGCTATCTCTAGCTACATATGACTGAATATTACCCTTTAAGTCTTGGATATTGCAAAATGAAGCTTTGCCCATAACACGTTTTGACATAATACGTCCGGCAACTGATACTTCTTTACCGTTAAGCTCCTCAAATTTTTCCTTGATATCAGCGCTATGATGACTTGCGTCATATTTTGTGATTTCAAACGGATTCTTTCCTCTTTCCTGTAAGTCAGCAAGTTTTTCACGTCTAACTTTCAGTAATGCATTAATGTCTTGTGTTCTCTGAATATTATTTTGTTCAGCCATTGTTTTTATCCTTTCAATATATTAATGTTAGTATATGCTTATGCTTATGTTGATTATGCCTCTGATACCAACTTCTTGATTTCTAAAATCTTATACTTGAATACACCACTTGGTGCTTCAACTGCTGCAATCTCTCCAACTTTCTTGCCCATAAGTTCTCTACCCATAGGTGATTCATTGGAAATCTTGTTCTTTAAACTATTAGCTTCTGTTGAACCTACAAGTTTAACAGAGTATTCTTCTTTAGCTGTTTTGTCTAATAAACGAATCTCACAGCCAATGTTAATTTTCTTTGTATCAACTTCAGCAGAATCTACAACTTCAGCATTTTTAAGAATCTTCTCCAATTCTTCAATTCTTGCCTCAATATCACGTTGCTCATCTTTAGCTGCATCATATTCTGCATTTTCTGATAAATCGCCCTGTTCCCTAGCTTCCTTAATCTTTTCAGATACTTCTTTTCTCTTTACAACTTTTAATTCATGTAGTTCTGCTTCTAATTTGGTAAGTCCATCATAAGTAATGATATTTTTCTTTTCTGCCATCTGTTAACACCCTTCCTGACTTTACTATTTGTAAAACGCACTGCTTTCGACAGTTCAAAATATTATAATCTATTTAAGCTGTCATTGTCAACTATGAATTCTGACGGTGATATATTTCCTTAAGTCCCTTTAGAGTAAGGTCTTTGTCATATATATCTATCTTTTTTGTTTCGTCACAAATTATGCGACCTGTACCACCTGTGGCAACGACTTTTATATTAACCAGACCACTCTCTTCTTTAATTTTATCAATGATGTATTCCGTCTGTCCAATATATCCATATACCAATCCTGCCTGCATACTAGAGATAGTTTCCTTTGCTAAAATACTAGCAGGTTTTTTTATCTCTATCTCTGGAAGTCTCGCTGTATCTTCCCGTAAAGCCTTAGCACTCATTTTTATTCCTGGTGCTGTAATGCCTGCAACAAATGTACCGTCCTCTGTAATCAAATCATATGTAGTGGCAGTTCCGAAATCTATAACAATAACAGGTCCTCCATATTCTACAAAACCTGCTACCGCATCAACAATTCTATCTGCCCCTATTTCCCTAGGATTCGGAACAGCAAGTTTGATTCCTGTTTTTGTACCAGGTTTTACAATGTATGGAGTTGTACCAAAATATTTTCTAAATGCATTATTCAGGGAATACATCACATTTGGTACCACTGAGGATATTATTACTCCCTGTACATTAGCTGCATTAGCTCCTAAAATCCCTTTTATTACCACACCATATTCATCTGAAGTTCTTGGGGTCTTTGTAGTGATACGGTATTTTCCCATTAGTTCATCACCATCAAATAAACCCAATGTAATATTTGTATTTCCAACATCTACAACTAGTAACATAATTACCTCCTTGTTATTTTGTTTCATCCACAAGTCTTGTTAAAATCAGCTCCTCCAGTTCCTCATATGTGGAGGCAGAATTGATATTGTTTCTAATAGCTGCTGAATGTGGAAGTCCTTTAATATACCAAGCTACATGCTTGCGCATCTCTCTTATGCCAATATAATCACCTTTGTATTCAATAAGCATTTTGCTATGCCTTAAAATCATAGCCTTCTTTTCTTCTAATGTGGGAATTGGTAGAAGCTCTCCTGTTTGTAAATAGTGCACTGTACGCTTAAATATCCAGGGATTCCCCATGGCTGCTCGTCCAATCATAACACCATCACAACCCGTTTGCTCCTGCATACGTTTTGCATCCTCTGGCGATGTAATATCTCCATTTCCAATTATCGGAATACTCACAGCATTCTTAACCTCAGCAATAATATTCCAATCTGCTTTTCCTGAGTAATACTGTTCTCTTGTTCTTCCATGTATTGCAACAGCCGCCGCACCATTTGCCTCGGCAATACGAGCCATCTCCACTGCATTGATAGAACTATCATTAAAACCCTTTCGGATTTTTACTGTAACAGGCTTATTACATCTACTCGCCACAGCATTAATGATTTCCCCTGCAAGTTTTGGATTTTTCATAAGAGCCGAACCCTCATGGTTGTTTACTATCTTAGGAACCGGACATCCCATATTGATATCCACAAACTGGAATCCATCATCCGAAATTCTACAAGCAATTTCACCCATAATATCGGGATCAGAGCCAAAAAGTTGAACTGCAATAGGATGCTCGCAGTCGTCTGTTTGTAGTAATTCTTTAGTGTTTTTATTATTGTATAGTATTGCCTTTGCACTAACCATTTCCGTATACATAAGGCCACAATTCATTTCCTTACATAACTTACGAAATGGCAGGTCTGTTACTCCTGCCATAGGTCCTAGTGCTACATTTTCTGGTATATCTATATTGCCTATCTTCATTACTCTGCGTCCTCACCCAACACAAACACCTTGTAATACATCTCTAATGCCTCAAGCATATCTCTTTTTTCTGTTTGAAGTTGCTTTATCTTGAGACCACATCCAATTTCGTCAAATAATAGGTCTCCTTCGTCAGATAAGACACTAAACTTAAGATTACCTTCCTCGTCGTATTCTAGTGTCAATATGCCTCCAATATCCTCTGTAAAAAGCACACACATTATCTTAAGGTCCTGCTTTATTGTTTCAGGGAGTTTGTCAAATTCTTCGTTAAAATAATATTTCTTTTCATATGAATTTGAACCACATAATACAACATTTTGATTATACATATCCGTAAATTCCTCTAACTGATACTTCACCAGACCTAACTAGCTCCGGATGACCATCTCTTTCTATAATTAATTCGCCGTTATCCGCAATTCCAATAGCCTTGGCGGCATACTTCTCGCCATTTCCCTCTATTGATACTTGTTTACCGACATTTACTAAATAACGATCATAATCTTTTCTAACCGAAGATAAATTACCTTGGGTGATAAAATTCTCATAATATTTATCAAATGACCCGATAACCTCAGCTATCATTTCGGAGCGTTTAAAACTTCCCTCCCCCATCTCCAAAGAAATGGACGTAGCCACTGACTTAATATCATCACTAAATTCTTTTATATTTACATTGATGCCCATGCCAACAATAACATAATTGATATATTCCATTTCTGAACTCATCTCGGTAAGTATTCCGCATATCTTCTTGCCGCTGCAGACAATGTCATTTGGCCACTTTATGCCGCATTTTAGACCAGTGGAGTTTTCTATACCCTCTCTTACCGCCATAGCTGCGATAATAGTCAGCATTGACGCCATATTGGGTGAAATATTGGGTTTTAGAATCACTGTCATCCAAATGCCACCACCTCGAGGTGAATCAAAAGATCTTCCTCTCCTACCTTTACCCTGAGTTTGCCTTTCAGCCACAACGATGGTCTTATCTCTACAACCCTGTTCGGCTAAAATCTTTGCATAGGTATTGGTGGAATTCACTTCTTCTTCATATACTATCTCATAGTCTACGAGCATATCACTGGCAATTTCACTTCTTGATAAAACATCTGGTGTATAAGCAACACGATATCCTTTATTTTTAACAGATTGGATATCATATCCCTCATCTCGAAGCTGATTCATCACTTTCCAAATGGCTGTTCTAGAAACATTACATGCCTCGCTTAATTGCTGTCCTGATGTATATCCATCATTTAACTTTAATTCCTGCAATATCTTTGTCTTAATATCCATTAAATCACCTATTTACATTGCCACTATAACAGAAATCACCGTAAGAAATATCATCACTAAAGCAATACCAATTAGGCCTAATTCTCTAAGGGTATGTCGCATTTTGTAGAATTTTACAGCCAATGCTATGTTCATAAGTGCTGCTGCCGTAAAAACAACAGGAAACATATACATATACTTTTCAACGCTTATTAACAACATTACTGCTGATACAACTATTATAGCAGTCAATACAACATTGATACTGTCAATAATTTTTCCTAAGCGACGCATTACGCCCCTATTTCTAACTAACTGCATATAAACAACCTTTCCTACAGACTATATCCGCCAAGCGTGGCCAACATAACAGCCTTGATAGAATGCATTCTATTTTCAGCTTCATCAAAAACTACTGATTGAGGTGATTCAAATACTTCATCTGTAACTTCCATCTCAGTAAGTCCGTACTTTTCATATACTTCCTTGCCAATCTTAGTCTTTATATCATGGAATGCAGGTAAACAATGCATAAATATAGCTGTTTCCTTTGCATTCTTTAATGCTTTCATATTAACCTGATATGGTGTAAGGTCAGCTATTCTTTCTGCCCATACCTCATCTGGTTCGCCCATTGATACCCACACATCTGTGTAAAGAACATCTGCATTCCTCGTTCCCTCTAAAACATCTTCGGTAAGAGTAATAGTCCCGCCAGACTCTTTTGCATATTCCTTACATTCTGCCACCAATTCTTCATTTGGAAAATACTTTGCCGATGTACATGCTGTGAAATGCATACCCATCTTTGCACATGCTATCATAAGCGAATTGCCCATATTGTATCTAGCATCACCCATATATACAAATTTTAACCCTTTTAGAGTTCCAAACCTCTCTTGTATTGTAAGCAAATCAGCTATCATCTGTGTTGGATGATATTCATTTGTAAGGCCATTCCATACAGGCACTCCTGCATATTTTGCCAATTCCTCAACTATGTCCTGAGCAAATCCTCTATATTCAATACCTTCGTACATTCTACCAAGTACTCTGGCTGTATCTGCAATACTTTCTTTCTTACCAATCTGTGAACCAGATGGATCTAAATATGTAGAGCCCATACCTAAGTCATGTGCTGCCACTTCAAAAGAGCATCTTGTTCTTGTGCTTGTCTTCTCAAATATAAGTGCAACATTTTTTCCCTTGCAATATTCGTGTGCTATACCCTTTTTCTTTTTTTCTTTTAAATCCACAGATAAGTCAATAAAATACTGAATCTGCTCAGTGGTAAAATCTTTTAATGTTAAAAAATTGCATCCTATTAATGACTCCATCGCACATCCTTCTTTCATATCGTAATATTCATAATATAACCTTTTTTAAGTTTTATTGCAACCCTCAAAAAGCTTGAGTTTCCGTAGTTTTATCCACAGAACCCTGTTTTTATCATATTTGTTATAAACAACTTTTAAAAAATGCCCAAAATATAAGGAATCCTATTCTTTTT
>JGI24710J26742_10003768_pt1 | contig 12745 bp, 10 predicted proteins | sample BioPla2DNA2_FD_26742 | JGI IMG/M metagenome (IMG submission 26742) | reverse complement strand
CTTAACGCGTGATTTGATGGGTTTTTCGAATCGTGCTATCATAAAGTTGCCTGAAATGCGCGGCACTCTCGTTTTTGGACCACCATTCTTTGAAGGGGAGTCCGGGTCGAAGTGGAATACGAGCAAGCCTTTTTTAGGAAGTTCCAAGACCACCGCAGGGCACCCACCTGGCGCGAGGCTGGGTATCAAAAAGGGAGTCCGCCATTTCGGGTTTCTTATTTTCAGTCATTGCAATGACACTTACCGGAGGAATTATGCGTATTTACAACTCTATGACAAGACAAAAAGAAGAGTTGACACCGCTTGAGGATAATCATTTCAAAATCTACGTCTGCGGACCGACCGTCTATGACCTGTTTCATATCGGTAACGCACGCCCGTTTGTCACATTCGATACGCTTCGACGATACTTGATCTGGCGCGGCAATGAGGTCTCCTACATCCAGAATTTTACGGATATAGACGACAAAGTAATTATCCGCGCGCAGGCGGAGGGCACCACACCGGAAGAGCTCGCCGAAGAAATGATCGAAGAGTATTTCAAAGATGCAGACGGACTGAATATCATGCGCGCGACGAAACACCCGCGCGCAACGGAGTCAATCGATGACATCATTCACCTGATCTCGATCCTGTTCGAAAAAGGCTTTGCGTATACAACTGACGACGGTGTTTATTTCTCCATCGACCAATACCCCAGCTACGGCAAACTCTCAGGACACAAGCTGGACGACTTGATCGCCGGCGCGAGTGAGCGCGTATCAGAACTTGAAGGGAAGCGCAATCCTCTCGATTTCGCCCTCTGGAAATTCAAGAAAGAGGGAGAACCGTTCTGGGAGAGCCCTTGGGGAGATGGTCGCCCCGGTTGGCACATCGAGTGTTCCGCCATGAGCCTCGCCAACCTCGGCGAAACGGTCGATATACACGCGGGAGGAGTTGATCTGCAGTTCCCGCACCATGAAAATGAAATCGCACAGAGTGAAGCCGCGACGGGAAAACCTTTCGTCCGCTACTGGGTTCATAACGGTTTCGTCAACGTGAACTATGAGAAAATGTCCAAATCGCTGGGCAACTTCTTTACTGTCCGCGATCTCGTCGAGCATTACCCTTACCACATCCTGAGATTCTTCATCCTTCAGGCGCACTATCGTATGCCGATCAACTTTTCAGACGATCTGCTCGATGCTGCCGTCACGAGCTGGCATCGCATCGTTTCATCTGTCGATCTCCTCTCATTCGTCGCCAACGCATCGGAAAGGATAGAAGTCGATCCGGTTAAAGAGCGTGAATTGACGGAAGAGATCGCTACGTGCCGTTTTAACTGGCAAAAAGCGATGGATGACGACCTGAATACGGCTGATGCGATCGCCGCTATTTTCGATCTCGTCCGCGCCGCCAATACGGCAGCCACTTCGGGCGCCGTGTCGCCTGAGACTTTGCTATCTGCACGAAACACGCTGGTCGAGCTTCTCGACGTTCTCGGACTCGATCCGACCGCCGAAAAAGAAGATGAGATCCCTGACGACATACTCACAATGGTTGAAGAGCGCACAAAAGCGAAAAAAGAGCGCGACTTCGCCACGGCGGATAGAATCAGGGATGAAATTCAGGCGAGAGGATTCAAGGTCGAAGATACGCCGCAAGGTGCGCGCGTCATCCGTATCGGGTCGTGATCACTTTTCATTTGATTTATGGATAATCTCTCAGATAAGGAACTGCTCTCCTACTCCGTCTCGACTCTCGCTTGGGTAGGCGACGCTGTTTTTGAGTTGCATATTCGATCGCGACTTGCNAAGCGATTTACCTCACCGTCCGGAAAACTCCATCATATAGCAACCTCTTTCGTCAGTGCGCGGGGGCAGGCGTNTCTTTTCGAGACGCTATATGACGACCGGAATGACTTTCCTCTCTCGGAGCAAGAAACTAATCTGCTTAGGAGGGCAAGAAATTATCATTGCCACAGCACGCCTAAGGATGCCGATCTCGCCGATTATCGACGGGCGACAGCCTTAGAAGCGCTGATCGGATGGCTTTGGCTCAACGGACAACACGCTCGCGCAGGAGAGCTCATCGAATATGTTCTCCGCCAGTCCGGTATGGCGGAGAGGCTCGAGTTCGATCCGCAGAATCGCAATAGTAACGGAGAGTCGTAAATGACACAGAACGGATATGAACTTTGCCAACTTGAAGGTAGAAACCCGATCGCGGAAGCATTGACGGCCGGTCGATCCATCAACAAGGTCTATACGCTCCAAAGTGCTCGTCAAGCGCGTTCCGATACGGCTCTCGCGCGCCTCGTCGCCGATTGCAAAGAGANAGGCGCCGTGATTCTGTATGTCGGGCGATCGACGCTCGATGCCATGGCGACTTCCGGAGCACACCAAGGAATCATTGCGGAAGTCGCACCTTATGAATACGGCGATCTGACCGACATTCTCGCTCAATGTGAACGGCACGGTCGCGATCCGTTCCTGATTCTTCTCGACCACATTCAAGACGCTCACAATCTCGGATCCATCCTACGTATAGCAGATGGGGCGGGCGTCGATGCCGTCATCATTCCGCAACGCCGTTCCGTCCCGCTCAATGCAGCCGTTGCAAAAGCCTCCGCCGGCGCAATCGAACACGTTCCTCTCTGCCGAGTCGTCAATCTTTCCAGAACGATTCTCGACTTGAAAAAGCAGGGATTTTGGATTTACGGAACGGCAGCTGATGGAGAAACGCCTTATGACAAAGCCGATTATTTCGGAAAAATTGCTCTCGTGATCGGGAGCGAAGGCGAAGGGATCTCAAAGAAATTACTCGAACACTGTGATTTTCTTCTCACGATCCCGCTTCACGGAAAAATAAATTCGCTCAACGCTGCCGTCGCGAGCGGGATCATCGTTTTTGAAGCGACTCGCCAACGCAAACTGGGATAATGACGCGCTTGAACGCACCGCAAAATTATTGCACAATTAAAACAACATTGAGAACAAGTGATTGGTGGCTCTTCTTTGAAAATAAACATAAAACAGCTCGTAAGATCGAAGCGCCTTTCTCGAATAGGCGCTCTGTTTCTCGCCTTTTTTATCTCTTTTTTTCTCGTCTCATGTTCCGTCACGGATGACGAACCGATCTCGACTGAAGGCGAATCTGCCGCCAATATGGTCATTAAGGCGGAAAACGATCGCTATTTCAGGGAAGACGAATGGGTTCGGATGTTGACGTTGACCATTTCGAACCTTGAGGGTCGTTTATCACTTTGGTCTTCAATCCCGGCAACACAGCGCTCCGAAATAACGCTCTCGGATTTCATCCTGTACACCGACTTTCTGAGTGCCTCAATCCCCGGCACCATCAAGTCATTCTCTAGGGCGACAGATGATGAGATGGAGTCCATACTCGGACATGTGACAAAAACAGATGCGACGCTCACCCCCTCTCCACAAGAGGCGACGATCTGGTGGATCGAATCGGAAACTCCCGATGCACGCATCTTGCGGTTTGCAATCCCCGTTACGCTGAACGAAAAAGGCATACCTTATTTCTCAAAATCTTGGCTTTGGAAACAATCGACGTTATACCATTACATCGTACTTTACCTCGATGCCGTTGAGATGCGTAACGAACCTGCGCTCATATCTCTGATCCGGCAAAACACGCCCCTCAAATCGAAGAGCCACGGAGAATCGATCGACCGGCGCGCTTCCTCCCTCATCGACCTATATCCGCGTTATGTCGCTTCCAGAGAAGCATCTTATCGAATCATTGAAATGGTACCGGGATTCGCGGAAGTTGAGCTACAAGGCATTCTGGTAAATAGGAGAGAACAGCGACCTCACACAGTCACGTTTTTGGAATCAGGAGGCGTAATCTCCGCCAATGAGTATTTCCCGCAAACGCTATCGACGGAAGATGCGCTCTTGTATTATCGCGGGCGACCGCTTTTCGGGACGGAACAGAGCAGTCCTCGTATTGAAGCGACACGCATGATCTCCATGCTTGGCATACCGCTTGATATCGCGATTCTCGATAAAACCGATAGCGATGCTATGCTCTTCCGTGTCTTTTGGCCGGGCTTAACGGTTGAAGCCGTCGGTACATGCCACGTTCCGTCACTCACTTTCAGCGGCAAAGTCCGTCAGGTATCGGCAACGTACTCCCAGTTCAAAACAGGTTCCGGTTTACAACCCGGAGATTCCATCTATGAACTCTACAAGCGTTATCCCTTCATCCGTGAGCACGGCTATGTCATCTCTCGTGGAGAAGTCATCAAGAAAACGCTGTCCGTCCAAGTCGAGACAGATTACATCACACGGTTGACCATCACGATCGAATCATAGCGCCAGAGCCTTTTTGCGGGCATCTCACATTCAGTGCATAACACCTTAACTGTGCCGGCTCGGCAAAAAGGATTTACATCCGCGAAGACCACAGAACCTCGCGTAGAGAGGCGTAAGCCGATCCGGTGGCGCAGACAGATAAAATGTTATATTCTGGACAAAATCATACTTAGCAAAGGGCGGAACTTGGTTCTGTCCAGTCTGCCCATAACTAAGATAGAAGGGTGGAAAAATGTTAACAAGTAAAGTATCTGAAAGCATTCGCCAAATTCGCACGTTTACCGGCAGGGAAGTTGAAATTGCTCTGATCCTAGGGAGTGGTTTGGCGCCGATCGCAGACCGTCTCGAAAACAAGGTCGTCATTCCCTACCGCGACATCCCGCATTTTAAAGAGTCAACAGCCCCCGGTCATGAGGGTCGTTTCATCTTCGGCGACCTCGATGGTGTTCCTCTCCTTTGTATGCAGGGACGACTGCATTACTACGAGGGCTACAGTATGCAGGATGTGACCTATCCCATCAGGGTTATGGCGAAACTCGGTATAAAAAAACTGATCCTTACAAATGCCTGCGGCGGACTGGACCCAAACGGCAAACCCGGCGATCTCATGCTTATTACAGACCACATCAACTTTACCGGAAGCAATCCCCTAATCGGAGCGAATGAGGACGACTTCGGTCCACGTTTCCCTGATATGACGAGAGCCTACGACCCGGATCTAAGGGCTTTGGCCCTAAAGGTCGCAGAAGACCTCAGTATCCCCCTCAGTCAGGGCGTCTACATCGCTTACAGCGGNCCCNGCTTTGAGACGCCGGCGGAAATACGCTGGATGCAGACTTGGGGAGCCCATGCCGTGGGTATGTCGACTGTGCCTGAAACCATCGTGGCGGTACACTCCGGTCTGAAGGTTCTGGGGATTTCCTGTATTACCAACCTAGCCGCCGGCATCCTTGACGAACCCCTTTCGTCTGAGGAAGTCATTGTCGCCGCAGGGGAAGCCAGCGCGAAGTTTGTCCGCCTGCTGTCCGAGATCATCAACAGGATGTAGGAGGAGTAAATGAGCATACGTGAAATCAAGCACTTAGACAGCGTAAGGCTCAGCAAGCGAGGGAACTCCGTCGTCATCATCGACCAGACCCGGCTGCCGAACGAAACAGTCTATCTTGACCTGAAGGATCCGGAAGACCTGTATGAGGCCATCCACCAGCTGAGGGTCAGGGGAGCGCCGGCCATCGGCATCTTTGCCGGTTACGCCCTCTACTGCCTCGCTCTGCAAAGCACGGCGGAAGATTACCCCGCCTTTATGGAAGAAGTCAGAACTCAGGCCGCCTACCTGAATTCGTCGCGCCCCACAGCCGTCAACCTATCTTGGGCCTTAAAGCGCATGGTAGCGAAGGCGGAGGCATCGGCAGGTAAACCTAAGACAGAGATCTTACAAGACTTGAAAGAAGAGTGTATCGCCATTCACAATGAAGACATTGCGATGTGCAAGGCAATCGCCGAATACGGTCTGACGCTCATCAAAGACGGTGACGGCATTCTGACCCACTGTAATGCCGGACCCTTGGCCACCTCGCGCTACGGAACTGCCCTTGGTCCTATCCTGCTAGGCTACGAGCGCGGTATGGATTTCCACGTCTTCGTCGATGAAACTCGGCCATTACTCCAAGGTGCACGCCTGACCTCCTACGAGCTTGAAGAAGCCGGTGTTGATATCACCTTGATCTGCGACAACATGGCATCTATTGTCATGAGCAAAGGTTGGGTGCAGGCTTGCTTCGTAGGCTGCGACCGCGTCGCCGCCAACGGAGACACAGCGAACAAGATCGGCACCAGCGGAGTCGCCATCTTGGCGAAGTACTATGACATCCCTTTCTACGTACTGGGGCCGACATCAACGATTGATCTCGCGACGCCTACCGGTGCGGACATTGAGATTGAACTGCGAGATCCCAATGAAATAAAAGAAAAGTGGTACGAAAAACCCATGGTTCTGCCGCAGACACGCTGTTACAATCCGGCATTTGACGTGACGCCCCATGAGCTAATCGACGCCATCGTGACGGATCGGGGTATTTGCCGAGCTCCCTACACAGAGAGCCTGAAAGCCTTATTCGAATAGACGGGCTTCACATATTTATTTGAGAGGTAATGATATGGCAAGGATTCGCGACATCGCTTTAAAGGATGAGGGGCATCAACGCATTGCTTGGGTCGCCAAGCACATGCCTGTCCTCAATCAAATTGGCGATAAGTATGAAAAAACGAAGCCCTTCAAAGGGCTCAAAATCTCACTCAGCATCCACTTGGAGGCAAAGACGGCCTACTTGGCAAAGACCTTGGCGAGGTGCGGGGCTGAAATGCATGTCACAGGCTCCAATCCGCTCTCGACGCAGGACGCTGTCTGCTCTGCCCTCGTCGACGATGGCATCGAAGTCTACGCGATCCATGGGAGTGATCCTGAAGACACGATCGCCCTTTGGAAAGAGACNCTCGCATGCAAGCCTCATATCGTCATCGACGACGGTTCCGACCTGTTCAACCTGCTTCTGACGGACTGTAAGGACTATGCGACAAACCTTATTGGAGGCTGTGAAGAGACAACCTCCGGCGTCCAGCGCCTCAGGGGCTGGGAAGCGCAGGGTCTCTTGCACTTTCCCGTAATGGCGATCAACGACGCGCGATGCAAGTCTTTCTTTGACAACACATATGGCACAGGTCAGTCAACGTGGGATGGCATTATGCGAACGACGAATTTGCAAGTGAACGGTCGAGTCGTCGTCGTTGCAGGTTACGGCTATTGCGGCAGAGGCATCGCTAAAGTGGCCAAAGGCTTAGGTGCCCGAGTGATTGTGACGGAAATTGACCCAGTCAAATCAATTTTGGCGGTCATGGATGGCTTTGAGGCAAAGAACATGGCGGAGGCGGCTCCCCTCGGCGACATCTTCATCACGGCAACTGCCTGTTGCGATGTCATTCGACCCGAGCACTTTAACGTGATGAAGGACGGCGCCATCGTTTGTAACGCAGGTCACTTTAACATAGAGATTGACTTGGATGGTCTGAACAAGATGGCCGTCTCTAAAAAGGAAGCCCGAAAGAACATCGAAACATATCTCTTGGAAAATGGCAGGCGGATCAATGTCATCGCGAACGGCGCTCTCGTCAACATCGCGGCGGCAGACGGCCACCCCGTTGAAATCATGGATATCTCCTTTTCACTCCAGGCGTTGGGAGCCCTCTACATCCTTGATCACCAAGGTCAGCTTGGGGCCGGAGTCCACGTCATACCGGATGAAGTCGACAGAGCCGTCGCTGAGATGAAGTTGAAAGACTTTGGCGGAAGCTTCGACACACTTTTGCCGGAACAGATCGCCTACATGAAGTCACACTGACGCGTCAGCTCAATGAATTCCTCAACTAATATGATTGGACGTGACTAATAAGTTGTAATAAATATTGACTTGAACAAAAAGCCTAGTTGAAGTTGAGTTGATTTGTCAGTAATATATTAAAAAGAACATCACTTAGAAAAAGCAATTGTTGCACTAAGGAGGAAAAAATGAGAAAGATTAAAATCGCACTGGCCGTTTTGCTGGTTCTCGCCCTAACCTTTACGGTTTTTGCCTGTAAGGGGGGCGGTGACGACGACAAAAAAGGCCTACATGTAGGTATCCTGACCACGTCAGGCGTTGATGACGGTTCTTTCGGACAAGCCTGTTACGAAGGCATCCAAGCCTTTGTGAAAGCGAACCCGGGCACGTCAGTCAACGACGTTAAGGAAGACAAATTTGACCGCGTCGTTCAGGCAGTAGCGGAAATTATTGCGGACTACGATGCCATGGTCATGCCTGGCTTCCAGTTTGCCGGAGCCGGCAAAGTAGCAGACGAGAACCCGGAAAAGTTCTTCCTTCTCGTCGACGCTTACCCCAAAATCACGGATGACGGTGAAGAAGTCCAGCTTGACAACGTCTACGCCATGATGTTCAAGGAGGAAGAGTCCGGTTTCTTCGCAGGTATCGCCGCAGCGATGCATACGAAGACCAATAAGGTTGCCGTCGTCAACGGCATCGCTTTCCCGTCGAACGTCAATTACCAGTGGGGCTTTATGTCCGGCGTCAACTACGCCAACAAGCACTACGGCACCAAAGCGGAAGTCGTTGAGCTGCCTGCCTATGCCGGCACTGATGTCACCGGCGCGAACGTCGGCGGCAACTATATCGGTGCTTTCGCTGACCAGGCAACAGGCAAGATTGTCGGAGAAGCTCTCTTAGCCGAAGGTGTAGACATCATGCTGGTCGCCGCGGGTGACTCCGGTAACGGTGTCTTCGCTGCAGTCAAAGAGGCTGCGGAGGGTAACTTCGTCATTGGTTGCGACGTTGACCAGTACGACGACGGCGATACGGGCACAAGGAACATCGTCCTGACCTCAGCACTGAAGAACATGGCTCCTATCGTGCAAGCCCAGTTGCAGAAGATCAATGATGGCACCTTCAAGGGCGAGAATGCCCTCTTGGGCGCTAAAGAAGGCGGCACGGGCTACGTCAGCGCTGCTGGCAGACACCAGTTGTCGGAAGATGCCTTGGCTAAACTGGCAGAGGTCTATGAGCTGGTCAAGAACGGCACCATCGTGCCGGCCGCCAACTTCAACGGTCATGCACCGGATAACTTCCCCGGTCTCTAAGTCACATTGTTTTGTTGACAGAGGGCAGCCTAGGCTGCCCTCATTTTTTTCAGAACCGCCCCTGCAGTTACTTGGTAAACTGCCAAGTAAATCATAAGCCTTGAGTGAGGAGCCTATGACAGAAACGATTGTCGAACTGAGGAATATTACGAAGAGGTTCCCAGGTATCGTTGCCAACGACGACGTGACACTCGATATTAGGAAGGGCGAGATTTTTGCCCTCCTTGGAGAAAACGGTGCAGGCAAGTCGACCCTGATGAGTATTCTCTTCGGTATGTACGAGCCCGATGAAGGCCAGATCTTTGTGCGTGGTGAGGAGGTGCACCTGACCTCGTCAAAAGACGCTGCCGCCCTCAACATCGGCATGGTCCACCAGCATTTTAAGCTGGTTTCAAACTATACGATCACCGAAAACATCGTCCTGGGGGACGAACCTTTGAAACACTTTGGACCCCTGTCATGGGTGGACTTAAAAGGTGCATCGAAAAAGATCCGAGCCCTGTCTCTGGAGTATGGTCTAGAAGTAAATCCTGATGACAAGATCGAGGACTTGCAGGTATCGACTCAACAGAGGGTTGAAATCCTGAAGATGCTGTACCGCGATGCTGAGATCTTGATCTTCGACGAACCTACCTCGGTCCTGACACCACAGGAAATAGAATACTTGTTGGACATTATGGAGGAACTACGTCGGGGAGGTAAAACGATTATCCTTATTACCCATAAGCTCGAGGAGATCAAGCGCGTCGCTGACCGGTGCGCCATCTTGCTTCACGGCAAATTGGTAGGAGTCTATGATGTCGCCACCACAACGACGCAACGCATGGCGAATCTCATGGTAGGCAAGGAATTGGATACCACATTGGACAAGACGGAGCACGGCTTCGGTGAAGTGGTATTGGATGTTTCCGACTTGACTGTCTATAACGAACACAAGGTTAAGGTCGTAGATAACGTATCCTTGCGCGTGAGGCAGGGTGAAATCTTGGCCATCGCCGGTGTTTCAGGCAACGGCCAGGTTGACATCGCCGATGCCATCGCAGGTCTGCAACACATCAGTGCGGGATCAATCTCCTTGAAAGGTGAAGAGATTTCTCGCCTAAGTATTAAAGAGCGCATTGCAAGGGGTATTTCTTATATACCGGAAGACAGACAGAAAGACGGTCTGGTGATGGATCTCACTCTACGAGATAACTTAGCCATTAAGACCTTCGACCGCGAGCCTTTTGCGAAGAAAGGCGTCTTACAACCGGAAGCCTTTGAGCAGCAGGCAACGGATCTTATTGAGCGCTACGACATCCGTAGCGGCCAAGGCAGTCAGACCATGACGCGGTCTATGAGTGGCGGTAACCAACAGAAGGCCATCATCGCCCGTGAAGTGGAGCTTGACTCTGACCTCTTGATCTTTGTGCAACCGACGCGAGGCTTGGACGTTGGCGCTATCGCCAACATCCACCAACAAATCCTGGAACAGCGCGACAAGGGCAAGGCAGTCCTCCTAGTCTCGCTGGAACTCGATGAAGTTTTGGCATTGGCGGATACGATCTGTGTCGCATTCCGCGGGCAAATCTTAAAGACAGACAGCGCTAAAAACCTTTCTAAGGAAGAAGTAGGCCAGTACATGATGGGGGTAACGCAATGAAGAAATTTATTACTCGAGTCAGGTCTGCACTGTCAGGCCTGTTAGTGCCCTCAATATCCATCGCCTTGACTCTGATCGTTGCCTCAGTCATCGTCCTTCTCTTGGGTAAGAATCCTTTAGAGGTCTTTTTAGGATTCCTGCGAGGTTCCGGCTTGGTGTTTAAACCGCGCTACGCCGGCGGCCAAGGCATCCTTACCGACTTCTTCTCCTACCTTTCGATCCTGACTCCCATGATCTTCGCCTCCCTTGGCGTCATGATGGGCTTGCGGGCCGGTCTGTTTAACATCGGAGTGGCGGGGCAGATGCTCCTGCCGGGTTTCTTGGCAAGTGTCTTCGTCGGCTATTCCGACCTGCCTACGTATCTGGCATGGCCGCTCGTTATCATCATCGGCTTGGTGGCGGGTGGCGCCATGGGAGCTTTGATAGGCTTTTTGAAGCACCGCTTCAATATCCATGAGGTTGTCACGTCCATCATGCTAAATTACATTATTAGCTATGTGACGGCTTTCTTTATCAACACCTACTTTGCTGACCCCGTCACGAGGAACTCACGTCCAGTCAGTGAGGCGAGTCGCTTATTGATTCCGGGACAGGCGGGCGGTGTCCGCTTTGACCTCCCTGTCGGTCTTGTCGTGGCTCTGCTCGTAATCTTCGTCATGCGCTTCCTTCTGGATCGTACGACGGTGGGTTTCCGCATCAACGCCGTAGGTCTCAACAAGGACTGTGCGCGCTATGCAGGCATCAACGTGGGGAACAACGTCGTCCTCGCCATGGCGATGTCTGGCATGTTGGCAGGTCTGGCAGGTATTACTTACTACCTTGGCTTTGCCAACAACATGGTACCCAAGGAACTGGTTTCACTAGGCTACGACTCCATTGCCGTAGCCGTCTTGGGCAACGTAGCGCCCGTAGGCTGTCTCTTTGCCTCCATTCTGGTCACCATCTTCCAAAAGGGCAGCGTTTACATGAGCTCAAACGTCGGTGTTCCGAAGGACATCGCCTCGGTCATTATCGGCATCCTGCTCATGTTCTCAGCCAGTGGACTTTACATCGAAGAAACGTTACAGCGCCTGAAAAGGACACCCCGCTCCAAAAGAGGTGCCAAGACCGACACGGATAAAGCAGAGGAGGAGCGAGTATGAACATCGATAAGATCATGACAGATGGCTTGGCCTTTGCGCTACCTCTCTTTATCATGGCCATTGGCGGCATCTACTCCGAACGCTCCGGTGTCACCATGTTGTCGATTGAGGGTTTCCAAGGCTTTGGGGCCTTTACGGGCGCCATCACCGTCGTCATTCTGCGGACGGTCATGGGCTCGTCGCCAACTTGGTTGATTTACATCGCGACGCTGACAGCCATGCTGGGCGGCATGCTTCTAGCTTTACTCAACGCCCTTATGGTCATCAAGCTGAAGTCAAAGATGACGATTGCCGGCGTGGTGATTAACATCTTGGCCGTCGCCTTAACCTCCTTCTTGTCCAGCGTTATAACAGGCGCTGTTACAGGTCAAGGCACCAACAAGATCCAGCTCGGTGTGTCGCCTAGGTACACCATACCTTACCTGTCTAAAATACCTGTGATTGGCGGCCTATTCCAAAACGTCTATCCCTTTGCCTTCATCATCATTGTGGTGGCNNTCTTGGCNTGGTACGTCATGTACAGGACCTCCTACGGCCTCCGCCTGAGAGCGGGTGGCGACAACCCGCACAGCTTGGACGCAGCCGGTGTCGATGTCAACAAAATCCGCTTTTCTGCCGTGGTTCTGGCGGGCGGCTTTGCNGGTTTGGGNGGCATCGCCTTCACTTATACGATGGCGACCTTTTCTCCCTCNAGCTANGTCGGCTACGGTTACTTGGCAATCGCCGCCCTGATCTTCGGCAACTGGAATATNATGACAACGTTCTGGACCTCCATGTTCTTCGGCTTTAGCCGATCTTTCAGTTATGAGCTGGTAAACGAGTTGGGGTTGTCCAGTAACTACTCCGACCTCTTCTCGATCATGCCCTACGTGCTGACACTCGTCGTTCTGATCTTCTTCTCGAAGCACAACAGACCGCCTCGAGCGTTGGGTGAGCACTTTGACAAGGGCAA
>JGI24710J26742_10003766_pt1 | contig 12751 bp, 12 predicted proteins | sample BioPla2DNA2_FD_26742 | JGI IMG/M metagenome (IMG submission 26742) | reverse complement strand
AAGAAATCAGATAGAGATTCTATAAAATATATAGTATTTTTAACAGATGGAGAAGATACTACATCAAGTTTTTCATATGATAATTTAATTCAAGAGGCTAAGGATAATAATGTTGTGATTTATACAATTGGATTAGGTCAAAGTTTTGATAATGCATTGTTAAGAAAAATAGCTACTGGGACTGAAGGTAAATATTATCATGCATCAACAGCAGGAGATTTAGTCGGTGAGTTTGATAAGGTTACTGATGAAACTATTGATTTTGTTACTGATAGTGATAATGATGGTATTAGTGATTATTATGAGAATGCTATTAATGGAGGAATATTAAGATTGGGAACTGGTAAATCATTAGCTGGAAAGTTAGATCCTAATAATAGTGATGTAGACGGCGATGGATTATTAGATGGAGAAGAATTAGTTATAACTAAAATTGGAAATAAGGTTTATGCAAAATACAATTCTGATCCAACTAAGAAGGATACTGATTATGATGGATATAATGATTATGAAGAAAAGAAAAATGGAACTGATGCACTAGTCTGGGATATTAGTCACAGAGATTTAGCTATGTGTGCAGATATTGTATATCATGATTTACCAAGCGGAACTAAATTTGACAACAAATCATGGAAGGACATTATAAATAATAGATTAGGAGATAAAGCTAGAGTTGAAGAATTGAAAGATTGGAGTGTAGAGGATACGCATTATTCGTATGGAGGCTTAGAAGCAGCAACATACAAAAAAGATAACAATTTAATTGTTGCATATAGAGGTTCAGAATCTAATGATTGGATAGATATCGTCCAAGACTGGGTTTATGCAGACGGTTTAGGATGGTTAACAGGATTTAACATACAGGCACCAGCAGCAAAGAGTTTCATAGCTAGAGTTATGAAAGAAAACCCTGGTTATAATATATATGTAACAGGTCATTCTCTAGGGGGAAATTTAGCCTATAATTCGGCATCTAAAGCTATTTCTATTGACTCAAATAGATTTAAAGCTTTAACAGTATATAATGCCTTAGGGTTATTACAAGGAGCTATAGGGGATGGTGCTCCACATACAGTTCCTGGTATCTTTGATATAGATGATGCATTTAACATTGTAAGCATGAAAGATAGAGTGTACGCCTATAGGGTTGAAGGAGATATAGTTTCTAAATTACCACTTACATTCCACTATGGCAATAAGATAGAATTCGAATACAGTAGTGATTTACCAAGGTTGGGATATCTTCCAAAACCTAAAGAAGCTCATTCCTTATATTCAATATTCGAATCAATAAATCCATTAGGAAGGTTTTAATATAGGATTGATATTATGAAATTAAAAAGATTATTTGCATATATTATAGATCGCATATTAGTATTATTATTATCATTTATAATAACAGCTATCATAATAGCAAGTATAGTTGATTCAGAGGGGTCAGAGGCTATACCTTTCTTAATAATTATGATGAACTTTTTTCCAAGCATTACAAGTGGATATTTATTATGTGGTTTTGTTCTAGGAGTAATTGATGGAGTTAGGAAAGGGAGAATTGAAAACATGAGTGGATTTGCCCCTTATTTAGGTGCTATTTTAATAAATATTATTGTACAAGCCGTTATATTATTGATAATTGAATTATTTAAAGGTGGTTTAACAACAGGGAGAAAGTTCATGGGAATTATTGTTGTTAGTGATAATGGTAATTATACATTAACAAAATCATTTTGTAGGAACTTTATAAAATCCATTAGTCCATATTTGTTTTATTTTCCATTTATATCGTTAATTTTTAGTAAGAATAATAAAACCATTTATGATAAACTTCTAGGAACAAGTATTGTTGAAATTAATAAATAGTATAATTGAATAGAGGTAAGTTGACTATAACTTTTCATGCAAGAGCTGAGCAATATAATTGCTTGGCTCTTCTTTAAGAAGAAAAACAACTATCTTTTCAATTATTTGAAAAACATGGTAAAATATATTTAAGGTTAGAAAATAAGTAGAAAAGAAAGCATAATTAGGAGAAGCAAGTATGAGCAAAATACAAATATACTATTTTAGTGGTACAGGTAATACTTTTTTTGTAGTAGATAGGTTGGCTAAATATTTAAGGGAATTGGGAAACACAGTTGATTTTACAAGCTGTGAGAAAGTAGAAAAAATAGACTGCAATTATGATATTATAGGGATTGCATATCCAATTCATACTTCCACTGCTCCTAAAATATTCTCTGAATTTATAAAGAAGATGCCTGTTGTGAATAATAAACCTTTATTTGGAATTGTTACATCAGGATATATGGCTGGTGACGTTTTAAACTATGAATCGAAGGGCTTAATCCAAAAAGGATATAAACCATTTTTATTTAGAAACATTGTTTTAGCTAATAACTTACACTTACCATTTCTATGTCCTTTAAAAGTTACAAATAAAAGAGTAATAGATAAAAGGTTAATAAAAATTGAAGAAAAAATTAAAGAAATTGCAATAAATATCAATAACAGAAATACAGATATTAGAGGAAATAATTTAATAGGTAAGTTATTTGGTGTATTACAAAGAAGTTGTGGAGAAATACATGAGATAAAGAACTTTAAAGGATTTACTTGTAGTGATAATTGTATAAAGTGTAGATGGTGTATAAATAACTGTCCTACTAAAAATATTAAAATAAGTAGTGGCAAGATTACATTTGATAATAATTGTTTATTATGTATGAGATGCTATAACTTCTGTCCGTTTAATGCAATACAAGTCACTACTAAAACTAATAATATTTCTAAATATCAGAGGTATAAAGGACCTAAAAGCCTAGGTCATAAAACACCCTTTAAATAGAGTTAGTTAGCTTTCAATAAAATCTACTCTTTCAATTGATTCAACTCTAAGGATTTGTGTTTTACTAACGCCCTTTTTATCAGTAAAAGTAAATTTAATCCATTCATCGTCAACATCTAATACAATACACTCAATTTCTCTTTTAGAAACTATAGATAAGCCTTCATCACTTATTAATATACATTTTTTATTTATAAGTTCAGATAAAATTTTCGACATAGATTTTTCACCCCTTAAATTTCTTTCAAGTTTTTTTATTTTTGCTTCTAGCTTCTTAATCTTTCCGGGATATGAAGAATAACTTAATATAAGTACAAATGCAGCAAGTCCAAAATACTCCAAATTAATTTCTCCTCTCACTATAAATATGTAGCAGTTATATCTTTATTATAACTGCTTTTGGCTTATAATTCCAACTAGATATGAATTTTAAAATTAAACAATATAATATTAAATAAGGAAATAGTAATTTTTCATCATTATGAGATTAGTGGAAACAAAATTAAGGCACTTTCACCCAGGAGATTTTTATATATAACTATGGGAAAATAATACATAAATGTGTATAATAACAATATGTTTCTTGTTTATCATGAAGGTATTAACAAGATATAAAATGAACTATTATGCCCCTAGGATAAATAATAATGAATAGGATAATTCATAAAGAAAGATATTGTTTAGAAGAATGTTATAAAAAATAAATTACAAGTGGAGGATAGAAGATGAGTAATGAGATTAGTTCTTTTGTGGAAGTAAAAAATGTTTATAAAAGTCTTGAAGAAGTAAATGAAACAATATTGGAAAATATCTCTTTTTCGATAGAAAAAGGAGAGTTTGTAAGTATAATGGGACCAAGTGGTAGTGGAAAAAGTACTCTTCTTGGACTACTTGCAGGAATAGATGAGGCTACAAAAGGAGAAATAATCATAGATGGCACGGATATAACTACTTTAAACGAAAGTAATTTATGTAAGTTTAGAAATGAAAATATGGGGATAATATTTCAATCTCCTAATTTAATTGAAACCTTAAATGCTGTTCAAAATATTGAAGTTCCTCTTATATTTTCAAAAAGTATAAATATAAGTAATAGATCAAAAGAATTATTAGATATGGTTGGATTAAAGGATAAGGGAAAATGCTATTCAAAACAACTATCAGGAGGAGAAGCACAAAGAGTTGCTATAGCTAGAGCCTTAGCTTGCAAACCAAGAATTATTTTAGCAGATGAACCTACAGGCGCCTTAGATTCTAAAAATGGAAAAATGGTTATAGATATTTTAAAAAATATAGCTAAAGAAGAAGGGGTTACAGTAATTATGGTTACTCATGATGAAAAATTAGCTAAAGAGAGTGATAGAATAATATTAATTTCAGATGGAAGGTTATGCAATGGATAGAAAAAGCTTTACTTTATTTAAAATATATAACCTAAAATATAATAAAGACAATAAAAAAACTTTTATATTTAATATTTTAACTATTGCCATAGGATTGGCTGTATTTTTAACTATACAAATAATAAATTTAGTTAATAAAAGTGAAATAAATAATAATGCCTATAAGAAAATTGGGGCAGATATAGGAGTTATATTTAAAGATAATAGTATTCTTGAAGAAGAGGATAACTTTTTAAAAAAATTAAAAGATAATAAGGAAATAGATTATACTAAATCTCTATGGTTACAAGGATTAATATCAGCAGGAAAAAGAAACTCAAATTGTATCGTGAGATATATAAATCCAGAAGAATATAATAATTATAAATTACCTTCGGAAAAAAGCAATTATAATAAATTATTAGAAGAAAACTCAATTATTATAAGTAAAAAACTTGCTACTTCTTTAAATATAGAAATTGGAGATAAAATAAAACTACAAAGCATAGAAGAAGATAAAAGTATATTTTATAAAGTGGTAGATATTCTGCCTGATGATGGAGAAGAAGCTTTTGATATGAATATTTATGGCTATGTTTTTCTAAATAAAGATAAATTGGAATCATCTTTAAATACAGAAAATATTGTTAGTAAAATTTATATAAAAAATCTTTACAATAATAATTACACATTAGAAAAAATTAAAAATATTTTTAAAGAGGAAAAAGTTCAATTAGTTAGTGAAGAAATAGATAGTTTATCTAAAGAATTGGCTGGAAGCAGTAGTATGTATAATGCTATGGGAATATTATCTATAATAATTTCTTTTGTAGGAATTATATCTTCTTCTCTTTTAACAATAATAAAAAGACAAAAAGATATATGTTTATTGAAAGTATTTGGAGCTAATAATATAAAAATTTCTATTTTATTTTTAGGAGAAATTTTATATACAACCCTCTTAGGAATTTTTATGGGGATAGGCTTAGGGTTTATTATTTCTTATATATTATGTTATTTTGTTTTTGAAAATTTCTATAATGTAATTATGCTAAAAGGAATAGTAAAAGAAACAATAAAAGTATTTTTAATAGGAATTAGTACAGGAGTTATTTTTGGAAGTGTTCCTGTTATATTAACCTTACAATTCAAACCTATAGAAATATTAAGAGATAAAAGTTCTAAAAATGAATTTAAAAGACTTCCGTTAATATTAGGAGGAATTAGTATAATTTTTATTTTTGGATTATTATTTTCTATTTATTTAAAAAATATTGTAGGTTTAATTATTATAATACTTTTAACAATATTAGTTTTAATATTATATATACTATCAAGAATACTCTTAACTGTATTTACTTTATCAATATTTAAAAAGAAAAGTGTAAAAGAAATTGCATTAAAAAGCTTAGTAAAAGATAGTAAAAAATTCTCTTTAGTATCCCTTACTATATCTATTAGTGTTGCAATAGTAGGACTAGTATTATTAATGTATAATAGCATATTACCTTCTTTAGAAAAGCAAGTAGAGGGATCTTTAGGCTTTAATGGAATATTTAAAATTCCTATAGAAAAAAAAGAAGAAATAGACCTAGCTTTAAAAGATAAGACATTAAATAATTACTATATTTCTTCTATAGTTGATTTTAGTTTAATAAAAGTCAATGGAAGCATAGTGGAAAAAATGGATGATTATGAATATAACATGGATTCTCTTCAAGAAAATATGAATTACGTAAATAACAATATTTTAATAGGAGAAGGTCTTAAAGAAAAATCTAAAGAGAATAATATAGTTTTAGACGAAGATTTTTATAATAAATATAAAATAAATTTAGAAGATATTATTACCTTGGAAATTAATAATATAGAAAAAGATTTTAAGGTTATAGGAGTTAGAAAAAGTGATAAAATAAAAACGGGACAGGCGTATATAAATTATGAAGCAATAAAGGACAGTATAAATAACAACTATTTAAGATATTATATAATATCAGAAAGTATAGATAGCTTTATAAACTATATGAATAGTAAATTTGATGATATTGTGATATTAGATATAGAAGATATTTCCCAGCCTTACGCTGATAATTTAAATAATGAATTACTTTTATTAAAAATAATTTCTGTTTTATGTATAGGTTCATCTATATTATTAGTATTTAATATTTTATCCATAACTTATATAGGAAAAGAAAAAGAGTTTTTAATTTTAGGAATGTATGGGGGAGATAAGAAGAGCAAAAGAAAGATAATTATAACTCAAGGTATAAGATTAGGAATTTCAAGTGCTGTTTTATCTTTTATTATAAGTATTTTTGGGGCGATTTTGCTAGAAGGAACAATAGGAATAAGTATAAACTACGATTTATTAACGGCTATTGAAGTAATCTTATTAGCTTTAGGTTGTTCATTAATATCTGTTTTAATAATTTCTAAAAGAATTGTAAATTATAAAAAATACAATGTTTTGAGAAGTGAATAAAAAAGTGAGATAATTATGGAGAGTATTTCAGTAAATGATAAAGAATATAAGATAATAAAATTACTTGGCAAGGGAAAAGGGGGATATTCCTATTTAGCTGAGAGGGAAAATAAAAAATATGTTTTAAAACAAATTCATCATGAGCCCTGTAATTATTATAAGTTTGGAAATAAAATAGAGGCAGAAAAAAATGACTATGAAAAGTTACGAAGTACAGGAATAAGAATTCCTAAAATGATAGATATAGACATTGAAAACGAAAGGATTATAAAAGAATATATAGACGGACCAACAATCTTTGACTTAGTTAAAGAAGATAAGATGAAAGACAAATATTTAAATCAGGTTAAAGAAATGTGTAAAATTTTATATCCTTTAAATATAAATATAGATTATTTTCCAACTAATTTTGTTGTTCAAAATGAAGAAATTTATTATATAGATTTTGAATGTAATAATTATATGGAAGAGTGGAATTTTGAAAATTGGGGAATTAAATATTGGTCTAAAACTAAAGAATTTATAGAGTACATTAACTTAAAAAAGGAATAGGGGCTGCCGCGACAGCCCCTTAAATTTTTATTTTAATCCAGCCTTTTTCTTTAAATCTTCCCACTTTTTATCTCTTTGTTCTTCAATGATTTTTATATCTTCATCAGTTAAATGTTTAAACCTGCTTTGCTTTTTAAGATAATCCTTAACAGCTGTAAATTNTTTAATTTGCCTATTTATCTTATATTCATTATTTTCATATTCCGCTAAGAACCAAAGTCCGCAATTTAAGGCATCCTTAGCTATTTGAACAGTATCACAGCTTTCTATTCCCCAGCCTGTAGGACATGGTGCAGAAACATGTATATAAGAGGTGCCATTAGTTTTACTTGCTTTTTCTACCTTCCTTATGTAATCAGGTATGTTTCCAACACTTGCTGTTGCAGCATAGGCTATCTTGTGGGCAGCAACTATGTCAAACATATCCTTTTTAACATTAGTACTACCATGAATTCTATCACCAGCAGGAGTAGTTGTTGTTTTTGCTCCATAGGGAGTTAAGGAACTTTGCTGTACCCCCGTATTCATATAGGCTTCATTGTCATAGCATATATAAATAATTTTATCTCCTCTATCTATTGCGCCAGATAAGGCTTGTAGTCCTATATCNGCTGTTCCGCCATCACCAGCAAAACACACTACATGGGAATCCTTTAANCCTAGAGATTTTGCACCGGCATAGATTCCAGAGGCTACTGCAGCTGTACTTGCAAAAGGAGAGATAAGAGCATTAACTCCAAAGGCTAATTGAGGATAAACAAATCCAACAGCAGACATACAACCAGCAGGAAGAACTGCTATACTGTTTTTACCTAAAACCTTAAGGGCAAGCCTTACTGCAAGGCTTCCACCACAACCAGCACAGCCCTTATGACCATAAAAATATTCGTTTTTCTCTAAAAGGTTATTTTTCATTTTTTGTCACCTCTATTCCTACAAATCTTAAATCATCATCCTTTAAGGATGAATTATTATTGCAGCTTAAATTTATTAAATCTGTAAAGATATCTTTTANTTCTTCTTTTTTTATATTTTTGCCTCCAAGCCCTGCTACATAGTTAATAACTTTAGCCTTGCTTTTTCTTAGAGCAGAAGAAACATTAGTATATACAGTTCCACGATAGCCAAAGGAAATATCCTTTTCTAAAACTCCAATAGACTTAGCAGTTTTAGTATATTTTCTAATTTCTTCATCAGGGAAGGGCCTCATATATCTTATTTTTAATAGGCCTACCTTATGGCCCTTTTCCCTAAGTTCATCAATAACATTTCTTACAAGACCAGAAATGCTGCCAAGGGTTATAATAATTTCATCAGCATCTTCACATTTATAAGCCTCTACCAAGCCCCCATAGCCTCTTCCAGTAATATTTTTATATTTTTCATCTAGCGCCTTAATTATTTCCTTAGATTTTTCCATAGCTAAGTTCTGCTGATATTTAAAGGCTAAATTGTTGCCTGGAGAAGATGAAAAGAAGAGATTTTTTGGATTATTTAAATCCATCTTATGTTCCAGCTCAAACTTTGGTAAAAATTTTGAAACTTGCTCTTTGCTAGGAACATCTATNCACTCATAGGTATGAGTTAAAATAAATCCATCTAAATTTACCATTACTGGAGTTAAAACCTCCTTATGTTCAGCTAGNGCATAGGCTTGAAGAATCATATCTAAACTTTCTTGTGCATCCTCAACATAAATTTGAATCCAGCCACTATCTAATAAGGATAGGGAGTCACGTTGATCACCAAATATACTCCAAGGAAGGGCTACTGATCTATTTGCATTCATCATAACTAGAGGAACTCGGCCGCCACTTGCATAATGCATTACTTCTGCCATATATAATAGTCCTTGAGAAGAGGTAGCAGTGAAAGTCCTAGCACCTAAAACACTGGCCCCCATAACAGAGGAAAGGGCAGAGTGTTCTGATTCTACATGCATATATTCAGCTTCCAGTTCACCCCTTTCTACCATTTCAGAAAGTCTTTCTACAACTATGGTTTGAGGAGTTATAGGGTAGGCTGATATTACATTTGGCTTAGCAAGTTTTACCCCTATTGCAACAGCTTCATCTCCAGATACAAATTCTTTATTTGACTCCATTTTTTAAACCTCCTCCTTCATAGCTATGCAGCCTGGTTTACACTCTTTGGCACATATGCCGCATCCCTTGCAAAATCTATAATCTATCTTCATCTTATTATCTTCTTGATATACAACACCTTCTGGACATACCAGATAGCACATATTACACATAACACATTTTTCTGTATCTATTATTGGAGTTTCATTTCGCCATCCCTCAAAGGTTTCTGTAAGCATCAATCCTTTACCGTAGGTTCCCAAGGGTAAATTTTCAAAGGAATTTAAATTTGGGCTTTTATCTAATTCAGGTCTAGACATTTTCTTTACCTCCTATCTCACCATATATATGCTCTACAAGTTTTTGATTTTTTTCTGCTAGCTTAGGAGGCATATCATATTCAATAGCCTTTAAAATACTTTCCTTAGTTACAATTCCAGTATTTGCAGCAAGGGCTGCTAACATAGCAGTATTAGTAATTGGATGACCTAAATATTCCTTGGCCACACTAGTAGCATTAAAAGTTGTAATTTTTTTATTGGAATACTCATCCTTATTTATGTCATTAATAATTAACTTTCCATTTTCCTTAAGAGCTTTTAATAAATCGGCCTTATATAAGCTGCTATCTAAAAGGACAATGTAATCACTTTTTTCNTTTTGACTTCTATCTCTAATAACTTTGTCATCAATCTTTGTATAGGCAAATACGGGAGCACCCCTTCTTTCAGGTCCAAAGCTAGGGAAGCTAAGACTATATTTATCACCATATAAGCTTGCAGCAATCCCAAGTATTCTTGAAGAAGTAAAGGCTCCTTGTCCACCTCTTCCCAAAAAGGTAATTTCTATCATCTTTTATTCCTCCTAAAATGTATTTTTCTTAAAAGAACTTTCTAATATTTTTCAGTCTTTTAAGGGCAGCCTCTAAGGTGCTTTTTTTCTTGGCAAAGTGAAATCTTATATATGAATTATTTTTTTCTTTAAAGAAGGAGGAACCTGGAACCCCAGCTACACCAACAGTTTTTATAAGCTTTTCTGCAAACTCTGTATCTGAAGCCATTCCAAATTCACTTATATCCACCATTACATAGTAAGCACCTTCAGGGGTATAGTATTTTAAGCCTATTTCATCTAATCCCTTTAAGAAGAATTCTTTCTTTTCAGTGTATATTTTTCTAAGTTCTTCATAATAAGCATCATCAAATTCAAGGCCTATTGTTGCAGCCCTTTGAAGGGGAGCAGCAGCACCTACTGTAAGAAAATCATGAACTTTTTTACAAGTATCTATTACTTCCTTAGGTCCAATAACATAGCCAAGCCTCCAGCCTGTAATTGAATAAGTTTTAGAAAGAGAGCTGCAGGAAATAGTTCTTTCAAACATTCCAGGCAGGGAGGAAAAATAAATATGCTTATTTGGAGCATAAACAATATGCTCGTAAACCTCATCTGTTATAACAAAGGCATCATATTTTTCAACAATAGCTGCAATTGCCAAAAGCTCATCTCTTTTAAATACCTTGCCTACAGGGTTAGAGGGATTGCATAGTATAAGAGCCTTAGCTCCTTGCTTAAATGCATCTTCTAAAGCATTTATATCAAAAGTAAAATTTGGAGGATTTAATGGTATATAAATAGGTTCTGCACCACAAAGGATTGTATCGGCTCCATAGTTTTCATAAAAAGGGGAGAAGATAGCAACNTTATCCCCAACTTCGCAAANAGACATCATTGCAGTCATCATTGCTTCTGTACTGCCACAGGTTACAACTATATTTTCTTCAGGATTTATTTTAAGGCCAGTAAATCTTTCCTGCTTCTTAGCTAAGGCCTTTCTAAAATTTTCTGCTCCCCAAGTAATGGAATATTGATGGGGACCTTCATAGGCAGCTTTTGCAAGTTCATCTAAAATTTCCTTTGGAGGATCAAAATCAGGAAATCCTTGAGAAAGATTTATTGCCCTATATTCATTTGAAATACGAGTCATTTTTCTTATAACTGATTCACTAAAACCATCAAGTCTAGTGCTAAGTTTAGCCATTATATTACACCTTCTTTTCTATGATCTATTATTCTTTTTGCCTTGTGAGTAGCNCTTGGCAGGGTTCCATCTTCATAAATAATGATTTCCTTTGGTTTCACTCCAAGCCTAGTTTTAATATCATCTACAACTTTCTTTTTTAGTTTTTTTATTGATAAATAAGAATCTGCCTTTTTTTCAATTTCTAAATTAAATTTTGTTATATGCTTATCTGTAACAAGAGTTATTCTATATTCTCCTGTTAAATCATTAATTTCTCTTATTACATGTTCTATATCGCTAGGGAAGACATTTACCCCTCCAGCTATAAACATATCATCAGTTCTTCCTACAACCTTTATACGTTTATGAGTCCTTCCGCATTTACATTTTTCAGATGTAGAGGTAACTATATCACCTGTTCTAAACCTAATCATTGGCCTAGCTTCTTTTCTTAGAGTTGTAAGAATAAGCTCACCACGTTCTCCTTCATCTACAGGTAGTCCTGTTTTTGGATCAACAACTTCTACAATAATGTGGTCTTCTGCAAGGTGTATTCCATCTCCGTATTCACAGGCAGCACCACAGGCTCCAAAAATATCAGATATACCATAAAAGTCATATAATTTTGCATCCCATAGATCTTCTATTGCCTCCCTAGTAGATGGAATAGAACCTCCTGGTTCCCCTGCAACTATAATAGTTCTTATGCTTAAATCCTTGGCTGGATCTATGCCTTGTTTCTTAGCAGTTTCTCCTAGATACCAAGCATAAGAGGGAGTTGTCCAAATTACTGTTGGTTGATATTCTTGTAATAAAAATAATAATCTATCTGATGGAATTGTACCTGCCCATATGCAAAGAGCCCCTAAGTTTTGCGCCCCAATAACATCAGGTCCCCCTACAAAAAGTGTAAAATTAAGAGCATGTATATATCTATCCCTTGGCCTCATTCCAGCTTGCCAAAAGAGCCTGCTTTCTACATCTTGAAATTCATCAAAATCTTTTTTTGTAAATGGGCTAGATGTAGGTTTTCCAGTGGATCCGCTGGAAGAGGATATAAATACTACCTTTTCCTCATCTACTACTGTTAAATCTCCTAAAATAGGTTTTACATCTTGCCTTGCTCTTACAGTTTTCTTGTCCAAAAGAGGAAATTTTCTAAGATCCTCTAAGGATTGAAGATCCTTTGGACTAACCCCAGCCTTATCAAAACTTTCCTTGTAATAAGGTGATTTTTCATAAGCCAGTGTAATTTGTTCTTTTAATTTCCCCAATTGATAAATTTCTAGCTCTTCTCTTGGAAGAGTTTCTATTTCTTCATTCCAAAATTTTTTGCACATAAGTATATTGCCCCCTTATATTTTGATTTTTTATATAAAAAAA
>JGI24710J26742_10003765_pt1 | contig 12754 bp, 6 predicted proteins | sample BioPla2DNA2_FD_26742 | JGI IMG/M metagenome (IMG submission 26742) | reverse complement strand
CCGTTAATCCGTGTAATCCGTTTCATCCGTATGATGCCTGGCATGCCAATCTTATACGGATTGACGGATTTGACTGATTTACGGATTACTATGGTAAAACAAGAAGGCTTTTCGCCAGCCCGGAAGCAAACCAAGCTAAACTAAAATAAAAGTTAGTAGTTAACTATATGCCACTCTTAGGAATAACCCCCTTTTTAGCAACTACATTTCTTTCAATACTCCAAAAACCGCGTCATCCCAGGCAAGCTGGGGTCCCCAACAGATCGGCAAAGATCCATTGAGGTAATACGCTTTTCTCATATTTCATTTTGGGATTAGAAAACTAAACTAAGGAACCCCATATTATACTTTCGAGCGTCGATAATATAATACAACTCCGCTGATCATAGATGCCCTCTATTTGTTATCATTTTGTCTTTCTTGAAGATACATACGTTGTGTTGCATGAAATACACATTAATCGGTTTGTGTTGCACGAAACGGCATTTGGTGCAACACAAAACTATTTTACAATACTCCATAGCTCGCTAAAATTGAATAAACCTGATCTTCTACCCCTGAGTTTCCTGATGTCGTGCAATATGTTATGTGTTCTAAGCACATTAAGAATCCCCTATAGTTTTTCTTTAATCAATTCGACCAACTTCTCGTAGAAAGGAATCACAAATCCATCTATTGATAGGTTTAGTTTGTTGTTTTCAATCGAGTTCTGTCCGAATAACTCTTTATACAGATCTAAGGCTCGTTCATACTCCTTCTCATGACCTTTTCTCTGTTTATAGTCCAGTTTGTATGAGCTATGTGCAAAGAGATGGCGACACTTCTTTAGAAGTTCAAAATACTTATCATCTTTCAATGGACAGTTATCCCAGTCGTCAATGAATGTATCAATAATGCACTTTAACTCAATAATGAAACTCTGGTTAATCCAATACCCGATGTCCTGATACTGCTGTAACTTCGCTTTGGTATTAAACTGATCAGCTTTAAAGATAAAATGACAGTTATAGCCATAAAACTGGTATAAAGGAGAGGTTGTAACGCGGAACAATCTCTCCGGATTTGTTTTACTTGATACAGGATCAGAAATATATGGAGTAAGCGACCTTGCTCTCAGATATATCTGAAAGTGATTTTCCATGGTCTTGAGTAATTCATTTTTTCTTTTAAGTGTGATACACTTAATTTCTTTAGTTGTTTTCATTTACTCTGCCTTGATGAAATTGAGATGGAATTACCAACACATCACGATACATGGTTTTAAATCATTTTTGAATCGAACCCGTGGTTTTTCTGAGCGCATTCTGAACAATGAAGTCCGTCCATGTTTAACTCCTTTTGTAGTTTTAAATGGTATAAACAACCTTACATGTTATCATTTATTGCTTAACCCGTAATACTCTATAACATAGGTATCCAGGGTTTGTTGAATGTCTGCCAGTTTTTCCATTGCCACAGCATAGGATATCTTCCCTGCAAACTGCTTTAGTTTGACAGTATATGCGTCATTGAAGATACTGTGAAACTCCTCAAGCTGCTTTTGGGAAGGGATAATGATTGGTAGTTGCCTGGCATCATTTATCTGGAAGGTCTGTGTATTGTTTAAAAAGTCGTTTACATACTCGCTAATGAATGATGAGTTTATTATACAAACATAGAACCAATCAGGGATGCCTGGAATCAATGTAAACAAACTCATGCTCNTTACATCGTGAACGCTTCTACCCTTGAGCCTGCATTTGAGGTAAATCGTGTTAATANCACTCCAGCAAAAACCTTCTCGGAAAAAGAAGTTATAACCTTGCCACCTACAATTAGCACTCGTTTGATAATAATGTACGCTTTTTTCCGACCAATCAAGACAGTATGGGGTAAGCAAGAACCAGCGGTTGCCGTCTTTATCACCTTTATCATAGGGGACAAAGTGAGGTTTATTAAGCTTTATACCATTGCTTATTTCTGCCGGACTCATCTTTTCCGGATTGGCAATCTCACTTTCTGCTATAATCTGATACAGATAACCGCTGCCAAAAATATCCCTGCCATATTTTTCTTTCAAACTACTGAACAGCTCTCTTATTTCCAATTCATCCATGTCAGCAAGCATGTCTTTTGCATCCTGCAATGAATCTATAGCAAGATGATGAATGTCATTTCTTACTGCTGCCTCGTATAATTTTTGGGCTCTGGTGGTTTTAATCCGGTGCGCTTCCTTGGTCTTTTCCCGCACACCAACAAATCTGCCATTATCTGCGGTAGCCAAGCCTTGCCCCCCTTCCGTAATAAGCCCAAGCAGTGTGAGATCACCTGGCTTTAGAGATTTGCGATACTGCTCGAGGTACTTTTGGTTCTTGGTTATACTCTTGCTGGAATCGATCATTGGCCAATACTGTGTAATCAAGCGTTTGATTTGCTTTCCATACTTACCCCATACCCGCATGTTAAACTCGGTTGGCGGGAAAAAAGTATTCAAGGCTGTATTTCTAAATACGGAGGTATTGACAGTATATTCGGCGGGACTGAGAAAATCCTCCCGTTTTTCTGCAATTTTGAACGTTATATCATAATTCTTGACCTCATCAGTCTTTTGTATTGTGATAATGGCAGGGGAAACCATAGGATTCTCAAAGGGGTTGTCGATTTTAAATATCTCAATAATCCTGTTATCGAGAAATGCAGTTCTGAGGTTTTGCTTTGAGTTTATAGACAGGTATGTATTTGATGTGATAAATGAAAGGATACCACCAGTCTTGACCAGATCCAGGGATCTGAGAAAGAAATAGTTATACAGATCATCAGAGAAACCATATTTGTCTTTGTAGAGTGGCACTTTCTTTTTATCGGTATTCTTATTGCTTACATAAGGCGGATTGGCTATAATGATATCGAAATCCTCGTTTAGCCCTAACATCCATTCAGGATTAAACCAATCCACAGAGGTTTTACTAAAGGGGTTCCAATTAAGCAATTTAGCAATATCTGGAGTTAGCAGTCCAGATTGAGATAGTTTTAAACCAATTTCGCGTTGTTTGTTCAAGAACTGGTTTTTTATCTGTTCTTTTTCTGCACCATAGGAAGTAAAGTAGTTATCTATGATGTCTTTAAGCTCATTAACGTAGGGAGCGTAGTTCACATTATGCGTTATCGTTGATTCCAAGTCAAGCACATAGTCTGCTGCTATGAACTTGAAATCCAGATTTGGTAAGGCAAGAATGCCACGATTATCTTTGTCGTCATCTACAGTCTCGTCAACTACCAAAGAAAGAAAGAACCTTAATTTTGAGATCTCTACTGCCATTGTGAGGATATCCCCGCCATAGATGTTGTCTCTGATCAAGCCCAATTTGATAACGTAATAAAGGTTTTCTGCTTTTAACTTTTCAACTATGTAACGCCTGAATACGGGGTCTTTTATGCTGCCGATAATCTTCTTTTTCCAATATTCGGACGATGGGTCTAATACTTTGATTATTTCAATCATCTTTTGCATGGCACCCATTACGAAGGCACCGCTACCACATGCCGGGTCGATTATCTTCAGGGAACTAATAGCATCAAGAATATTTGCAACCTCTAAAGGACTCATATCGGGCGGGTTCTCTGGAGATTCAATCAATTGGCGAAGTGAAATTTCATCAATTGTAACATGAGTTATAAGGTGGTGGTAGAGGCTTGTGTCAACGATGTATTCGACTACTTCCCGTGGTGTGTAATAACTCCCTGTCTTTTTTCTTGCTGTTTCTCCTGTATCCTTATCCAGTTCAGCAAGAAGGTTTTCAAATATCTTACCAAGCATCTCAGGATCAACGGCAATCTCGATGTCAGTGCTTGTTGATTCATCTACAGTGAAGTTGTATCGTTCAAATACTGAAAACAGATCCTGGAACCATTCATTGGGGATTTTTACTGTATTAACATAAGCAGACAAGCCCGTATCGGTGGGTGAGTAAAAGTCAATTGAGTCGTATTCAAACAAACCACCATTTAGAAAAGGAATGGTATCCCACGTAGCGCCTCTATATATAGAACTACGTTCATCCCGATGTTTATTGAGCACTTCAAAGAACAAGGGTTCGATAATCTTGTGGAAGTAGTTTTGATCAATACAGTTGTCTATTGCTTTAGATGACAAAAGAGAACCTGGGATAAGCGGCACCTTGTTCGATGATCTTTTCAGTTTCAAAAACCAACAAAAAATGATCCTCCCCAGTAATCTCACAGCAAATTCTTTTTTGGTTTCCGAGTCTGATTCTGGTAACTTCAGAATACCAGGATACTTGTATATCCTGGAGCCGATTTTTCTTTCACCACCGACAAGTTCTTGGTATTTTAATGACACTTCAATAAAGAACTGATTGGTAACAGGCTCTATCGAAAATGCTTCTTTTATCGATTGAAGACTATCCATCCTCAAAAGACCAATCTGCTGCTCATATGTGTGATGAGGAGTATCCGCTGAAATGAAGTAGGAGAATCGTTTATAACTGCTGAAACTTCTCTTTGTTCCCTTGAACACTGAAAAAACCAGGCTTAGGCGAAAGCTGTAATCAGCATCAAAAAAAACAAACAAGCCTGCTTGAGTATTTTCTTCTTTGAGAATATCGACCGACTTGTTAAACTGTTTCTTTCTGTAAGACCTTTCATTGAGTTGCTGGCTTGATCTAACGAGAAAGACTGAGACGAGATTACCCTCTGGTAAGTCTAAGACACCCAATTTGATAACTGAGTTGAAAACATCATCTTTGTATTGTCTTGCCTGTGAGTTAATGAGATCGAAGTAATCCGAGTGGGTATCGAAATAGTCTATCCAGTTATCGATTGAGAAGTTATGCGTTAAGACAATGTTACTCATATTACTAATCCTTTGTTTGGTTCTCGATTGCCACGATCACCTGCCGTTCATAGGCTTTCAGGCTGTCTTTTACTTTGTTCAGGTAGTTTTTGCCCAAAGCGGCACTTAGCTTTTCCAATTCTTTCGCTATCAACTGATAATCGGTGTCTTCGCCGTTATCCCAATCGGAGATGCTTTTCATAGTGTATTCCGGCAGGGTGCCAAAGTTATTGATGTCTTCGCGGAGCATGATAATGAAAGACCGCCAGGGGACAAGCTCGCCAATCTCCTGATCCAGGAGGAAAGAAAGGAAATTGAACGCCTTTACCGAGTTGCTCTGTTGGGATTGCTTGAAAGTGAATCTTTCAGCTTCCTCTTTCAGCATCTTGTAATCCCCCCAGAAACCCGGGCTGAGAGGCAACTGCTGAACTTCCGGGCCGCACTCTATCCTGAGCAGCGCCTCCTCGATGGGGAGGGGTATCAGTTGCTTGCTCTCATCCATGAAGTCCTGGCTCACGCTGAAGAGTTTTCCCTTGCGGATGAACATTACCAGGCCATCCGAGTCATAGGCTTTGGCGGTTTTGATGCGGAGGGGCATCTCGTCCAGAGCTTTAACCCTGTCGGGATACTTATGTTCCCATTGCCGCATCAGCTTCTTGAGCCGGGTGTAGAGACTCTCCTGATCCAGTTCGTAGGGATTGGCCTGCACTTTGGAGAAGAGCTTGGCAGGTGTAGGCTCTTCTTCGGCGTCAAAGATGCGGGCGTCTTCCCCCAGGGTTTGGTGGATCATAAACATCTTATGCGAAGCGATCTCCCTGCTTTTAACGATGTCCGCGCCCTGCTCCGTGGGAAAGAAATTGGTGATGTGGAGGGTATCAAAGACCTTTTTGCTGATCCTGTTGATGCGCCCCACCCGCTGAATGACCCGCACCGGATTCCAGGGGATATCATAATTGATCACCATTGCCGCCCGGTTCAGGTTGAAGCCTTCGGAAAGCTTGTCGGTGGCCAGAAGCAGATCGTAATCGTCTTTCTGCCTGGCTTTGGGGTAGGCGGCATCGAAATTGGTGTTGATCTCCTCAAGACGCTGTTTGCCGATGCTTCCGGTAATCACCAGAACCCGATCCTTGAAACGCTCTTTTAGGTATGGTTCCAGATATTTCACCGTATCGGCATACTCCGAGAAAATCACGAGCTTGGGGGCAGGTTCGCCTTTTTTGGGAACGGCACGCAGGGACTCCTCCACATTATCCAGCAGGGCAGAACGCTTGGGGTCGTTCTCCACCAGAGCCAGGCTGTCAATCTCGGCAATCATCTTGTTAAAGAGGCGGATATCGGATTCTATATCGTCATAGAACTCCTCTTTGAAGGCGAATTTATCCACCTCGTAGATCCTGTTTTTCCTGCTGTCCTCATCTTTGTTTTCTTCCGCAAACTGGCGCAGCAAATCGTCAATCTGGTCTGGATCATCGCCATCCGCCTTGTTGATCAGCTTGCGATTGAGCACATATCTGCCATTGGAGCTTTTGATAAACAGCTTGATCTTCTCATAGGAATCCCTGATGTTGACGATGCTCTGCCGGAAGGCGCCAAAGGAACTCTCAAAGCGCTTGACCATCTGCCGGCGCAGAATATCGTAGAGGTTATCCTGGCTTAAACGGTCGGCCTGCTCTTGCCGGCTGAGCTTATTGAGACTGGTATCGTCACCCTGGTAGCGGTAGGGCTTGTAAATTGGCCCCCTGAATCTGTCCTCGCTATCCGGATTGTCCGTGAAATACTGCTCAATCACATTGTCATAGAAGGATGATTGCTCAGGCGTAAGCTGATAATACCATTCCTGGGGGTTGTCAATTTTGGAGAGTTTCTTCACTTCATCCCGGTAGTCAGGGTCATTTATCAAATCGAGCCGGTTCCTTCTGATCGTAACAGGTTCAATCACTTCCCTGATCTGCTTGGAGAGCATGGCGGCCCTGGCGATGACTCTTTTTATCCTGATCTCTTTTTCACCAAACAGAGCCTGGTATTTCCTTATGGCCTCCTCTTTTTTATTGGGGTCTCTGGATTGCCAGTGCTTGCGAATGTAGGCGAGGTCTTTGAACAGGGCATTATAGAAGCGGAAGAGATCGACCAGGTTGTCGCTCAGCGTGATATTGGATTTCTTGGGAACGATGAACAGGCTGAGTAAAGAGAGGATATCCGCGGGAGAGTTGTTAAACGGTGTTGCTGTGAGGAGAATCACAATTCTCCCCCGGCAGATCGTCTTCAGCTTTTCGTAGGTCTCTGTCGAGCTGTTGCGGTAGCGATGAGCCTCGTCCACAATGATCACTTCAATGTTATCGGTATTGCCAATAAAGTCTATTATGCCATCCAGATCACCTCCGGAACGGACTTCCCAATCGTATAGCTCAAAATCTTGTTTATACTTTTTCCATCCGGAATTGGCGTTATCGTCCCCGATAAGCCCCGGCGGGCAGATAACGATGCCCCGTTTTTCCAGCTTGCGGGCAATCAAGGAAGCGATGATGGATTTGCCCAGGCCCACCACGTCCGCCAGAATGACTCCCCCGTTCTCTTCGATGATGGACAGCGCCTGGGTGACGGCATCGATCTGGTATCTGAAAGCTTTGTAGCCTTTATTCTCCAGCAGGAGTGAGATGTAGCGGCCTGATTCTTGTTTGTAGAAGTTATCCAGCCAGGTTTTTACCACAAACATATAAGCATCGAAAGGATGGACGGATTTCAAGAGCGTTTTTTCACGGATGTTGTTGATCAGCCTGGTTTTCTCTATATCTGTCTCGGTAATCGGTATGGCGGAGTCCCAAAGCCCGTCAAAGTATTTTTCCGCCTCCTCAAAGCCATAATCCGAGATCTCCACATTAAACTCCTGCCGGTCGCTTAAGCCCGCTTTACTGAGGTTGCTGCTGCCGGTGATGAAGAGATTGGGGCGGACTATCTGATGCTCTTTGAGTTTGAAAAGATAGAGCTTGGCATGGTTGGGGCTGGCTGTTTTGCGGATGATGATTCTGTCGCTGATTATTTGTTCGATGATATAGCTGGCTTGCTGGTAAAACACCTCATTGTCAAAGACATCGTTGTTGAGGGCTTTCAGTACAGACTCGTGATAGTCTTCAATGCGCTCCACTCTTTTCTTTCCCGCCTTTTCGGCGTATTCCACCAAACCGTAGTTTTGCGCGTCCACATTAAGCCCGACCAAGATCTTAAGATTCAAGTCCGGGTTTGCCTTCAGACTCTCAATCAGTTCGCTGATGCCGGAGAAATAAAAGAAACCCACCAGAAACTTCAACTCCTGACTCGCCTTGATCAGTGTGGCAAGCCTGGTTTTTAGCTGCGCGCTGCCTTTATTGGTGATGAAATTGCTCAATTCCTACTCTCCTCAAGTGATTTAGATGGACACACAAGGTTTTGGGATGCCCAGACCCCTAATGGTAATGAATCTACCAAACAGCAAAAAAACACTGCTACCTCTAACCTCATAATCTATTGCCATGCCTTGGATTAAGATGATTTCCAAGGCAATGTCTTACCTCTTAATGTAGAGAAATCTCAGTCAAAATACAATTATCTGAACTGGCTACTGAAAGTCAAGGACTTAAATTGCTTATGATCATTATCGACAAGACGGTAAACACCGGACTGGAAAAACTCGATAACTGCCTAACACACATTAAGATGACCGGGCCGTGATCAGGTTACCTTGCTTTGTCTATCCCACAAGTTAAGGCGAATAAAGACAGATGGTTATGCAGATACAAGGGGATTATGGCACAAAAAACTCATTGACAAATCATGGGGAAATGGCAGCTTGTTTTCGGGTGCTTGGAATGGAAGTTCGAAAACTGGAATGGTCTCAACCCCTCATTTAGTTAGAAGTATTTTGTGCGTATAATAGTATTCATAGGGGTAAGATGAAAAAAGGCGTTTTTGTTGTTTTGGCTTTAGTTGTTTATGCCAAACAGGTTCCACCGTGCCAGAGCCACGGTCAATTAGCAAAGAGACGGTGTCCAGCCGAGCGTTCAGATGGACACAAATGAAACCAGAAAAGGAGTAAAACTATGTTCAACAAAGCTTCCATAAGATTTTCAACTGTCCTGGCCGCATTGGCCATGCTTCTTAGCCTGTCCTGCTCAGAAGGCCCCACCAAAGTAACCGTCAGGGACGATAACCAGGACCAGGTGGCACACCTTGCGCCTGACCCTAACATTCTGGGTAACACCGAGATGTTCTTCATTCCGCAGACCATCCAGGGTTCCGCCATCTGGGTCATAAACGGGCCTGGCGCGAACGTGGGCATCGATATCAGAGACAGGGCCAACAGCGCGTTTATCTACTATGCCGACAGTTACCTTGGCGCGGGGAAAAACTCGGCTCAGACAGGCACGCAGATTCCCTGGAACAAGTGGATGAGAGTGAGGCTGGTGGTCTATAAATCGGGATTGTCCGGCGCGATAGTCAGCTTTATCGATTTGCTTGGCCTGGACTTCTTTGACAGCATCGAGGATTACATGATCGAGCAAATCTATGAAAATGACGTGTACCTCAGCTCGGATGGCATCCACAAGACAATGCCAATCAAGCACAAATGAGGAAAAGATGATTACTGTCCAGGTTATTTCGAGATCGACGGGCAAGCCCTTGAACGGCAAGAAAGTGTATGTCGCCTTTTCCGGACTGCGGGGAGGACTGGAGGGGTTCACGGACAGCAATGGCAATGTCCACCTGAACGCAGACCCGGGGTCTGGCGAGGTCTTTGTGAGCGGCTCCAGGGTTCATCAGGGATATTTAAGCGGCAGGATTGTCGTATATACGTAAAGCGGGGGTGTGATACTATTTAGCCTGCGTTAGCGCAGATGCTTGTCTTTTTCTAAAAGACTGGATCCCGGGTCACATGGTTCTCGCAGATATACGCGGATAAAAGTCGCAGATTGCCGCGGATTGGTGTTTTTTGGGGCGGTTTCGGGCTGGGGCTGCCGAAGTCTGTTCGGCAGAGGCGACGGAGTTGGCTGTTTGGAAGAGACCTCCGGTCTCTGTGGCAAACGGACTTTGCCACCCCAAGGCACTGGATCCCGGGTCATTTCATCCCACCAAACCGCTACGCGCTTTGGCGAGGACCCGACAGGCCGTGATGACACGGTTTTGTGGTCTTGTGTGCTTTGTTTCGGGGCTGGCGTGGTTGTTTCTAAAAGACTGGATCCCGGCTCGCAGGCCGGGATGACACGGTTTTCTAATCTGCGGTGGTCTGTTTCGGGGTCAGGTGGACTTGTTTCAGGGGAACCTTTCCACCATTCCACCTTTCCACCTTTCCACCTCTAAAACACCTTTCNANTNCGTNNTAATTCGTGTAATTCGTGGATAATAAAAAAACACCTCCCGNTCAGGGTTGCACCAGCACCCGGATTCCTTCCGAATGGGAATTGAACTCCGGCGCGTACATGCATTGGATGGAGGCGATGCCATTGGAAAACTCCCCCGCCTGGCTCACGCGCAGGGGATATTCGAAGACGTAGGTGCCCTTGCGCAGATAGTCGATGAAGAAGTTGGTGGCGGCGTCGCCGGTGGCTTCGTAGTAGCCCAGGCCATCCTGCCATTTGTAGCGGGAAAGCACGTTGATGGGCTCGAATCCCGCGCCGCGCATATCTTTCAGATGCACATATTCCATATCCCGGTCGCTGCGCAGTTCGATGCGCACCACCAGCTTGTCGCCCACTTTCAGCCTTGCTCTTTCGCCAATCTGTTCCAGCACTTTGCCGCGGTCGCTGTCGATTTCGCGGAAGAGCTTTTTGCTTAGGCTGAGGGGAGTGGCGGCTCCGGTGATCTTGTCCAGGTCTTCCCAATACTGCCAGTGGAGAGCGCCCCAGGAGGGCACCGGATTGGGATTGGAGACGGAGATTTGCGCCAGGCGCGGCTCGATCTCTGAAGCAGTCCAGGAGGTCTTGAAATAGCCTGTGCCAGCCTCGACCGATCCGCTGGAGGCGGGTTCCAGGCTCTCGCCGCCCAGAGTTATCTGAGCCAGTTCGCTGCCCGCCAGCCACTCTGTTCCCTGCAGAAGCAGCGCGTAGCAAGCCTGGGCGGTGGCGACGGTGGTCTTCCAATGGGTGGTCTGTTTCATCTTGAGCAGCCAGGTGCGCATCTCGTCCACCAGCGCAGTGTCGGAGCCGATCTCGGAAAAGGCCTCGATCAGCAGCGCCTGCCTGCCGATGGGCGCCTGATACCAGAACCAGCCTTCCGCGCCGCGCCACCAGGTGCCCAGTTCCTCGTCATGCAGTGAATGTTCCCGCAAGGAGGCCAGGATGCGCGGAGGGATTTCCCTGTCGCCCCTCCGGTGCAGGGACAGGGCGATGAGCCCCATAGAGTAGAAATCCCGCTGCCGCCAATACTTGCGTGCCTGGCCAAGGAAGTAGTCCACCGCCTCGCGGGCGTCCTCAGCCACCGGCTTGTGGGGGAAAAATGAGCGGGTATAGAGATAGTGCAACTCCAGATAGCCCAGGTTGTCCAGATTCAATAATCCTCTTTTCTTGAGAAACAGGTAGGAATCCCTGATCTTGCCGTCCAGATATCCAAGCGCCGCGTCGCAGATCCTCTGAGCCTCCGCCGAGCGCGCGGAACCCACTCCAAGGTGATCCAGATGGCCAAATCCCTCCACGATGTATTGGGTTGTCCACCAGGAGGGTTCCATGCCATTAAACCAGCTCCAGCCGCCGCCCGGAAGCTGATTGCGGGCCAGGATGGCCAGCGCGGAGTTGCTTTGCCCCCGCCATGTGGTTGAGGTCGAAGAGCAGTCCCAGACGGTGTTTGGCCTCGGTTTCGTTTTGGGCGTCCATCACCCAGGGGGTTTCCTGCAGCAGCAGGGATTTGAGTTCCTCATTTTGCTCCAGTTTGGAAAGCAGCGCGGTGGAAGAGGGGCTGTCGCGCCAGGCCTTGAAGACCCTTTCGATGCGGGGATCGGATTGAGCGATGTGGGTGGCCAGGCTGTTGGCATAGAAACGGGCAAATATTACCTCGTTGCAGGGGTAAGGGTCTTCCATCAGGTAAGGCAGGGCCTGGATCGCGTACCAGGCTGGATTGGAGCTGTATTCCAGGGTCAGTTTGTAATGGCGCAGGGTGTCGGAACCGTGCTCGCGCAGCCTGGTGAAGTCGAAGGCTTTCTCGCTCCTGCCGCGCACCGCCAGAGGCAGGCTTTCGGTCACCAGCATGCGGTTGGAGAGGATGGGCAGGGTGTTTTCCTCGCCATCGGAGAAATCGCCGCTGGCAGCCACAAAGCGGCAGGTGACTGCGCCCAGGCCGAACGGCACGTTCAGTTCCCAAGTCAGGGCCGCGCTGGCGCCTTTGTCAACGCTGAAAGGCTGCCTGGCCTGCGCCAGGGCAAAGAGTGAATCCACCGGCTGCATGCTCAGTGCGTCGAAGAGGAAAAGCTGGCAGTAACCGGAATGGGCGGCGTCATCCAGGGAGGATATCTTGGCGGAAAGCGTGATGCGGTCGCCCTCCCGCAAAAAGCGGGGCAGGTTTGGCTGCACCATGAGGGGCTTTTGGGTGACTGCCTCGCGCTCGGTGTAGCCCAGTTGCAACGCGGTGGTGGAGGCGAGGGCGCGGAACTTCCAGCGGGTGAGGGATTCCGGCACCTGAAAACTGAAGTAAACCCCGCCATCCGCGTCGGTGCGCAGATCGGGATAGAAGAAGGCTGTCTCGGCGAAGTTTGCCCGGGCGTGCACGCTTTCCAGTTCGGCCGCCGCTCCGCTTCCTGCTCCTGACTGCAAAGATACGATGCCGGATATATCAGAGACACCCGACTCCGACAATTTATCCATAACAACCGGCCTTGAACTGCCGGCACTTTCATTTTCGGCTACCACCACCACGCCGCTGCTCTTCAATCCATCATCAAATGGGATGAAAGAATATGCGTCC
>JGI24710J26742_10003763_pt1 | contig 12759 bp, 12 predicted proteins | sample BioPla2DNA2_FD_26742 | JGI IMG/M metagenome (IMG submission 26742) | reverse complement strand
TGTATATGATAGAGTAGTTGAAATTGAAGAATTTTGTAAAATGATAGATAAAAGTATTTTTAATCCGTCATAACCAACCTAAACATGACGGGGGAGATAATAGAGTGTTACCTTGAGAGCATCTATGAAATGGCTTGGAGAAAATTCGTACTTGAAGGGAGATTATAATGTATCACGTGGTGTTTTTGGATATAGATGGTGTTTTGAATTCAAATTTCTGGTGTGAAAACAATCAAAGAGAAATAAGTAATGGAATACTAATTGATAAGGATAAGGTTAAATTATTAAGTACTTTAGTTAAAACAACAAGTGCCAAGATAATTTTGCATTCTGGTTGGAGATTTTGGTTTGATTCTAATTTAAAATCACTCCGGATTGAAGCTGAAAAATTAGTGGATATATTTCAACGTGAAGGATTATCGATAGATGGAGTAACGCCAGATTTAACAACTGAAGAAATAAGATTAACAAAAAAATTTAGTCTTGTAAAAGCAGATGAAATACTACTTTGGATATCGGAACACAAGGATGTACAAAATTGGATAGTAATTGATGATCTTGATTTACATAATAGTGAGATAGAACAGCATCAGATAAAAACAGATAATACTATTGGATTAACAGTAGAAGACTTAGAAAATGCTAAAAAAATGTTATTAAGAAAGTAATCAGTGTGTATTTGATGGTAAGAAATGGTGTTTATAAATGAAGAGGGAGAATTTAATGTATTATGATAAATAGAATCGCGATAGTTGGTGGTAATGGGAGCGGAAAGACAACTCTAGGGGCTGCGCTTTCTAAAGAGTTGAATTGCAAACATATGGATATAGAAAACTATTATTTCGAGGACGCAGAAATTCCGTATTCAAAGTCGCGCTCGCGAAAAGAAGTATTGCTCTTAATGGAACAGGATGTTATGAATTATCCAAATTTTATTATATCGGCAGTAAATGCTGATCTTGGAGAAAAAATCAATTCACTATATGAGTGTGTCATCTATCTTCAAGTACCTCTTGATACTAGGCTTAATCGTGTAAAACAAAGAGCTATTGACAAGTTTGGGGATAGAGTTCTTGTAGGTGGGGATATGTATGAACAGGAGCAGGGATTTTTTGATTTTGTTGTAAATAAAACAATGGAAAAAACGGATGAATGGGCAAAATGTTTATCCTGTCCTATTATTTATGTAGATGGTACAAATCCAATAGATGAAACAATTGGATTACTTTTGAAACAATTGGAGGATTTATAGCAGGAAGGAGACCCAAATGGCACGAACAGAAAATGTTGAATTAACAGTATTGTGTCTGATACACAGAGAAAATCAATATTTATTACAAGATAGAGTCAAAGAGGACTGGAAAGGATATACTCTGCCGGGTGGACATGTCGAAAAGGGAGAATCTATTGTAGATGCTGTAATTCGAGAAATGAAAGAGGAAACAGGGTTAACAGTATATCATCCGAAATTGTGTGGAGTAAAACAGTTCCCCATAGAAAAAGGTAGATACATAGTCTTTTTATTTACTACGGATAATTTTGAGGGTGAAGTAGTGTCTTCAGAGGAAGGTAGTATGCATTGGGTGAATAAGGACGAGTTATTAAAAGAGGACTTGGTAAGCGATTTTACAGAATTACTACAGGTTATGTTAGATGAAAAACTTACAGAATTTCAGTATGTAGCCACAGATGGTGAATGGAATATTGTATTAAAATAAAGGAGTAAGTGCAATTCTGAAATAATATGGAAAGGTTATGAGGGTGAGGACTAGAACATGGAGTTTGTAAAAAAAGATCTTGTTTATCGCAACAAAGGTATCTGAGAATTTCAACGAATCGATACATAAAATTCATACACAAGGTGTTATAAATTGAGATTTAATAAGAATGTGAGAAATTGCTGTTGAGCATTAAATGTTTCAGCAGTCTTTTTTATTCAAAAATCACTCAATTCACAGTCAATGTGGGTTGGGTGATTTTTTTGTATCCTTTTATTTGTAAAACAAATCGCCCAAGGGGCAGAAAGGAAGGTACGGGATATGTACGAAACAAGTAATGCAGGGAAATATCAGCCGGTAGTCATCGGTATCGATCATGGTTTTAGCCTGATTAAGACTTATCATCACATAATGAGTAATGGAGTAGCGAGGACAAGTGGGAGACCACCTGTTTTAGAAAACAGCCTTTACTATAATGGTAACTATTATGTGATTGGTGGTAGCCGAATGACAGTAAATGAGGACAAAACAGAAAATGACAACTATTTTATCCTTACACTGGCTGCAATTGCAAAAGAACTGAAAACAAGAGGGATTGAGAAGTTTGCAAAAGTAGTGTTAGGTGTAGGAGTTCCATTCAAACGATTTGGGGAGGAGCAGGGAAATCTGATTGATTATCTGACAAGATCAGGACTTATTGCATTCGAATTTGAAGGACAGGAATTTACGATTGTTATTAAAAAGGTCATCTGCTATCCTCAATGTTTTGCGGCAATAGCAGATCGCATTTCAAATATGGAAGGGAGGTATGTCATTGCTGATATTGGTTCTTGGACAAAGGATATCGTCTGTATTGATAACAAGAGAATTAATGTGGAACAGAGTGTAACCATTTCACATTCCATTATCACGTTATTTCGGGGAATGAATAGTGCAATATACGCCAAGACAGGCAAGAGAATCCCAGAAGATATTTTGCAGGACTTCATTTTAGGGAAAGAAGTGATTTTATCTTTTGATGTAAAGGAAATTATTGAACGGCAGTTGATGGGGTTTGCTCATAAAACAGAAGGTCAGCTCAATGAATATGGATTTGATATTGATTATTCCAATATTATCTATGTGGGTGGAGGAGCTACTATCATGAGACGATTTGCACCAGACCGAGCTAATGTATCTTATCTGGAAGATGTCAGACTAAATGCCAGAGGATATGAATTGCTTGCAAAATCCCAGATGAATCGGGGTTAGGTATGCAAAACGTTAAAGATGGATACCGAGCCAGTTTTCGATTGAATGAGGATAATGCTGAACATATGGAAATTTATCAAATGTTCCAAGAGCTTATGAACTTAGGTAAATACCGCAATGAATCCGATTTGTATCGGGCGGCAATTGCTAGTCTTTACCGAGAGAAACAAGGAAATGATATCTCTGATGAGCGTAAAGCAGAATTACAGGAATGTGCCAGGATGTCAGCAAATGAAGTGAGAGAAATGGTTCAAGAGATTATCAATACTGCAATTGATGATTTGAAAACCTCTGCAATTAGGGTAGCACCTACTGATTCTGATCTCTCTTCTAAATCAATGGAAAATATGGGAATGAAACCGCCTGAATCATCGGAGGTATTGCCTGATGATATTTGTGATTTTATAAATATGTTGGTGTAGGTATAGATTCTATCGAAGATATGCTAAGTCGGACATAGTGGCGACAATATTCGAACAAAGTGAGAAGAATGTCGCCAACTTGTCGGACGTAATAGCTGGGGCTTGGGGTCGCTAGAACCCCAACAAGTTTTGCCCGTCGTGTGTACACAGGGCGAAACTTGCTCTACTATTTGCGACGTATCCGGAGCATATTGGGAAGCGAAGCTGACCTATTCGTGAACGACCTTAGGGGAGAGAGCGTAGACCGGAGGGAGGAGCTTGCGACGGCGAAAAGCCATGTGCCGTATCCGGCACTTATAGTGAAGAGAATATTTCTAATAATTTAGTTTGAAGAAATTATCGATGGAAGAAGGTGGGAAATTTGAAGAAAGACAGAACAGAAGATATGCATTTTAGGGCAACTCCAGAAGAAAAGGAACTGATAAGAAAAAAGGCTAAAAAAGCGGGACTTTCTATGTCAGATTATTTGAGAAGGCAGGCACTGTCAAAGAAAGTAACGGTGATATCACCTGAGATTTTTAAAGAGTACAAGGAGCTTTGTGGTCAGTTTGGATGGTATGGTAATAACATCAATCAGATTGCAAAGCATTTGAATGGTGGTGGCGATCAGTATACAGTCATTCGGTGGCTTGAAAATTATCAGAGGGATCTGGATGATCTGATTATCCGCTTCAAGATGCTGATGGAGAAGAAGATTGCAGCCTAGTGCTACAATTCTTCAATAATAAACTGGACAAGGGAGGAGGTTTCACAGATGGCAATACTAAAGCACATCGCAAACAAGAGTAAAATTTATTCTAGAGCAGAGCAATATCTGTGTTTTGAACATGATGCCAAAACAGGAAAACCATTATTGGATGACCAAGGTAGAATGATAGCTAGAACAGGAATACTAAAAGATGCTATTAATTGTGATTTTGATTCCTTTGCCGCGGAATGTATGGAAACGAACAATCTTTATCATAAGAATAAGGGGACAGCGGATATTAAAAGTCACGATTATATTTTAAGCCTTGATCCCAAAGATGATATTACACCGATGGAAGCCATGGAATTAGCAAAGAAATATGCAGAAAAATTTCTGGAAGGACATCAGGTAATTATCATAGTTCATCCAGATGGGCACAATGGTAGTGGTAATATTCATGCTCACATTGTGGCAAATTCTGTTCGTAAATATCCTGCTGCTAAGCAGAAATGGCATGAAAAAGCCTGTGAATATAAGCAAGGTTGTAAGCATAAATGCACCAATGCCATGCTTCAATCAGGAAAACAGTGGGTCATGGATGATTGTAGAAAGCGTGGACTGAATCAGGTAGATCTATTTCATTCTAAGATTCGTGAGGATTATTGGGTACAAAAAAGAGGGTTGGAGAAAGATTCGGACTTCATGACAGATAAAGATAAATTACGAATCTATGTTGATGCGGCTCTTCCTTATGCAACTTCTATGGAGCATTTTGCAAAGATACTTTATGAGAAATATGAAGTTACAACACGAATTACCAATCAGACAATTTCCTTTAAACTGGCTAGTGCGAAACAAGCAATTCGTGGAAAGCGTCTTGGAGATGATTATACAAAGCCAGCATTAGAAGAACGAATGTCAAAACTATTTCAGGAACGGTTAGAGACGGAAGCTAAGAAAAAAGCTGAGTTGGATTCTATCATACAAAAATATGTGGAAGAAGAAAAAGCAAAAAGACTAGCTGCAAAGAAGAAGCAGGAAAAAGAATTATTTGATTCCATGCAGGCTCTAAAGAAAGTAGTGAATCAATATGTTAAGAGAGAAGATGAGACATATCAGCGGATTGATGATGCATTATCCGATGTTGGAAAACCGAAAGAATCACAAGAAATTGTAACTGTAGAAGGTCAAATACCAGATAGTAAGTTGGATGCCCTCAATTCGTCCTTTGAATCTTCAAGTCAGTTGAATGTAAATATCTCATCAAATCAGATTAAGCCAGTTGAGTATTATGATTCCTATATCACGGATGATTATGCCAAAACAGCAATAGAGGCAGAAAAAGATGCTGTGAAAGAAATGGAGGAAGTTTCAAGACCAAGAGATTGGAGAGAAGAATTTGCAGATTACAAAAAGTTACATCCTGAAATGGATGTAGAAGAAATGATGGATTCCTTTGATGATTACTATAATGGACTGTGGGATAAATCTAATGCGCATAATATTAATAGAGAAATTCGGACAAGAGGAAGATAGAATATTTTGATATATCATAAAAAAAGAAGCCCGACGCATCGGGCTCCTTTAGGGTGTTGTCCGAAGACGACCACCGCATTTCGTAATTATAATTTATCATAGCAATTCGATATATGCAATCTATTTTCAGATTCGATGTCTGGATTATATTTTATATCGTGTAATGGAGTGCCAATTCTGTGGAAATCCCATTTCTTTATATAGTAAATCCTGGCTTAAATGTGGACAATCATCAAAATCATTTTTAACGATACGATTTAATTGCTGTTTGAAAATCTTGAATTCATTATTATCAAGAAGATATCGGAGCGATACAACTACAGCAAAGAGGTCGCTGGTACCACAAATATAATGTTCATTTTTTATTGACATACCCAATTTGCTGTGAAGTGGCATGTTGGGTATGTTTTCTTTTACATGGAATGAATAAAGTCGTTCGCCATGAGCACAGACATTTCTACAACTTGCAATAACACGAATCAACTGGTGAAGTTGCTTCTCTGATATAGTATCAAAATTAGAGCTGATTTTTGTTCGGATATCTGAGGATGAATATTGATACATTTTGGAGACTTGCCCAAAGGTAAGAGCATTCATGGCAACCCACAAAGGGACATTACTGTATGTATTGATCTGATGTTTGATATATGCATAGTGCGTGGGCAGTGATATGGTATCAGTCAAGGTTCGAACAAGACGATAAATGTCATTTTTGTTTTATGCTTGAGGTTATAGTTGTTGATATCTAAATAGGCAGATTGATTTTCGCCATATTTTTCACAAAAATGATAGGAAAGCATAGATTTTATATGGCGTTCTACATGGAGGATATACTATAAAATAATGTTCGGAGTTCTTCATCAAACTTATAGAAAGCGACAAGTTCTTCAAAGGTTACACCTCGTAGATATTTTTTTGATGCAGGGTGCTTAAATAAATCCTTATATCCACCAATCAGAGAATAGAAGCTGAGTTGCTCTAATGTTTTTAAAGCATAGGATGGATCAGAAATGGTAAGTTCTTTTTCTGATTGTAATTTGTATAACTGTTATACATATGTAAAAAAAGCTTTTCCCATCGGATGTCTCCTTTGCATAGTGTAGTTATTGTGGTGCTTGGATAAACTATGAGAAGCACGCTTTGCGAGTTTCTCAAATTATCGCGATACTCGTCGAATGAATGCATTTTGCATTCGCCCTTCTCGCTATTCGCGTAAATAAAAAAGGAGCCCACGCATGAGCTCCTCCGGCCACGGGCATCTCAAGTTTCCGCAGCGCAACCACTAAATATAATATACCCAAGAACCAATGAAATGTCAATGGAAAGTATATTTTTGTGGTAGTAGTAGTTTATGCAGTAAATCAAAATCTATGAATTTTCTATGCAATCTGCATATCAGCAGACAAGAGCTCTGGAACAGGAAGTAGAGAGATTTCGTCTGTGGTGATAAGTTTGTTGTTCAAATCTCGTTGCTGTGATTGGCAGGAAAGCAGGTCGGAATTGTCCTCTTCAAGGTATTGTCTCATTATACTCTCAGCTTGAGAATAATAGAGCATTGCCATTTTGTTATTACCAGCAGAAGCACAAAGAGCGGCAAGATTCTGCGTAAGATATCCTTTGGTAATGCTATTATCTCCGTACACTTTGTTAACCGTAACAAGACTGATGCAGTTGGAATAGATCTGAATCGCATCGCTTATTTTACCACTTTCGTACAAAAGTTTTGCATAGGATGTCAGAGTAAAGATTCCAGCAGTTGAGTATTGCATTTGTGTATTCGATAGAACACCAGCAGCTTTTTTTGTATAGTCCAAAGCTTTATCTTGTTTTCCAAGTAAAGCAAGATACCTTCCTGCATCCAGATACATACAGGAAAGGTTCAGTATCTGCGAGGTTCCATATTTTGTAGCAAGAAAAATTGCCTTCTCTTCTAATTCCAGAGCCTGAATAAAATTTTGATGAATTTTAGCTGCTTTCACTGCCTGAAAGTGGAGGAGCATGGCTGAGTTTTCGGTTGAAATATTATGATAATGCTGGCAGATATCATTGCACTCATTTAAAAGTTTTTCAAAAGAGCGAAATTGCTGGTACTGATTGTTTCGTTCTAAGGCAGCAAAGACGATTCGCTTCCAAATATCTTCAGTATCTTTTTCAACAAAGCGCAGTGTGGTATCTACCATATCCAGTGCGAAACCATGATAACTGTTTATCTCATTCACACAAGTGGCTCTTAGGTGTTCGAATAATTGTGGGCAGTCATTTAAAGACAAGGATTTTCGTGCATTAATTATCTTTCGTATATAGGGATGTAGTTGAATCTGGTTATGTTCCAACGTCAAAAATCCCAATTCCAACAATTCATTTACCTCATTTACACAAGTACCATACCACTGATATAGTAATTTGACTGGTATCCCCGCTTCAGGTGCTAGAGCAATGACTGCTAAAACTCTCTGTTGGTTATGTTCTAGTTCCTGCATGTCCAATAAATTTTCCATATGGTGCTGATAGCGATTCTTCTCGGTCTGATTGTCTTTGGTTAGTGAGATTTTGATATCATCCGAAGGAAGCAGGATATTTTCTTTTAATTCTTGAAATAATTGGGCAGGTGTTATTGCTGTATAGGAGAGTAATCTTGCAACCAGCTCTACCGCCATTGTGTGATAGTCTAAAAATTCTAAAATGAGTTCCAATTCTTCCAGAGAATAATCTATAGATACTCCCAAATTACTTTGCATTACTTGCTCTGCCTGTTTCTTGTCAGCAGTAATTGAAAATGTTTTATAAGATGAAAATAAATTTCTTGTGGTAAAGATAACATTACATTTTAAATCACAAAATTGAGAGAGCAGACTTTCTGCGGAAGCTGTTGTGTCAAAGTTATCAATCACAAGCAGGGTGTCTTCTTTTAAGGATTTCAGAAAGCGAAAATGCTTCCGAAATCGTTCTTTTTCTGCTAATCCATCCGCATCATCTGCAAAATCCAAATCTGCTATCATCTCATAGAGACTACCTGAATAATCAAGGAACAAGATGTTGGTATAGCCTTTTCGGTGAAGCTTAATATATTGCTTAACAAGTTCACTTTTTCCAATGCCAGCAACTCCTTGTATAAAAAGTGTTTGATGTTCTTCTAGTAATTCATGTAGTTCTTCCAATTCTTTTTCTCTGCCTACAAAGGTTTTAATTGGTTGAGGCAGATGTGTAGTCAGAATAATATCATCTAGTAGTGGGGAAGTACCACCAGAAGCTTTCACATCAAATTTGACAAAAGTTCTGGACATGCCAAAAATAAGAGCTTCAGCAATGAAACATGCATAAGCGTCACTTAATGATTCTGCATAAAATGAAAGCAGGCGTTCTTTTTCAAAATCCGAGATGGAAGTATCCGATAACAGAAGTGTTTTAATATCATTAGCCGCATTGGCAAAATCACTGAGGTAAGGAAAAAATTCCTTTTCTATATCCTGATACATGGCTTCCTTGTGGGAATCATCTACATAATAGTTGATGATTCTAGGGCTGACCTTTGCCTGCCCTTTAATCCATTTGCAGACTAGTCCATTGTCATACATAAAATCATTGGTATCATTAGAAAAGCTGGCAAAAATCATATACACATAATCTATTTGTGATGTATCTGCTTCTTTTAAATAGTGGAATAGAATTGCAGATACAGAATGAAAATCAACTCGGTTCAAATAATCATCTCCTTAGAATGTTTAAATTTCAGATTCCATCAAATGTTAGTTGCTATGGAATATCTAAAGTATATCATAAAATATATGAACGAACAAACGTTCTTTTGTGAAAAGGCTCAAATTTCAATCAGTTTTCTGTCAATGTCTGTGGAATCATTTCACGGTAGGATAGAAAGAAAAAGCTTTATGAAAGCAGGAAGGAGATGCCAATGAACAAGGAGTTTGAGCGATGTTGTAGGTTAATGGCTAAGTTGATGGAAAAGTATGGTTCTATGGTTTTACAAGATATTAAGGTGAAACTTCAATACAGACCAGAGCGATGGATAATGAACGTGGATGGAAAGAAATCAAGATTTGCTACCTATGTAAAACGATTTGCTGTTTATCAATTTAGCGCTGCATAGACAGATTAGGGTTAAGATTGGGCTGATAAATTGGGGCTGGCGGGATATTGTGGCAGGCTCCAATTTATAAAGTGTAGTGTAAAATATGCATTGAATATAAGTTGGAACAATGATAAAATATTGTTGGGACAAGAGAAAAACAATAAAAAAGTAATAAAAATACATAGAGCAGAGGCATGTAAATGGCAAAGAAATTGACAGAGAAGGCTTTGATAAAAAAGCTTGATGGAATGAATCAGGAAGAATTGAAAAGAATTATTGTTGATCTTTATAAATGCAATAAATCAGTGGAAGAAGGCATGAGTTTGTTGCTTCTTGGAGAAGATTATGGCAGCATTTTATTAGAAAAATACAAGAAAAGAATGTATAAAATCTTCAATCCTACAAATATCGTGAGAACAGGATTTTCTTTGGAAAGTGCACAGATGGTACTTTTGGATTTTGCAGATGTATGTGTAAATGATAACGGAATATGGTATGGCGATCTGGCATTATATTTTGCAGAGTGCGCTACAGAGTTTACAATGTCTTATGGTGATATTAGTGAGAAATTTTATGATGCGCTTGGCGATGCATATCATGATGCAGTAGTGATTGCAAGTGATGATGAGAATTTATATAAGTTATGGAAGAGTCGATTAGAACAAATTGTACATGAGTTTTCAGGATTTGGATGGGGTATGGAAGATTTTATAGCAGATGAATATTATTCAATTCCATGGATAGAGGAGGATTAACAGTTCATGATTATATATTGCTCAAAAGCATTACAGACAGCATTAAAACTAAGCAAAACGGATTTTGCTACACCAGAACAGTTAGCAACGGAGGATAATTCATTTTATGCATGGCATGGACATATTGTAAAGGTGGATGGACGAAATACCATCGTTCTAATGAATGATAAAACTATGTACAGCATGCTTTTTAGAAATAAACTGCCAAGAAATAAGGATAAGTTCGCAGAACTAGTGATAGAAGCACTCCCATACACTTTCGAGGTAGGCAACATTAATAGGGAAGAAATCGTCAATTATATGAGCAATGTTGATAATGTCATTTTCGCTGAGAAAGCTGATCGACAGATAACGGGAAACATCACTCGTATGATTTTAGATATGGGTTATCGTTGGGAGTATGCGTGGAGGGAAGATGAGACAATTCAGGCTTATGAGGCATATGTGCAAAATCGTCGTCTTCGAAAAATAGGAAAAGACTACGTTGTTCCCTTTGAAGATATGTTAAAAGCCTTATGTGGAATTCACGAATAAGAAAATGGAGGAGGTGTGCCGATGAAGAAACAGCTAAAATGTTACATTTACACCAGGGTTTCAACTTCCATGCAGGTCGAAGGATACAGCCTGGATGCACAGAAAGATAAATTGAAAAAATATGCAGATTATCAGGAGATGGTGATTGCTGATGAATATTCTGATGAGGGTAAATCTGGCAAAAGTGTAGAAGGAAGACCAGAGTTTCAACAGATGCTTCAGGATATAGAAAGTGGCAAGGATAACGTAGATTTTGTTCTTGTATTTAAGCTGTCCCGATTTGGAAGAAATGCGGCGGATGTTCTAAACTCCTTGCAAAGAATGCAGGATTTTGGAGTAAATCTAATCTGTGTGGAGGATGGAATAGATAGCTCAAAGGATGCAGGTAAACTGATGATATCCGTATTGTCAGCGGTAGCTGAAATTGAACGTGAGAACATTCTTGTTCAGACCATGGAAGGTCGTAGGCAGAAAGCAAGAGAAGGAAAATGGAATGGTGGATTTGCTCCTTATGGGTATAAACTTGTGGATGGAGAATTGCATACTGCAGAAGATGAAGCACCAATTATCTGTCTAATCTATGATAAATTTGTTAATACGACTATGGGGATTGGAGCAATTGCGGTATTCCTTAATCAGAATGGCTACCGCAAAAAATCAGACAGAACAATACGATGGAGACCTTTTCTTCTTCATTTATCAAAGGAGTATTGGACAATCCGATCTATTGCGGCAAGCTAGCCTTTGGCAGACGAAAGAATGAAAAAATTGCAGGAACTCGCAATGAATATCATGTGGTAAAGCAAGATTCTTATTTGATCAGTGACGGCATTCATGATGAAATCATCTCAGAGGAAGACTGGAATCTGGCACAGAAAAAACGTCAGGAAACTGGAGTAGGCAATGAGAAGGTGCATAGTCTTGAACATGAGCATATTTTATCTGGCATTGTAAAGTGTCCAATATGTGGAAGTGGGATGTATGGAAATGTCAATCGCAAGAAGTGTAAGGATGGAAGCTTGTATAAGGACTATTTTTACTATGCCTGTAAACATAGAACATTTATTGATGGACATCATTGCACTTACAAAAAGCAATGGAATGAAGATAAGGTAAATGATGCAGTAGCTGAAATTATTGGAAAACTGGTAAATAATCCAAAGTTTGAAAATGAAATCAGAAAGAAAATAGGCAATAGTCTGGATACAAAAGATTTGGAAAAAGAACACACGAACATGAAAGAGCAGCTAAAACAGCTACAAGGTGCAAAGAATAAGCTGGCAAATCAGATGGATCATTTATCGGTATCAGACAAGCATTATGATAAAAAGTATCAAGATATGCAGGAGCGAATGGACGGACTGTATGATGAAATGGATGCAATGGAGTTATCCATACAGGAAGTTGAAAATCGCTTATTCAACATCAAGCAACAGAAAATTTCTGGCGATAACGTCTATCAATTCCTTCTGTATTTTGATAAACTTTATGATAAAATGACCGATGGGGAGAAAAAGGAATTTGTAAAAAGCTTCGTGGAGGAAGTTCATCTTTATGAGAAGGAGCAGGAAGATGGCAGATTCTTAAAGCATATCAAGTTCAAATTTCCTGTATTTTTCAACGGAGCAGAGACTAGGGAACTTGATTGGGACAATGAAAGTACCGTTGAGACGGTATGTTTATTGTCCAAACTCCATGAGGCAAAACATCATGTGAATGTTACATTGGATATGGATGAGATGGATCTGACCAGTGCGGAGAGTAAGGC
>JGI24710J26742_10003755_pt1 | contig 12769 bp, 11 predicted proteins | sample BioPla2DNA2_FD_26742 | JGI IMG/M metagenome (IMG submission 26742) | reverse complement strand
TCGAAGGGACTTCGTGGTCTGGAGTTTGCAGACAGCAAAAGTTTTGCAGCTGCGCTCAAAAACGGAGTGGATTCGGCATATAAGGCGGTTATGAAACCCGCAGAGGGAACCATACTCACGGTTTCCCGAGTGGCCGCATCGGCCGCCATCGAGTTTGCCGAGAGCAGCGAAGATATAGAACTAATGATCTCGTCTGCCCTTGAATCTGCTCAAGAGGCGCTTATGGACACCATAAATCTCAACCCAGTGCTTAAAAGAGCCGGAGTTGTCGATGCAGGCGGAAAAGGCTTTGTCTGCATATTGGAGGCAATGCTTTACGTTGTGCAAGGCAATTTACCTACAGGAAAGGAGCCCGGTGTGGATCTCAAGGATTCCGGAAAAGCCCAGTTCAGCGTCTTCGCGGATGAAGAGATAACCTTCACATATGATACGGTATTTATAGTAAACAAATTTTCGCCCGATACCGATATAAGGCCCTACTGCGAATATCTCGAAACGATAGGAGACAGTCTCATAGTCAACGAGGCGGATGATATCTTCAAGGTCCATGTGCATACCGATGTTCCCGGCGAAGTGCTCTCAAAAGCATTGGCATACGGAACTTTGGAAAAGGCGGACATCGAGAATATGCGCAGCCAGCATGATGAGCTCACGCATGCTGTGCAGGATGTAAATCCGCTCAGCCGGCAGGAGAGCCTTGATGCAACAAAGCGCTACGGAGTTGTTGTCGTATCCGCGGGCGACGGTTTGGCCTCAATCTTCACAGAGCTCAGGGCAGACCGTGTAGTGAAAGGCGGGCAGACAATGAATCCGTCTACGGCTGATATTCTGGATGCCATAAATAAAACGCCTGCCGAGACAGTTTTTGTTTTGCCGAACAACAANAACATAATAATGGCTGCGGAGCAGTGCAGCCCTCTAACGGATAAGAATGTTATAGTTATACCCACCAGGACAGAGCCCCANGGCATAGCGGCCTTAATTTCATTCGACGAGAACCTGGATACCGAAGAGCTTGAAGATGAAATGCGCGAAACTATTAAGCATGTTCACACGGTGCATGTGACCTATGCCGCCAGAGACTCGACATACGATGGTCATTCCATCAAGGCCGGACAATACCTCTCACTTTTAGACGGAGCCTTATTGGGCAGCTTCAGTTCAAAGGAAGAGCTCAATGAGCAGATAGCTTCGGAGATTTCAGGACTCAATTCCGAGCTGATTACAATCTATTATGGTGAAGATGTAAGCGAGGAAGAGGCGGAGGAGCTCGCGGAATTCTTCAGAGAGGAAATGCCTGACAGTGAAGTAGGAGTAGAAAGAGGCGGCCAGCCGGTTTACTACTACATAATTTCGGCCGAATAAAAGTCAAAAGCAAGAGAAAATCTCTTGCTTTTATCTTTTGGAGAAAACATGGACAATAAAACAAAACTCAGACAGCAGGCAAGAGCTATGAGAAAGTCGCTCGGCCCGTCGGAGCACAGTGAAAAAAGCAAAGTTGTCTGCGCAAAGCTTCTTGAAATAATAGAGGGAAATAAGGCAAAAAATATTTTTGCTTACATCGCAACAGGCTCGGAAGTCAGCTTGGAAAATCTCGTTAAAACTTTGGAAAAGTCTGAAGGAAAATACAGCGTCTCTTTTCCGGGAGCTATTGAAAACGGAGAGATGAAGGCTCTAAAGCCCCTTTCAGAGTCCGATTTCAAACTCTCGGCGCACGGTATAAAAGCTCCCGCGGAAGAGCGCTCAACTGTCGTTAAACCCGAAGAGCTGGATATAATTCTGGTTCCGCTGCTTCTTTTTGATGAAGATAAGTACAGGCTGGGACAGGGAGGCGGCTACTACGACAGGTATCTTCCCAAGGCCAAGAGTGCTTTGAAGATTGGTGTGGCCTTCGAGGCGCAAAGATATGCCAAGCTTCCGCGCGAGCCCCATGATTTTCCCTTGGATATAATAGTCACAGAAGATAAACTATGGTTATAAGACACAAATATATATGCACCTAAAACGGCTATATATGAATATATGCAACAAATATTGAAAAATTAATGGATATTATTCAAGAAAAGGCTTGACATTTAGCCTTCCTGCTGGTATCATACGGCAAAACACATAAAGAGGTGCAATGAAAATGAAAAAAACCATCTTAATTTTATTATCGCTTTGTTTGCTTCTTTCACTTGCCGCTTGCGGCGCCACAGCCAAAGCGCCTGAGGCAAAACCCGCCGAAGAAGCTAAAGCTGAGGCTCCGGCATTCACAACGGTCGAGGCAGGCAAGCTCCACATGGCGACAAACGCCGCCTTCCCTCCCTATGAGATGATAGGAGATAAAGATAACGAGTATATCGGTATCGATGTCGATATCGCAAAGCTGATTGCCGAAAAACTCGGGCTCGAGCTTGTTGTAGACGACATGGATTTCGGAGCTGTCATCACCTCCGTTCAGCAGGGCAAGAGCGATATGGCCATGGCAGGACTTACGGTGAACGAGGAGAGGAAGAAGAACGTTGACTTCACAACCTCCTATGCCAAGGGCATTCAGGTTGTCATAGTTACCGAAGACTCCGATATCGCGTCTATTGACGATCTGGCAGACAACAAAGTTATAGGCACACAGGCAAATACCACCGGCTATTTCTACTGCTCCGCTCCGATTGAAGACGGCGGTTACGGTGAAGATATGGTAGTTGCCTACGAAAACGGCCCCACAGCGGTCAAGGCTCTCTTAGACGGAAAGGTTGATGCGGTGGTAATCGACAACGAACCCGCCAAGGCCTTTGTTGCTCAAAATAAGGGACTTAAGATTCTCGAAACCAACTTTACCGAAGAAGACTATGCCATAGGCATAAGCAAGGATAATCCCGAACTCCTGGCGGCCATAGAGGCAGCCCTGACCGAACTCATTGAATCCGGCAAGGTTCAGGAAATAGTCAGTAAGTATATAAAGGCTGAGTAAAGTTAATACATTAAAAACAGAGGGGGCGGCCTCAGCCGCCCCTTTTTTACGGAAGGAGCCGGATTTTGTTTAATCTAAACATTCTCTCCGCAGAAGCCTCGGGCTTTTTTGCAGTCCTGAATGAGCAGCTCAGGCAAAACTTTGTAGTTGCCGACAGGTGGAAATTATATCTCGGGGGTTTGGGCGTCACCTTGAAGGTGACGGCTCTTTCGATGCTTATAGGTCTTGTTCTGGGAACTTTGGTTGCAACGGTCAGATCCTCTTATGAGATGAAGCTTGAAAGCGAAAGAAGCGCAGTATTAAAGATATTAAACCTTATCTGCAAGATATATACAACGGTAATCCGCGGTACTCCCGTTCTGGTGCAGCTTCTCATCTTCTACTTCGTAATTTTCACAACCTCCAGAAATCCGGCGGCGATAGCAATCTTGGCTTCGGCATAAACTCCGGAGCCTATGTTGCAGAGATAGTGAGAGGCGGCATTATGGCCGTGGACAGAGGTCAGATGGAGGCCGGGAGGTCTTTAGGTTTCGGCTATGCCGCAACAATGAGACTGATTATTATCCCGCAGGCCGTAAAGGCAATACTTCCGTCTATCGGCAATGAGTTCATAGCTCTTATAAAAGAGACCTCGGTCGTTTCCGTAATCGGCCTGAGGGACCTGACCAAGGCGGCTCAGCTTATAGGCGGCAAGACCTATCAGTTTTTTGTGCCGTTTATATTGATAGCTCTTGTGTATCTTCTTCTCGTAATGATTTTCACAAAGCTTCTGGAGAAGCTTGAAGGGAGGCTCCGCAGCAGTGAAAGATAGTCTTATTGTAGTTGACAATATAAAGAAATACTACGAAAACGGCAGAATTAAGGCTCTCGACGGCGTGAGCACGACAGTGGAAAAAGGAGAGGTAATCTCTGTGATAGGGCCTTCGGGAGGCGGAAAATCCACCTTTCTGCGCTGTCTCAACCTTTTGGAGCGGCCGAATGAGGGCAGCATACATTTTAAGGGAGTGGATCTTTTAAGTCCGAAGACCGACATAGACCTGCACAGACAAAAAATGGGCATGGTATTTCAGCACTTCAATCTTTTTCCGCACAAAACAGCGCTCGAGAACCTGACACTCGCTCCGATAAATCTCAAAAAAATGAGTCAGGAAGAGGCGGAGGAAAAGGCGCTGAATCTTTTGGAAACGGTCGGGCTGAGAGACAGGGCGTCAGCCTATCCTTCAAAGCTCTCGGGCGGTCAAAAGCAAAGGGTTGCCATAGTCCGAGCGCTCTGTATGGATCCGGAGGTAATGCTCTTCGACGAGCCGACCAGCGCCCTAGACCCCGAAATGGTGGGCGAAGTTCTCGAGGTTATGAGAAGGCTTGCGGAGGATGGTATGACCATGGTCATAGTCACCCACGAGATGAACTTTGCAAGGGAAGTCTCGAGCAGAACGCTATTTCTTGAGGAAGGAAAGCTCGTAGAAGAGGGAAGTCCCAAAGAGCTTTTCGCAGCGCCTAAAACGGAGAGACTGAAGGACTTCCTGTCAAAGGTTTTATAAAAAACTCAGAGCCTCGCAAACCGCGGGGCTCTGAATCATTATAGGCTTAAAGTTCTTTTTTTATACGGCGTATATCTCGGCCGAAAAAGGGGAGCAAAAGATATTCCCCTTGAATTCTCGAAAAAATCTGCGGTGTATAAAGCTCTTCAATTTCTCCAAGAGTCAAATTCGTGCTTATTATAGTCGGCAGCTTATTTATAAGCCTCGTGTTTATGAGCACATAGAGTGCAGATTTAGAAAAAGAGGTTTGAATTTCGGTGCCCAGATCGTCCAAAATCATAAGGTCCGAGCTTAAGTAGTGAGAAACCTTTGCGACCGCTTCATCTCGCTCTCCCTGATCCTTTGAAAACTTGGATTTTTCAAACTGAGAGATCATGCCGAAAACAGTGTCGTATGTAACGCTGTAGCCGTTAGAAAAAAGCTTTCTCGCGATGGCGGCGGATAGGAAGGTCTTGCCCAAGCCGGTTCCGCCCCTGAATAGAAGATTTGGAGAATCATTGCCGAAGTTTTCTGCGTAATTCAGGCAGGTCTCATAGACCATTTTCATCATTTCCCGAGGCACCACGCCGGAGGCATCTGGGGCATCGTCATAGTAATTTAAGTTAAAACTCTCAAAACACTCGTTCTCATCGGTTAACAGGGTTGAAAGCCCCTTTGTAATTTCGATATTTATGAGCTTCGTCAAGCAGTCGCAGCGCTCATGAGCTATAAAGCCTGTGTCTTTGCATTTGTCGCAGTCATATATTTCATCGGTGTAGTTTTCCGGATAGCCGTGAAGATGCAGCAGTTCACGGCGTTTCTCCTGTAAGGCTAGATTTTTTGACTGAATCTTCCGAGACTCTGCCTCTAAGTCCTTTTCAGAGACTTTAGGAGCGCTGCAAAGCTTCAAAAAATCAATCATGCTGCCCTGAATTTGCATGTCAAGGCTATGAAGCTCCGGAATTTTGCTATAAACCTCCTCATAGCGCCGTTTGAGCTCGGAAGCGTTTTTCTCTCTTATTGCGGCCAGAGAAAGTCTGGCATTGGAGATAAAATTATTGCTCTTGCTCATTTGTTTTCACCCTTTATGCCTTTACCCTGAACTTTTTCAAAGGTGCGCTGCAGCTCCCTCATTTGGTCCATGCTGTTTTCCTGTTTTGCTGAGCCGGCTCTTTTGGCAGAAACTTTTTTCTTAGAGTCCTGCGCATTTACCTCATCAACACTGCGAAGACCCTCATTTTTCCAGTTTCTAAGTATTCCGTTCAAGTATGACCATTGGAGTTTGCCCGTGTTTGTAACAGTCCTGTCGTAGGCCAGCATAATCATGTCCAAAGAAAAGCCGTCATCAAACCAGCCGTCAAGATATCGCTTTTCGCCGGAAGAAAGCTCTCTGCCGTATATGCCGAAGCTTCTCTTGACAATTTCATGTTTTTCTCTTTTTTGCGCCATTGCCGTTATGTAGTTCGCGGCAAGCTCAAGGGTCAAAAGCTCGTTTCTGGCCCAAATATAGGCTTCTTTTTCGATATAGCGAAGACTCGGAACTTTATTTTCACCGTATCTTCTGCGATATTCTGTTAAACAGTAGTGCAAAAGCTCAATAATTACCTCCGCCGGGAGACCGAGGTAATTATAGATGCCGTATAATATTTTCAAGTCTGCTCTCGAGAGCATGCGTCCGAGAATATTTTGGGCCTCGTCAAGCACTGTCATGAAAATGGGGTCGCCCTTACTGCCTTGGGCAATTTCCTCGGCAGAGTAGTCGGGAAGATCTTCAATTTCACCGATAAATGAATTTGACTTGCCCTCAACAAGACCGAGCTCTTTGAGCTGCGCCATCGCCTCGCGGGCTTTTATTCCGCCGATAACGGGAAGCTTTAAAAAATCCTCATAGCTCCGGCCGTTTATAAGCCAGATATAAAGGTGGGATGNGAGAGGGTTTCCGGCATTCAAAAGTCTTGCCGCAGCCTCTGTGGAGAGCGGGCAAAACATAGAATTTAAATTGACTATTTTATCTGCCATAAACCTGCCTCAATTCGCAATTTTGGGAATTAACTATATCATTTTTTGCCACTTGTTACAAGGGCAAGGCATGTGATACAATACCTTGGATATTCAGGGACTGTTCGCTGATTATCTTGATTTTACACTTCTTGAGGATGCTTATGCTTGAACTGCTTGCGTATGCGGCAAACCCCGAGGCGGTAATTGCAGCCGTACAAAGCGGCGCAGATTCAATTTATATAAAATTCGGCGGCTTCAGACCGGCAGCTTTTTCAAAAATCAGCTTTGAGAAAGCTCTGAGGTATTGCCGAGTGAGAGGCTGTCGCGTTTATATGGAGTTCGACAGTCTTGTTTCCAATCGTGAAATACCGAGCTTTGCAGCCCTGATACAAGAGGGGGCGCAGCAGGGCGTTTCGGCCGTGATAGTTCAGGACTGGGGCACAGTGCCGATAGTTTCCGCTGTTCTACCGGAGATGGATATCTTTGCCGGAGAGAGATTGGGTTTACATAATATTGCGGGCTTTAAGAAGGCAAAAGAGCTGGGAATAAAAAGAATCTTTCTTCCACAGCAGATGAACTCGGGTGAAATCGAGATTTTAAGTAAAAATATAGACATGGACTTTTCAGTCATGGTTTTCGGCGAGAGCTGCGTGGCAAGAGCGGGGCTCTGCTATCTGCCCGCCTTTGCAGAAAATCTCAGCTGCAATCGGGGCGACTGCAACAGATATTGCCGAAGAGAGTTCAGCTTCGGACACAGAATGGAAGACCATCCCATGCGCATGAATGACATATCGCTTCTTCGGCATATTCCCAAGTTTATGGAAATGGGAATAAAGTCTCTTCACATAGGAAAGAGCGTTATAGTGCCCGAACAAACAGCGCTTCTCTGCAGCGTTATGAGAAGGAATATCGATAATGCATCGGTTCCGTCGCCGCCCGAAATTTCGGATATAGAGTTTGCCTTTTCCGGCAGAAAATTCCAAGACGAATACTTTACCGCTGAAAGAAGAGAAGAGGAGCTAATGGGCGAATACACCGAGGCCGACAAGGCTCTCGAAAACCTGCTCTCGGAAGTCCGACAGGAATATTCTAAATCCGAGCGCAGGCGTGTAGCTGTAAACATCTATGCGGTGTTGGAAAAAAATAAAAAGTTCAGAGTGGCTGCGGAAGACCATGATGGGAATAGGGTTGTTTTTTTGGGACCGAAGAGTATGGGCGCCAAAACTCGCGCCATAAACGAGCGCTATCTCGAAACAGAGCTCTATAAAACAGGCGAAACACCATACTATGCAGACAAAGTTATGGCTTACGCAGAAGAAGGGCTGACTTTGCCGGAAAACACGGTGCAGGAAGCCAGAACACAGATAATTTCCAAGCTCAGCCGAAGAAGGGCAAAGGCACCGGAAGTGAAGATCGGCAAAATGCCNGGCGAGCCGGAGTCGAAGGCGGAAATATTGGAAACAAAAACTATAGTCGAAGTCAGGGAGAGAGAGCAGCTCACCCGTGAACTTGCGGAGTTAAAGCCGGATTACATATATCTTCCGCTGAAATATGCTCATGAAACAGAGCTTCTGCGTCCGTTTAAGGAGCATGGGGCAATTGCTGTGGCGGTTGTGCCGCCGATTGTACACGATTTCGAGCTAAAGGAAATAGTCGAGGCAATAAAAAGAACCAGAGACTCCGGAGTGGACGAGGCCATTGTGAGCAATTTCGGACACATAGAACTCTGCACCCTTCTCAACATGAATGTTCGAGGCGACTGGGGGCTCAATCTCTTCAACTCATATGCGCTCAAGCTTGCCTCNGAACAGGGGCTTATATCCGCNACGGCTTCAACAGAACTTCGTCTCGATCAGATAAGCAGGCTTCACAAGCCTTTGGATGTAGAGATTATTATCTATGGCAGGATGCCGACCATGATAAGCGAACTGTGGATAGCCAGAGCGCCCAACGGGAAGATAGACCCGGCTATGCGTGCCAATATGTCCGATAACTGGGGCAGTGTGTATCCGGTGGACGGCGAGTATGGCGGCAGAAATTTAGTCAGCGGAGATAAAAAAGTCTATATTGCCGACAGGGCTGACGAATTCAAGAGGATGGGTATTTGGGGCGCCAGAATCAGATTTACGGGCGAGGGGCCTCGAGAATGTGTGGAGACAGTCAAAGCGTGCATGGGCTTAAGCGGATACAGACCGAACGGTCTCAGCCGCGGACTCTATTTGAGGGGCGTAAGATGAGCATTGTTTTAGCATCTGCNTCGCCCAGAAGAATAGAACTTATGGAGCGGCTCGGCATNGATTATATTGTTGAGCCCTCGGACTACGATGAGCATATCGATATAANAGACCCGAAAGACTTTGTGCTCAAAATTAGTTTGGAAAAAGCCTTGGATGTTAGACGCANAAGGGGAAAAGATGATATAATAATTGCCGCCGATACGGTGGTGGCCTTTGAAGGCGAAATTTTCGGCAAGCCGGAGAGCCCTGAGGATGCCGTAAAAACGCTTGAGCGGCTGAGCGGCAGGATGAACGAGGTTTGGACGGGGCTCTGTGTGATAAGGGGAGATAAAGTTCTGAGCGAGGCGGTCTTGACAAAGGTCTATTTTGATAATATTGAGTATGGAGATATAATAGGCTATGTCGAAACCGGAGAGCCCTTGGATAAAGCGGGCTCTTACGGAATACAGGGAAAGGCCTCTCTCTTCATAAAAAAAATCGAAGGTGACTACTACAATGCGGTCGGTTTCCCATTAAACACGCTGTACAGGCTTTTAAAAATGCTAGGGGTAAATTTGTTTTGAAGGATTTTATTAAAAATCAAGGCGTAAAACTGCTGATAATAATTTTTGTTCTTATCTTTATGGCGCTTATAGCTAAGGGAACAGGCGATGAAGCCGGTTTTCTCACAAATGCGATAGGCAATGTCCGTGAGCCGATACAAAGAGCCGTGGGATCAATTTCCGAGCTGGTCGGCGGACTTTACAGCTATATCTATAAGTACGACAGCTTAAAGGCCGAAAACGACTCGCTCAGGATACAGCTCTATGATGCGCAGAGACAGGTCAGAGAGGCAAAGGAAATGGTCGAGGAGAACACCCGCTTTAGGGAGCTTCTCAACTTTTCCGAAAAGCATGTCGACTATGTCATAGAGTCTGCCAAGATTGTGTCATGGACGAGTTCCAACTGGGAGTCTTCCTTCTCAATATCCAAGGGCACAAAACACGGAATCGAAAAGGGAGACGCGGTCATATCCGAATANGGCGCCTTTGTCGGCCAAGTGACCGAAGTCGGCGAGAGCTGGGCAACGGTCAGTACGGTCATAGATGTCGCTACAGGCGTAGGTTCTCTTATCGGTGTCGACAATGTTGTCGGCATGGTCGTCGGCGACTATGAGCTTATGCAGAAACAGTATGCTAAAATAACTTACATCATGGAAGACGCCCAGATGTTTATAGACGACGAGGTTGTCACTTCGGGCAAGGGCGGATCAATTCCGCAGGGGCTTATAATCGGCAGAATAAAGGAGATAGAAACAGAGGCAAGCGGTCTGGTGGAGTATGGGGTACTCGAGCCCGCCTGTGCGTTTTCGGANCTGGTACAGGTATTTATTATCAAGGACTTTGAAATAGTGGAATAATGCCGAANGATATTATTGATTTAAGAAAATTCCGTATGCTTATAGCCTACACGGTATATATGATAATTGCTGTTTTTTTACAGGATACCATGTTTTCATCCGTAAAAATATTCAATGTCAAGCCCTTTCTTATCCCTGCAGCGGTCTGTGCCGTAGGTTTATTCGAAGACACAAATGCCGGCGCATATTTCGGCTTCTTCATAGGGCTTATAGCCGATAGAATAATGGGCAGCGGCGTCCTGCTCACAATAATAATGCCGTTCGAGGGATTTGCCGCCGGAGTTCTCTCACGCTGGCTGCTCAACAAGAGTTTTTTAGCGTATATGGCTTTGGCAACAGCTATGAATCTCATCTGCGGAGTGTTTCAGGGCATCACCGTGATGTTTCTGTATGCTCAGTACTATCCGCTGCTGATACTCTGGAAGATTATATTGCAAGCGATAGTGTCGCTGCCTTTTGCCGCGATTTTCTTCTATCTCAGCAGAATTACAAGCAGGCTTCTCTTAAAAGCCGAACCGGGGAATAAAAATGAACAGCACAGTTAAATTATCAAGATTAGTATTTTTCTTCATGGCCTTGGCTTTCATGGTAACTGTATATGTTGTTGCGCTCTATAAGCTTCAGATAATAGACGGCACGAAATACTATGAGGCCAGCCGAGAAAACAAAGTCAGTAAAGAAACCGTCACTGCCTCAAGGGGCAATATCTGCGACAGATATGGCAGGATTTTGGTTTCCAATACCGAGTGCTACAATCTAGAACTCAACACCGATGCGCTCTTTGCGCAGCCCGATCCGAACGCCTTCATTTTAGAGATGATTGCAAAGGTNGAAGAGACGGGAGACAAGTATATCGATGAACTTCCGATTACCATGACCCCGCCTTTTGAGTACACAAAAATGAGCAGTATGCAGAGGACNCTNTTGGAGGCNTATTTCAAGGACAAGAAGCTTCCGGAGTCGACAACTGCCGTCGAACTCATGAGCTACTTCAGAACAAGATACGAGATTGACAACACCTATGATGCCGTGCAGATGCGCAAGATAGCGGGCATTAGATATGAAGTAAACGTTCGTTATGCCATAAACACGGCTCCNTACGTGTTTGTCGAAGATGCCTCGGTGGACCTGATTTCCGCGCTCTCGAGTATGGACAGCCGAATAATAGAGGTAAAATCCTCGTATTTGAGAGAATATAAAACTCAGAGCGCAGCCCACATTTTGGGCTATGTCGGCCTTATGAACGACATCGAATATAAGAAGTATGTCCGCAGCGACGGCACGGGCTATGCTCCCGACTCCAAAGTAGGTAAAGACGGGGTTGAGCTCGCTTTTGAAGAGTATCTCCACGGTCAGGACGGAGAGGTTACAGTGACCAAAACATCCGAAGGCACCGTGATAAACAAGTTCTACAATCGAGAGCCGGTTCACGGGGCGCACCTCTACCTCACTATAGATATCCAGCTGCAGGAAGCTGTAGAGAGATATTTGGCCTCCGGCATGGAAAGACTGCAAATACAGAGAGAAGAAGACAACATGAAGGCTGCCGCTATGGGCAGACCCGACCAGATAAGAGAAGATGTGCAGGGCGCCGCAGCAGTAGTGGTTGAGGTTAATACAGGACATCCTCTGGCTATTGCAAGCTATCCCACATACAATCTCCAAGACTTAATCGAAAACTTTGAAGAGATACAGGAGAGAGAGTATGACCCGCTTTTCAACAGAGCGCTCATGGGCGCCTATGCGCCCGGTTCCGCCTTCAAGCCATGCACGGCAATTGCCGCGCTCTCCGAAGGCATAATAAATACAGATGACAAAATTAAGTGTGAGGGTATATTCAAAAAGTACATAGACCAGGGCTATGCTCCTGAATGCTGGATTTATTCGTCATTCAAATACACCCACCCGGAAGAAGATGTTGTCGATGCCCTCAGAGATTCCTGCAACTACTTTTTCTACACGATTTCCGACAATATGGGCATCTCAAAGATGGTAAAATATGCCCACGACTTCGGGCTGGGGGTTCCGACGGGCATAGAGCTTCCCGAAACCTACGGCAATATGGCAAATCCCGACACCCACCTTCGCTACGACGTCGACAACTGGGTTTATGGTGACACGCTGCAGGCGGGCATCGGGCAGTCCGACAGTCTTTTCACGCCTCTTCAACTGGCGGAATTCTGCGCTACAATAGCCAACGGCGGAACAAGATATTCGGCGTCAATAGTTCAGTCCATAAAGAGCAACGACTTTTCCGAAGTAATAAAGGAGAATAAAGAGGGTGAGGTTCTTTCCACAGTAAAATCCGCCGATTACAACTGGAAGGCCGTACAGCTCGGCATGTGGAAGGTTGCAAACGATCCAATCGGCAACGCATATGAACAGCTTGCGTTTTATCCGGGCGAGATATGCGCAAAGACAGGTACGTCACAGCTCGGAGAGCTCAAAACAAACAACGCTATTTTCATCTGCTATGCCCCGGCAGAGGAACCCGAGGTGGCCGTTGCAATAGTGGCGGAGCGAGGCTCCGAAGGTAAGGCAATGTCCAGAATAGCAAGGGAAATCCTGGATACTTATTTTGCGATTTCAAATAGAAAGAGCGAGCCCGAAAGAGAGAATACGCTTTTACGTTAGAGCTTGAAAAAGCATAAAGCAAACA
>JGI24710J26742_10003749_pt1 | contig 12779 bp, 12 predicted proteins | sample BioPla2DNA2_FD_26742 | JGI IMG/M metagenome (IMG submission 26742) | reverse complement strand
CCTGTAATATATTTAACATTTCCGTCGGGATCGGTAAGCTTAAGTATCAGCATATGCTCGGCAAGCCACCCCTCCTCACGAGCCTGAACAGAAGCAATACGAAGAGCAAAGCATTTCTTGCCAAGCAGAGCATTTCCGCCATAACCGGAGCCATAAGACCAAATCATCTTCTCCTCAGGGAAATGACTTATATACTTCTTATCCATAGGAGCACAAGGCCAAGGCACATCCTTCTGACCTTTTTCTAATGGTGCACCTACCGAATGAAGACATTTTACGAATTCGCCATCCTCACCTAAAGCCTTAAGGACCTCATTACCCATCCTTGTCATGATTCTCATGTTAACCACAACATAAGGACTGTCGGTCAGCTCAACACCAATTTTGGATATCGGAGATCCAATCGGTCCCATAGAAAAAGGAATTACATACATGGTTCTGCCCTTCATGCAGCCTGTATATAACTCAGTCATGGTTGCTTTAAGCTCGTCAGGATCTATCCAGTTATTGGTAGGCCCTGCGTCTTCTTTCCTCTTGGAAGCTATAAAGGTTCTTTCCTCCACGCGAGCTACATCCGATGGATCACTGCGGAACAGGTAACATCCCGGACGTTTCTCCGGATTTAAAGCTATAGCCATTCCGGATTCTACCATCTCANCCAATAAACGTTTGTTTTCTTCTTCTGAACCATCACACCAGTGGATTCGATCCGGTTGGCACATCTTTGCCATTTCGTCTACCCACGATTGTAATTTCTTGTTAATAATTGCAACTCACCACTTTCTGTTTAGTTTTACTTAAAAAGCTTTCGTCATAAAGCCTACATTTTACATGGACATTATAGCGGTCTGAGAGTATTGAATATTGTATACCATGCAAAAATACAAGATTAATTATACATAACTTTAATAAAAAATAAAAGACATTTTAAAATAATAGCTGCCTCAAAACCAATCCGGAGGTACACATGTATAACATTCTATGCATATGCACTCTATTGTGTATTCTGAGGCAGTCTTTTTAAGTACGCTCCGGCGTACTTGCACGCTGTTTTCGTATCTAACAAAGCAAGATAATATATCTTACAAAATTGTTTGTATATTAATTATCAATATTAATTGTCAATCAATTTGCCTTTCTTTGTCCAGCTCATCATATTTCTAAGCTCTGCTCCGACCTTCTCAAGAGGATGCTGTGCCTCTATCCTTCTCTTGGCATTGAAATTCGGGCATCCAATCTGGTTCTCAAGAAGCCAGTTTCTTGCAAAGGTTCCGTCCTGAATATCAGAAAGCACCTTTCTCATGGCATTCCTTGTTTCCTCTGTTATAATCTTAGGTCCTGTAACATAATCGCCATATTCTGCAGTATTAGATATAGAATACCTCATTCCTGCAAAGCCGCTTTCATTAACTAGGTCAATGATTAATTTCATCTCATGTATACACTCAAAGTAAGCATTTGCAGGGTCATATCCTGCCTCTACCAATACCTCAAATCCGGCTTTCATAAGCTCTGTTACGCCACCGCATAATACTGCCTGCTCACCGAAGAGATCAGTCTCTGTTTCCTCCCTAAATGTTGTTTCAAGTACACCTGCCCTTGCTCCGCCAATTCCTAATGCATATGCAAGTGCCAGATCGTGAGCCTTTCCGGTAGCATTCTGGTATACCGCAAGCAAGCAGGGAACACCTTGTCCCTCTAAGTACTGCCTCCTAACTGTATGTCCCGGTCCCTTAGGAGCGATCATCATAACATCTACATCCTTCGGAGGAATAATCTGACCATAATGTATACAGAAACCATGGGCGAACATTAAAGCATTACCCGGTTCAAGATTAGGTTCGATTGACTCCTTATACAGCTTTGCCTGCTTTTCATCATTAATTAAAATCATGATGATATCAGCTTTCTTTGCAGCTTCTGCAGCTGTATACACCTGTAGTCCTGCTGCTTCTGCCTTAGCCCAGGATTTACTGCCCTCATATAACCCAACGATTACTTTAACGCCTGATTCCTTTAGGTTGAGTGCATGGGCATGACCTTGGCTTCCATAACCTATAATTGCTACTGTTTTTCCTTCCAAAAGTGATAAATTACAATCCTGTTGATAATAAATTTTTGCCATAACCTTTCTTCCTCCATTTATTATATTGGTATCTGGTACCGATTAATAATCGTTAAAATCCGATATATCTCCTGAGCCTCTGGGAAGACCTGTGATTCCCGTACGAACCATTTCCATAATTGTAAATGGCTCCAACAGCTTTATAAATGCATCGATTTTATTCTGATTCCCTGTAAGCTCAATCATGAGTGAATCGAGTGCGACATCAACAATCTTTGCTCTAAATATATCTGCTGTAGTAATAATCGCCTGACGGTCTTCGCTGTCAGCTTTGACCCTCACAAGTATCAATTCTCTGGTAACAGATTCACCGCTGACAAGCTCCTTTATCTCTATTACATCCTCCAGCTTTTGCAGTTGCTTTCTTATTTGCTCAAGAATCTGGTCATCTCCATGAGCCATAACTGTCATTCTGGATATGGCAGGATCCTGAGTTACTCCTACGGTCAGGCTGTCGATATTATATCCTCTTCTACTAAACAAACCTGATACCCGGCTTAACACTCCGGCAGTATTATCTACCTTTATTGACAATACCATTCGTTTCATAGTATTCTCCTTTCGTTATGTATACAGCAGTGACAATCCAATGATTTATAACAAAAGCCCACTACCACAGTACAACTGGATTGGGGCTACTGCTTCTTAAAATGTTTATTAAATTGTATGATATTGTAGCAACTACATGGCTGTTTGTCAAGTGAATAGTAATACACTATGCATAATAATTCATGATTATGCTATAATCATTAACCCAATATTGCGGATAATACCGGATTTCAGGTATCCATATCGTATCATCATTATCCTTCTTTTTATAAAATTATATTGATGGAGCTTTGAAAACCTGCTTATTATCTCCAGCTTACTGCTGTCAATTTTATTGTGATACAGTGATGCAAACTCCTCCGCCTGTATATAAAGCTCCAGCAGAGCTCTCCTCTGTCTTCTGATATTTCTGATGCGGTCTATAATATATGAATAAAAGCTTCGGTTTCCTACCACATTTGAGTCATGCTGTCTGTATAACAGCGTCGGATCCTTAATAAATCCAATCTTTCCGGCAGATGCTGAAATCAGACCCAGCCAGCCATCGTGAAATCTGGCCCTCTTAGGAAGCGGACTGCTTTGCAGAATTCGAAGAACAGCCTGATTTATCATAACTGTACATCCAATTAATTTATTCTCCATAAGCAAATGCGGAAGGTCAGTCAGCCTTGGATTCAGTCTGCTTGATTTAAAAAATGATTCGTGTATCACATTCAGCTGCTCATCAACAACATAAGCATCAGTAAATACCGCAATGGGAAGTTCCTTCCCAAACTGAACCTCCATTTGCTTCACTCTTTTTAAGGTTCTTGCTATCTTATCCATATTCCATACATCATCCTGATCACACAGCATAATGTATTCGGATGTCATATTTCTTACAGCATTAAGGAAGTTTAAAGTAACACCCAGATTAGTATCATTTCGTTTTATATGCAGCTTATCGGGATATTTTTGTTTATAATGTTCCAATATCTGCATGGTATTGTCCTGTGATCCGTCATCAACAATATGCAGCTCAAAATCCTTATAGGTTGATGATAAAATAGACTCAATCTGCTCTTTTAGGTATTTTTCACCGTTATAGGTTGCCATTACGATAGAAACATTATCCATGATACTTTCTCCTATTATCGTTGCTTAATGCACACCGTCTTTCCAATAGCCTTTATTCATAGTACAGTGTATAACAAAGCTCTCCGGAAGTTTATTGTAGTTTACTCCTAATTTGTACCCCAGATATTTAAAACCTGTACTTAATATTAAATCAGGTATCAGCAGGTATTCTCTTTGGTTCACCAGATGCTGCAGAGTACTCCTGAACAAGCGTATGCCTTCACTTTCTGAACTGACTTTAAGAAATACATCTGCATACTGTCTGTGCGATACCCCAATATCAAAATTCCTTGAAAATTGTTGTAAATATGAATATATATGAGAGTGTACCACCAAAGCATCTGCCTGATACGCAATCTTATATCCGGCACTTATCATAGTATGTGCCATTATCATATCCTCGTTAAATATTGTTCTGTCAACAAATCCGCCCAGCTTTTCATAGATGTCCCTGCGATAGGTTGCACATACATTTGAGCAAAAATATGTCTTTATTCCAAGTGTATCTGTATCCTTAGCTGATTTTACCCTGCTCTCCTTCGGATAATTGAATTCTCTTGTATATCGCTCAATGATATCTGCTTTCGGATTAGGTATCTGTCTGGCATAGGTGGCTGATACCTGTGAATCCTTATAAGGCTTTATCAGCTCTTCAATAAGATATTCATCTACCGGTACGGCATCCTGAGTCATAAACATCAGAATGTCGGCATCTGATAAGGCGGCTCCATATTTTCGGGTTCCACCGTGATCAAAGTCCTTTTTATCAATATAATGTATCTGAGTATCAATACTATAACCGTCAGGAATTTTAAACTCTTCCGGACTGTTCTTGTCCTCGCAAGTCTGGAGAATAATAATATTCTTTGGTCTTATCGTCTGCTTTTTCATTCCTGACAGAAGTTGATTCAGTTTATCATCCGGATGGTATATGGGAATAATAACATCAACATGGATATTCTTTAATTCTTCCAAGGCAGACATATTACCTCCTCCCAATAATTTTTATATTATTTATTTAATTTATTAATCTTCTTACCAAATCCACAGCAGATCTTGCGTCCGGAGCATAGCCGTCTGCTCCTATTTCATCAGCATAACTCTCGGTTACTACAGCACCTCCAATGATGACTTTCGCATCCAATCCGGCTTTTTGGGCTTCTTCTATAACTCTTTTCATCTCTACCATGGTTGTTGTCATAAGAGCAGATAATGCAATAATATCTGCATTTTCATTCTTAGCTGTTTGAATTATTAAATCCGTGTCAACATCCTTTCCAAGATCAATGACACGATATCCGTAATTCTTTAGCATCAGGACAACCAGATTCTTTCCGATATCATGAATATCCCCCGAAACAGTGGCGGCTATAACCGTTCCTTTGTTTTTCTCATCACCTTCGCCGTCGGCAAGCATGGGTTCAAGATAATCAATAGCAAGCTTCATCGTCTCGGCTCCTGATATAAGCTGGGGAAGAAAATATCTCTGGCTGTCGAATAATCTGCCGACTTCATTTATGGCGGGAATCAACACAGTGTCAATAATATCGCTTGGTGAATTGTTCGCAGAAAGCCCTTCATCTACCAATTTTATAATGTCTCTTTTATTACCCTTTAATACCGCTTGAAATATAGCCTGCCTGTTTCTGTCCAATTCATTAAGCACTTTTTCGGCATCTTGCTCAGAATTGTTTTCCTTAATTCGTTTTTTATTATTCTTATTATAATTTTGTTTGCTCTTATCCTGATTATTAACCTGTGTCTTAATCTCAACTACATTTTCTATATATCTCTCTGCCGCTCCTTCCTTACCAAGAAGTAAATCAGAAGCTAAAGCAGTATTCATAAGAAGCTCCTGAGAAGGGTTGGCAATCGCCATAGTGAGACCAGCCTGTATGGCAAATCCCAGAAATGTGCTGTTGATATACTGCCTGCCCGGGAGTCCGAAGGATATATTCGATAATCCGATAATAGTCCCAACTCCCAGCTTTTCCTTACAATATCGTATGGTGTCAATTGTCTCGACTGCCGCTTTGGGATTCGCACCTACAGTAGTTACCAGACCATCTACTATTATATCCTCTTTGGTAAGACCCGTTTCATATGCTTTGTTGATAATCTCATGTACAATCTGAATTCTTTCCTCAGTGTTTTTTGGCAAGCCTGAATCCGATATGGGTAACAGTATGAACATTGCACCATATTTTTTAGCCAGCGGCAATAGCTTATCTGTTTTCTCACTTTCAAGAGATATAGAGTTTATAAGTGCACGACCGGGATATATTCTTAAGGCTGCCTCCATAACCAAAGGATTACTTGTATCTATTACAAGGGGTACATCGGTGGTCCGTATTACCTCTTCTATTGCCTTAAGCATAGCTTCTTTCTCGCTAATACCGCTCATTCCCACATTGATATCAAGAAAATCCGCTCCCTGCTCTACCTGTTCGACCGCCATCTTTGAAACAGGCGTAAAATCTCCCTCTCTAAGACTTGCCTGCAATGCTTTTTTACCTGTGGGATTGATCCGTTCCCCGACAACCATAAAGCTTCCGTCTAAGGTTATCGGTATTGTTTTTCTTTCTGTTGTGAGTGCTCTGCAATGCTTAGTATTTATCCCTGGTACAGATAAGTTCTTTACTGTCTCTGCCAATAAACTTATATGCTCAGGTGTGGTTCCACAGCATCCCCCAACTAATCCTGCACCCTCCAAAACAAGCTTTTTCATCTCTTCTGCAAATTCTTTGGGTTTCATTGGAAATACGGTACGGCCGTCCTTCAGATATGGTATTCCGGCATTAGGCTTTACCATAATCGGAACATGAGCCACCTCTTTCATCTGTCTGACAATCTCATTCATACTGTCAGGTCCGGTAGAACAATTTACCCCTATTGCATCAGCACCCATGGCCTGCAGAACAACGGTTGCGGTCACAGGATCTGTTCCGTATAAGGTGCGGTTGTTTTCCTGATAAGTCAATGAAACAATAACAGGAAGGTCACATGACTCACGAACAGCCAAAAGAGCTGCTCTGCATTCCTGAAGGCTCATCATTGTCTCTATGACAAAAAGGTCAGCTCCTTCATGCAGAATACATTCCACCTGTTCTTTATATATGTTGACAAGCTCCTCAAATGACATCTTGCCAATAGGAGCAACCATCTCCCCGGTTATAGTCATATTGGCTGCAACATAGATTTTTCTTTTATTATCGTTATTCTGATTGTATAATTCTATGGCTTTTTTGCTGATCTTAACTAATTCCCGGTTGTAATGGGCAATGTTATCCTCTAAGCCATAATCCTTTAGTTTTATTCTATTGGCTGTAAAGGTAGGGGCAAATATGATATCTGTTCCTGCCTCAATAAATCTTCTCTGCAGATCTATGACTTTATCAGCATTATCAATCATCCACTTTTCTGGACATCTACCCGTATCCATTCCTAACCTGTGAAGATTGCTTCCTGTAGCTCCATCCAGAACCACTACCTTTGAATTTACTAAATCTCTGAATTCACCGCTTGTCATATATACTCCTCCCGCAAGCACTTCCTGTCATACTATTCCCTTATCATTATCAATTATTAATTATGTCAATTATAGCTTATAACAAAAGCTATAACAAGCAGAGAATGAATATGAAAACAGTTTTTATTATAGAATAATGTGTATGAAAACCGTAAATACTTTCATAAAAAGATTATTATAACAAAATTAAACGACCTTATGGAAATGCACTAAATTAAAACGGAGGTAAATTATGTCATATGTGGCTCCTGCAATAAAAGAAAAATTTGAAACTTTATCAATTGACCTAAAAAATGCAATTCTTGAACGTAATGTTGAATTATATACGATTCATGATTTAATCAGAGTTCTGGAGGATATAGTAAAAGAAGCTGATAATACGGGAAATAACTAGCTGCATCATAATACTGAAGGGTAATTCTGGCCTCAACATATATATGTGTTGGGGAACATAGAACTACCCTTCCATATTACTTCTAATACTTAAATTTACTTATCTCTATCTGAAGATCTGATGCCAGATTGGCAAGGGATTCACTGGCATCTGCAATTTCTGTAATCGAATAGGTTTGCATTTCTACAGCAGCCAATGCTTCTTCTGTAGCAGCAGCATATTCCTCTGATATAGCCGACAGATTTTCAATCATTTCTATCATGTCTTCTTTCTTAATATTCATGTTGCTGCCTGCGGTGTTAAGGTTTTCAATAATGACCCTGATCTTATCTATCGCGTCCCGAATACCGTAGAATTTATTAATTGTGTTTTCCACGCTGTTGGTTTGGGACTCCATGATTTTACCGACCTCATCAAATACCTTAACACAATCTCCTGTGTTATTTATTAGCTCCTCAATAATTTCGGATATTTCATTAGTATATCGGTTTGACTGCTCAGCTAACTTTCTTATTTCTTCTGCTACAACTGAAAATCCTCTGCCTGCATCTCCTGCTCTGGAAGCCTCAATAGATGCATTAAGTGCCAGAAGATTCGTCATGTCGGCAATACTTCTGATCATTTCACTGGCAACCCTTATTCTGTCTGCACTCTTATCGGATTCAACAACCATATCATATATTCTTCTTGAAGCTGCACCGGACTCAGCATTTCTTTTACTCAGATCCTGTACGGCAATTATTCCGTCATCAGATAAACCATTCACATAATCTATGGATAGATTAAGCTCTTTTAAACATTTATGGTTCTCAGCTATAAGTAATCACTGTTATTATAAGTATTATAGCTCCTACAGCAAGTGCAATCCGTAAGGATAAATTCAGATTTATCTTAGGTAATTTTTGTCTCATAAAAGCCCTCCATCTTAAAGTATGAAATTAGTTTGACATTAATTTTTTTAATATGTCGATTATTAGCTTATTTTGTCGCTGTTATATCACATACTTTATCATAGAACATTATTATCTTCAATAAAATATTCATCAATGTATTGGTTTTATCTGAAAATATTAAAAACACCCCAATAACTTTTCAGTTTATTGAGGTGTAATTGATTAATCTGTATAATTTGTATTTTATAATTACATATCTTCCTAGAAACGATTAGCCTCAGCAGCCTGCTGTATACTTACAGCAACCGCCACCGTGGCCCCTACCATCGGGTTGTTGCCCATTCCGATTAAACCCATCATTTCAACGTGAGCAGGAACCGAGGATGATCCGGCAAACTGAGCATCGGAGTGCATTCTTCCCATAGTATCGGTCATACCGTATGAGGCAGGACCTGCTGCCATATTATCAGGATGAAGAGTTCTTCCCGTTCCGCCGCCGGAGGCAACAGAGAAATATTTCTTACCCTGTTCAATACATTCCTTCTTATATGTACCTGCTACCGGATGCTGGAATCTGGTTGGATTGGTGGAGTTTCCTGTGATTGATACGTCCACATGCTCCTTATGCATGATAGCTACGCCTTCCGTAACATCATTTGCACCGTAGCAGTTAACCGCAGCCCTATCGCCTTTACTATAGGATTTGCGTCCTATTTCCTTTACTTCACCTGTATAATAGTCCATTTCTGTCTGTACATAGGTAAAGCCATTTATACGGGAAATAATCTGGGCAGCATCCTTACCAAGTCCGTTAAGAATAACTCTAAGTGGGTTTTTTCTGACCTTGTTGGCTGACTGGGCTATTCCGATTGCACCCTCAGCTGCTGCAAAGGACTCATGTCCTGCTAAGAATGCAAAGCACTCCGTTGATTCTTCAAGCAGCATCTTACCAAGATTACCATGCCCAAGTCCAACCTTTCTCTGATCAGCTACCGAGCCGGGGATACAGAATGCCTGTAAGCCTTCACCTATAGCTGCAGCTGCATCTGCTGCTCTTCTTGCATTCTTCTTAATTGCAATTGCGGCACCAACTGTATATGCCCAGCAGGCATTTTCAAAGCAAATGGGCTGAATGCTTCTTACCATGCCATATACATCAAGCCCTGCATCCTTAGTAATCTTCTCTGCTTCTTCAATTGAGCTTATACCATAATTGTTTAATACAGAATTTATCTTATCAATTCTTCTTTCATATGATTCAAATAAAGCCATTGTATGTATCCTCCTTATATTATTCGTGCCTTGGGTCAATGATTTTTACAGCATCATCTACTCTGCCATATTGACCTTTAGCCTTATTGAGTGCAGTATTGGCATCATCACCCTTTTTGATGAAATCCATCATTTTTCCTAGGCTTACAAACTGATAACCGATAATCTCATCATTTTCATCAAGAGCAATGCCTGTTACATAGCCTTCTGCCATCTCAAGATAACGGGGTCCTTTTTCAAGGGTTCCATACATGGTACCTACTTGGCTGCGGAGACCTTTTCCCAAATCTTCAAGACCTGCACCTATTGGCAGCCCGTCCTCTGAAAATGCACTCTGAGTACGACCATAAACAATCTGAAGAAAAAGCTCTCTCATAGCAGTGTTAATAGCATCACATACCAGGTCAGTATTTAAAGCCTCAAGAATTGTTTTTCCGGGTAATATTTCTGATGCCATGGCTGCAGAATGAGTCATTCCGGAGCATCCAATCGTCTCTATCAATGCTTCTTGAATGATACCTTCCTTAACATTTAATGTAAGCTTACATGCTCCCTGCTGAGGTGCGCACCAGCCAATTCCATGTGTAAAGCCGGAGATATCCTTAACTTCTTTCACTTTTACCCATTTTGCTTCTTCCGGAATAGGTGCCGCTCCATTATTAACACCCCGGGCAACCGGACACATCATTTTTACCTCATGTGAATAAATCATGTTGTTGAAACTCCTTTCAATTTACATAGTATGACATATTTCTATGCGTTCTTTACCTTAATTACGCCGTGGATATACCACGACGTAATATTTATTAATTGTTATTTACTTAACATATTTTCTCACAAAATATTATATAAGTCCAGCAAAAAATATTACTCCGCATCATTCGACTTTAATATATGCGTTTANATACAATTTCTCCGGCTTTCTTATAGATACTTCCTGCCGGGATAACACCTCGAACCATNGATAAAGGATAAATNTTAGTATTTCTGCCAACAATAACACCCGGATTTAGTACGGTATTACAGCCTACTTCTACATTGTCCCCAAGTATNGCTCCGAATTTTTTCAATCCCGTCTCAATTCTTTCTCCCTGAAAATCCACCTTAATCAAGGTTTTGTCTGATTTGACATTAGATGTAATACAACCGGCTCCCATATGTGAACGGTATCCGAATACAGAGTCCCCCACATAGTTAAAATGAGGCACCTGTACCTTATTAAACAATATCGAATTCTTCACCTCAGTAGAATTACCTACAACGGCTCCCTCTCCGATAATTGCATTGCCTCTTATAAATGCACAGTGACGTATCTCTGCATTCCTGCCTATAATGGTCGGACCGGTTATGGAAGCACTTGGAGCTATTTTTGCTGATTTCGCAATCCATATATTCCCATCCACCATATCATATTCCTCTTTAGGCAGAGTCTGCCCAATCATCAAAATCTCGTTTCCTATCTGAGTTAATACCTCCCAAGGATATGTACACCTTCTAAAAAGATCAGCCGCTATCGTTTCATTCAAATCAAGTAATTCAATAATCAATAATTCCTGATACATCATTTCCCCCTTTTGTAATGGTGCCTGTCACCATTACGAAATTATTAAATATTTCTGCTAAATGTTAACACTTTTGTAATGGTGCCTGTCACCGTGAACAAGCCTTGATGCTGCTTCTTCATCCAAGACNACGGTGGCTACTCCTTTATATATCTGTATNGCAGAAGCAGTAATCTGATTAGTAACCGGTCCTTCTAAAGCCTTTGCAACAATATCAGCCTTCTTATAACCATTAACCAGCATAAGTAAGTTTCGGGCTTCAAGAATGGTTCCAATTCCCATGGTTATAGCATAATGAGGCATTTCGTCTCTTGAAAAGCCTGCGTTTTTGTAAAATGCTTCATAATTATCATCAATTGTCTGTTCGCTTAATTTTTCGATTCTTGTTCTGGACTCAAATGATGAACCGGGTTCATTGAATGCCCAGTGTCCGTCTCCGCCTATGCCTAATATTTGCAGATCGATTCCGCCTGCTTCCTTTATCGCATCTTCATATGCTTTGCAAAATTCATCAGGGTTGTTTGTTAAACCATCAGGTATATGTATGTTTTCTTTTTTTATATTTATGTGATTAAACAGCTCTTCGAACATGAATCTGTGGTAGCTCTGATCTTGAGAATAAGGTTTTGACAAATCCATTCCAAGACCAAGATACTCATCCAGATTAAAGGCTATAACATTTGAAAAATCCAAGCCATTCTTATGCATTCTAATAAGCTCGCGGTAAGTGCCTATAGGGGTACTGCCTGTAGCAAATCCGATAACACAGTTTGGCTTCTTTCTAATAAATGATGCTATGTACTCTGCAGCAAACCTGCTCATTTGTTCATAATCCTTCTTTATTACGATTTCCATATTCTCCTCCTAATAATATGAGTCTAGAGACGCTTTTCCTACTTCATCAAAGTATTCATCTTGTGGCAACCCTTCCGCCTTTAAAGAAGCAGGAACTTTCAACGTTTTCACTTAACGTTTTCACTTTATCAATTTGTATTTCTTCACAGTCGTAATATTAACACATTATACTTTTAATGTCACTAAAAAATGCTTCCAATTGATTTTTTTTATTATATAACCCCGGCGTTTAGCCGGGGTTATAGTTGAATCTAATGCGACATCTATCTCGGATGCTGTCAGCCGGGGGGGGTTATCGCTGCACACATTATCTATTATTTTGAGGTTTGGTCTACGGTTATATCAACTTCTATTTCCACCCATAAATCATAAGTTTTACCTGAATCGACCGACATTATATATCCTTCCGGAAGCAACAAACCAAGCCCTAATTCAACCTTACCGCTTGAGCCATCATAAACCGGACTGTTCAAACTTTTCATAG
>JGI24710J26742_10003746_pt1 | contig 12780 bp, 8 predicted proteins | sample BioPla2DNA2_FD_26742 | JGI IMG/M metagenome (IMG submission 26742) | reverse complement strand
CATCGGAGGCCTGGGTCGACGCGTAATTGAAAACTAAATGGTACACATAGCTAACTTTCGAGGGAAAATGAATCAGTACCCACCAGAACTTGACTCAGACTCCTTTTCCCCTGCAAATTTCTCAAGTTCATTCTTGAGGGCTTGTATCTTACTGGCCTTGAGCTCAGATTGATACTGGCTGTATTCCTGCATATTGCTAATAATATTTTGGTACTCTTCTTTGATTGCGTTGAGTGACCAATCTTTCTTCTCACTTTTTGCCCTATTCTCGGCTTCCATACGAATCTTCTNCACTTGCTCTTTAGTGATAGTCTGATCGCTCCTGCGAGCATCCAAAATTGCTTTGGCTGCGTACCCTAACCCCACAGTTGCGCTGTACACCAAGGGGATAGTCGTCAATGCGCCGGCATAAGGTATTACGGTCTTGTACAAGCCTAGGATTGTCTGCTGGGCCATTAGCCCCCATCCAACAACACCCGCTACAGATGCAATCACTTCTCCTGCGCCGTGCTTCCCCACAGGCATTCCCATTACGCGGCTCATTGTGGTAACCATAGCAACCTGTATCGGTGTCAACACGAAGAAATCAGCAAAGGGGATAGGCTGAGCCGCCAGAATAGCACACGTCAAGGCCGTAAGGTTTATTATCACGCGAATCTTCGCAGTTTCCGATATGGACGGGTCGTCGACAATGAGGTCCAGGGTTCTTAGTATGTTTGACCAGTCCTTCTTGGGTTTAGGGCGTGTCTTGGGCGTGGGATACTCCGTATCATTTGAGATGCTTGTATGTGACATGTCATCTGAATCCAATGGTTCCCCGCAGTTCTTCTCGTAACGGTGTCCACAGAGATGACATGACTCCTCCCCGTCCCGGACTAGAGAACCACACATGTGACAGAACATGACTCATAGAGACCTCCTCCACAAACACTTCAGTGCGTAATACTAGGTCTGAAGTATCATTGATGCTCGTTATTCGGACCACACTGGCAGAACGACAATACCACTGGAATAGACAGAGTAATTTACCCGTCAGGGATAGTTTCAACCTGCTACAGTAATTGTCCTTCCAGTTTATGATACTAACGGAACAGAAAGGGCATAGCCGGTGGACCGGATATAAAGAGCTTCAGTATGTTGTGTGCAAAGCACTAAACCCCTAATCTCCATTTTCGAAGCTTAGGGGTTTAGTATATCGTCGAGGGGAAGTCTACTGATAGAATTTGCCCAATGTCTCGAAATGACCGGCTAATTGCTCCATGACCTGATGGGTTTTGTGGCCGGTCATTGTCTCCAGCTCTCGTTGCATTTGCCAAATCTTATAGGGATTGGTCTCTTGCCGTCCGATGGTATTTACCTTTTCGTAGACCTTCTTCCAATAGACATTCGTCTCTTGGAGTTTGGTAACATTGACTCGATTCCCTCGCAAAGCTTCTTGCTTGATCCTATACTCCATGTAAGGCAAGACTTTGGTCCGCATCTCTTTTTCAATATCTCGACAGACAGCTTGAGTTCTGCCTATCTCTGATGTACCGGATTGCAGGCTGTGTTGCACCTTGGTCCTGAAGACATCGCCTGCCTGTTGGATATGGCCGGACTTAATGGCACCGAAGTCAATGTTCTTGCTAAGTAGGGCCGTATCAGCAAAAGCTTCGCGATGTGCTCCGGTGGTAATGAGAATATCAGATTGTACGGCACTATAACCTGTGTTTTGCATGTACGCCCGGTTCCAGGCTTTTTGAGCATCATCCATGAATACGAAGCGGCTTACCTGTTCTCCGTTCTTTGAAATAATCACCCTTGAAGTCTCATCCAAAGCTAAGTCCAGATCCATACCTACGCTGCCGACATTGGAGGCATTACGCATAGTGCAAAAGCGCAAGTTAGTGGTGTCGTAGCCCATAGTCTTCAATTGACCGTAGAAGTCAGGCATAGTGTTACTATAGATGTCATTTAGGCGATTGTTGAACAAGGCCTGAACATGAGGAGGTGATTGGTGTTTAAGCAGCCATTTGGCATGGTACGATGAATTAATCGACGAAACCAGTTGTGTCAGTTCATTGCTGACCTGTTGCGCTTTGGCGCTGGGAACTCCTGAAGCCGTAAGTGTGGAAAGCTCCCATTGCTTATCCTGCCAGTGCTTGACTAGGTTTTTGGCATTGTCGATATCTTCTCGATATTTGGCAGCATCGAATTGCTGGTGCACGGAAGGTTTCGGTTTGTCAAATGTCGCGCTAATGGCCCTACCGGCCAAATGTGTTCCGTAGTCTATGACTTTATCCATAACATAAGCTTGACCTGCTCTCCAGGCAGCTTCACTCAATCCTTTACCCAGACCTTCTTTAGAGCCTGCCTCAAACCCTTCGTAAGCTTCAATTGCAAGCCCACCCACTTGGTGCGACCAAGCTATAGTCTGTTTTACTGCTTCTTTGGGGCCGCCTTCAAAATAGCCTGTTGTTCCCCCGTAAAGCAGTTTGGTGGCTGTAGGCGCCATGGCCACAGCTTTTGCGGATCCACCCAGAGCTGTGACTGCGGAGCTTGCTCCACCGGTGATGAGCATCCCTGCCCCCATTTTGATGCTTTGCGCCCAGAAGATATTCTCGTCCTGAATGGCAGCTATCTCTGAATTATGGGCAGCTTCTCCTTCCCAGTGGGCCTGTACTCGGTCAGAGACGATGCGTGCTACATCCCGCATTTGCTTAAGATCCCCTACATTTAGGTTCCGGTCAACGAATCGGGTCAAAGTCTCTCTGAGATCCGACGGCGCCAAAGCTAATTGCCTGGGAATTGCATTCAGTATACGTGTCCTCTCAGCGAATTCATCTGCCAATTCCCGACTTTGCTCAGCCATACGTAAGCTGACGTAGCTGTCATATGTTGTAGGGGTTCTCGTCCACTCCCCGGTTTCAGCAAAGGTAATCTCATCGAGTGCACCTTGGTGATTGGCCTCGGTGACCATCAGTTGCCAGGTGAGGCTTTCTACTGCCTGCGGATCTGTGGCAGTCTGCAGACTCTTACGCAGGTGCTGCATTTGTTCCTTGAAATACTCGGCTTGTTCTCTTTGGAAAGCCACCGCACTAAGGCGTTGGTGAGCTGCCTCATATTGTTCGGCGAATTCCTCTTCTGCCATGGCAATCTGAGCCTTCTGTTTTTCTTTTTCGTCCTCAGCCGATTGTACCAATGCTTGCACTTGCTCCGAGTCCAATTCCTGCAACTCATAAGTGTGGTTGAAGACCCCCATAGCACCGGGCACCTGAACTTTGACGACAATATTCACAGCGTCCAAGCCGGTTTCCTCCCGCTCATACCGCCACACGTAATGGTTAAGATTAATTTCTTCGTCCGCTGATATTGGTTTAGTGGAACTAGCANCCCAAACACGCCAGTTAGGCTCCCCTCCGTCAGAAATGGCCAACCCGGTTTCAGTCATTAACCATTCGTGATCAGGCTTATCCGTACTAAAGTTGGCCTTCACTTTCATGGGGAACCGAAACCCGGTGTCCTCAGGAAGTAAGCGAGGCAAAGGAGTCCAGCTTACAGAGCCACTGCTTTCAAACCCATTGAAATCTCCTCCAATACCCATTTCAGAACCGGAGGCTGCACCTTCCACAATACTGCTTGGGCTCTCCATTTTTCCCGGAGGTGCGGAGGAAAGAGTAAGGGTTCCTATACCGGAGATCGTGGACACAGTATCAGATTCTAAAGAAACCAGGACCCAGTAAGACCCTCCTTGCCAACTCTCCCGTGCCAGTTGATCCAGATCCTCCGTATTCGTTACGGTTAAGGCGTTTTGCAGACGTCGACGCGCCCGTGCCTGTAATTCCTCGGGATCAGGTAAGGGTCCTAACTCATCTATTTCCTTGGCCACGATTGCCATTTCCCTTTGCAGCATGTGAATCAAGGTCATGTTGTGCTCTGCGGTGTATAGAGCAGCCTCTAATTCAGCCTCGGCTCCAAAGTCTTGTGCGGTTGAAGCGTCAATTATAGCGCCTTCATAGCCATAGGCTGCTTCTACGAAAGCAGCACGCAAAGCAGAGAACTTCATAAGTAGAGGATTGAGTTGCTTCAGATAGTCCACCATGTCTTGACTTGGATATCGGAAGAAAGGTTCCCACTTCTTTTCAAAAAGGTTAGTTTCTTCAGGACTCATTTCCCCTAGAATGCTGCGCATCAGCTCCATGGTGGCTAGCACAGCCATTTCCCAGTCAAGCTCGCACAGTTCGTTGATATCCTTATAATCCGGCAATTGAACCAGAGGCAAATCCATATTGGCCAAAGTGATTATCCGGTTCATGCCCTCCTCGGCTACAGAGCGTATCCGCTCATCAGGATCCTCTTCAATCAACTTCTCCATGTAGGGTAGAGCAGGTGTCGCCCGAATACCCATTTCACCTAAGGTGGCTATCGCCACAAATCGCATCTTAGGCTCTTGCGCGTGGAGCATCTCACATAAAGGCTCAATGACAGATTCACCCTTTTGAGACAATCCGGCCACCGCTGTTTCAAAAATCCAGGAGCTACCTGAATTCAAGGCTTCCAGCAAGACTTCAGTGGAAGCCTCAGAAGAAAACTTACTGATAGCATAGAGAGCCGCTACCTTAACAGCAGTCTNACTACCTGAATGATAAGCATGGCAAAGCAGATCGAAGCTTCGGTCATTGCCAATACCTCCTAAGGCGGTCACAACAGCCTCCTGCAAATCAGGGTCGGAGTCTTTGTATATACTCATCAAAAGTGTAGTGGCAGCATCAGCCTGAGGGCCAATTTCGCCCAAGGTTGAAATTGCATATTCTTTTCCAGGTAGATCGTGCTCTACTATATTTATGAGTGTTGGTACAGCTTTCGGCCCATAGACTCCAATAGCTCTTGCTAAGCGGCTTGCAACCCGTTCGTTAGCCTGATAGGTCTTTAGCGCAGAGAGTAAGTCATCCAGCAACTCATCGGGAGGGTTTATCATCAGAGCCATACCGAGTGCTGCTGCAACTACAACCTCTTCGTCATCATCCATAAGGGCTGCTGCAATAGTATAGGCAATATCATGGTCAGTTGGATCTATCTTAGAGAGAGCCCTAATTGCCTCTCTGCGGACTTGTGCGTCGCGGTCCAGGCTAGCCCTCTTCAAGTACTCCACAGCTGCTAAGCCCCGGAACTTCATCTGACCGAGTGTGTAGATAGACTGTGTTCGAATAGAAAGTTTACCGGTCTTAGAAGCATCGATTAAGGCAGGTACTGCCTCTTCCCCACAGCGGGTCAATATAATCTCAGCATCTCTGCCACCGGAGTTCTGCGATAGGTCCAGACATGAAATAAGCTGTGGGTATGCCCAAGGTTCAGGATTACTGTCTATAGCAACTAAGGCTGCCAGAGCTGGAGCTGCCAGGTCTTTATTGTCTAANAGGTGGACCAGTGCGGGTACAGCTGCTTGGGCAGACGACCCTAACTCGGCCAACAGCTGGATAATGGATTTGCTGTTGCTGTCAATAGTAGAGAGCTTTGCGGCTAAAGCCGGCACGGCAGGTGCAGCTCCTGAGCCCATAGTCTCCAAGGCCTCGATTATTTTATCAACAACACGGGAATCATCACTTTCAAGATAAGGGATGATCTCATAGATGGCTTTTGACCCTTGCGCTATCAGGCTCTCCAGGACAACAGATTGGGCATTAGTGTTTTTGGCGTAATNACTGCTGACTTTTTCCACCTCAGTCGGATCAGCTAAGAAGTTGTCTTCGGCCTGAGCTCCGGTTGAAGCCGCAGTAGGCTGATCGGTACCGGTAGTCGTCGATATCCTGTCATTTGCAGTCATCGAATGTGACGCAGATCCTGCCGGTGTGGCCGGTGCTGCCGGTACAGACTGTACTTCAGTATCCGGTTGAGCATCAGGCTTGGTGGTAATCTCTTTGATGGCAGAACCCAACTCCCCGATAACATCAGGCAATGAGATTACCTCTTCCACTACTTTCAACAAAGCGCCGAACCAAGAATTACCGCCGGCTTTCTTACTAGTTTGTGTGGAAGCTTCCACCCTAATCTCTTTTGCTGTAGAGGTCTCTACCTTTGAAGCTGCGAATTCATCAAAAGACTCGGGAAGTGCCTCTAAACCTGCTAGAATCTCCTTTAGATCCACCAAGAAAGCTGGATGGGCGCCTTTCGATTTCTCCGCCTTCTGGATAATCAAGGCTAACATATTCACGGTATCATCCAGTTCATCGACAAGAGGGTTTCTCGAAGCAAATGAATANTCATTACTGGTCAAGGCGATTAGCAATACTGCTATCACCGTCAAAGCAACAACGCGGCTATACCTGTTTCGCACTATGNGCAACGTCAGTCTGCTCCTTTCTGCTATAGATGCCTCTTTCCGGCTGTCATTTGGCACCTAACATTCCCTATAAAAAACAGTGGGACTAAAGTGACGTTTTGACTCAATAGTCACCCCACTCGCTGGTCGAGGAGCCTAGTTCTCCATGGAGCTTATTGCTTATAGACTGCAATTCCCTGAGAGTGCTTTCCAGATCTTTTAGGAAAGTCGGGTTAGCTGAGTTCCTTTCAGTAGCTTGCTTAATCGCTCCTTCCAGTCTAGTTAAGAGGGCGTCGAGCTCAGTCAAGGGACTATCAAAGGAAGGCGCTGTCTGAGTAGGCCTGGTACCTTGGGAAAGCCTTGTACCCGTGATGCCCACTGCATCGATTTCGTTCCAACCCTCCACTTTGCTGCAATCAAGATACAGGCGCACTCGATTCACCGGGGTTTTCACTTTCGTATTGCGTATACGAAAGATCCGGGATTCCTTAGGAGCAACCCATGTATCACCTCTCCACACTTCATAGGAGAAGCCTGCTTCGTCCACCAGCTCTACCCTGGTGATGGCACTCGGGTTACACGTTTCATATATCTCAATTTCTTCTACAATAACAGCTTCGGCATACCTTAACTCTGCCCTGACACCATCCAGGTCCCAATAAGCCGGTGCCCAGGCTGTTTCGATATCACCGTAGTCGGGGTACGTATCAGGGGCCCCCACCATTTGTGCTGCCGAAAATCGGGTGCTTGTGTACTCACTGGTAGCAGTCGCATCTACCGCCCACTGTTTGAAACTCTGTGCTTGAACATTATTCACACACAGAACTCCCACAAAAACCAATAAGAGTGTAACTGCAGCTTGTCTTTTCAACATGAGCGATACCTCCGTTTCTAAATATCCTTATGCATCGTATAAGTCCCTATAAAGAGCGCCTTTGTGATCCTAGGCTATCACCGGGAAGCTCTAATGACCACAATACCCATGGATTTGTCAAGGAATTGCCATTGACAAATTATTGCCAGTTTTGATATGCTTTGTTTGTCTTAAGTGGGGGAGATAGAGAGTGCAAGCCTATAATTCACGTCTGGACTTTCTCATGGACGCCATGGGCATAACCGGTAGACAAATGGCGGCTGCCATTCATGTCGATCCTTCCTTGATAAGCAAGTGGAGAAACAATCATCGGCTACTGTCTTATCGTTCAATTCATTTACTCAAGATAGCTGAATACTTTATAGCCTACGATTGCTCGCCTCCATTAAGAGAGATTCTCAAGGCTTATGGATCTAAGGAGGATTGGGATAACCAAGAAGAACTCCTGAGTTGGTTATGCCGGTGGCTGACTGATCCAAGACCGCTTCCCGTCACTGCATTGGGCCATTCGATTAACCACAGTCGTTACTCCCATGATGCTTCTTATACGGTCTATCTGGGCAATGACGGTAGAAGAGAAGCAGTGCTTCGATTTCTGGACTACATATTAACCCTCCCCCAGGGACAGCAATTATACTTGATGAGCCAGGAAGATATGGCATGGCTAATAGAAGATAGAGATTTCTTGGCAGTATGGCAGGATCGACTCATTCAGTTACTAAAGAAGAAACACAAAATCAAGATCATCCACTGGGTAGATCGCAATGTTAACCGCCTGAATAGTATCATTCGTCACTGGCTTCCTCTCCATCTGACAGGTGGAATTGAATCATGGTTCTTTCCCAAGTATTCAAATTCCCCTTTTCAAGCAACCCTCTTCATCCTTGAGAACGATCTAGTCATCACCGGTATGTCGTCACCCAATCCTAAGGATCACCGCTATACAGCCGTGTTTCGTGATCCCGCAACCATAAAGCAGTGTCAATGGATGTTTTCTACCTACCTATGTGATTGCCACCCTCTGATAGAAGTCTGTCCGAAAACGAAAATGAAGCGCATGTTGGGAAAGACCACCGGGACAATACATACTGGGGAAACCGCTTATCTGATTTGGGAACCGCTTTCATTTCTGACTATATCCAAGGACCTGCTCACCGGTATCCTGGCTAGAAATAACTTAGAGGATCATCTGCTAAAGGAGTGTCAGGAATACCACCGGCAAGTAGCAGTTGACTTCTCCCGGACTTTCAGGCTTTTGTGCAATCTTGACAGTCTCCGGAAGGCATTACAAGCCTCTCAAGTCTTATGTGAAGAGCTGACAGACATAACCGGTCGGCCCGTTCTGGTGTCCAGAGAGGACATGATTCAGCACGTCCATGAGCTGATAGAAAGCCTACGAATCAATGAAGGGCTAAAAGTAGCCTTTTTCTCCACACTCGGGGGATCGCCCGTTAGTCTATGGCTTCGAGATTCGGATATGGTATTCGCTTGGTCAAAAGAACTGCCGTATGCCGCAGCAGTCTCAGAACCAACTGTTGTAGAAGCTTTCTATCGCTATTATGACGAGCTCTGGGAATCCGTTCCGAGGGTAAACAGAGATCCCGCCCGGGTAATCGCAGAGTTGCTGAAGCTGATAGGATAATGTAATCAGGTTGATTCTCGCCCTTCTCCCTCCCATATAGCGCCGATCCAGCAAATCCAGGTCATAGCATCCACGACTTACCACAAAGTGAGCAGGAGTACAGCAATGAAGAAATTAGAGAGTCATTATCGATCCGGATTAGCTATCAAATATATGCTCCTTCATATATCTGGCTACCTCTTTACCCAATATAGCATGACTTTCCGGGTCTAAGTGTATGCCATCTATTTCACTTGTCTTAAGAAATCTCGATGAATTCAACAAGTGGCATTGGCCGCTCAGCACCTTCGTAAATTCCTCAGGAAAACGTCTGCTTTTCTCCACTGCCTTTTCAAGCTCGGGAACTGAATAATCCGGTATTTTCGTATCTTTCGGGATTAATACCGGTGGCGGGATTATTACAAGTATTCCCGGTGAATTCATATTAGGCCCTGCTTCACTCCTCTTAATAATATTTACTAGCATTTCTACACTCTGTGCTATTTCGTTGGGGCTTACACTAAACCTACATTTTAGATCATTGCTACCTAAGAACAGTATTACTAGATCTACGGGCTTATGAGAATGTAGACACGGTAGCAAATATGCTTTTCCATTCTTGTATTCGCCTCTTACCGGATCGTTCCAAACAGTAGTCCTGCCATTTAAGCCTTCGGGAATAACATCGTAACCGTCACCCAGCTCGTTCCGGAGTACACCGGTCCAGCGTATGTGTTTCGGATATCGACCTGTACCATCGGGATTATAACCCCAGGTGTTTGAGTCGCCATAACATAGTATTGTCTTCATTTCTTCAAGCACCCCTCATGAGTTGATTAACTCTGCGCAAGAAAACCATTCTAAGAATATGAGAATCATCGAAAAAGTAGCTTGACGGATCTGTAAATATATTCTATATCGTCCAATGGTAGGAACGCAAAATAGATATATATTACAGATACCATTCTCGCAATCCTGGAGCAACGATCAATAGACACGGTAGCAAAAAGCCTTCTCTTCCCTGATCTTGAGCGTCATCGCCGTTCTGCGAATTCGTGCAAAGGCAGGCTATGTCCTTATCGCCTGTCAAGACAGAGCTCGAACAGCTAGCTCGAAGAATCAGACACTGGATGTTCTACATACGAGGGAGTGCAGAATCATAAAGTGAAAAGTCACGAGTTCGGCCTGGGTTATCGCCGCTGTCGTAGTGACTGCCGCGGTTTTTCTCGCCTTTCCGGTGTTTGGCCGAACGTCAAATGTCCCCGGGACGCCAACTGTAGAATTGAAAGGAAAAAACTGTTTAGTGTAGAAACCTACAGTAAGTCCGAAGCCAGTGCAGTGAGGGTTATGGCAAGGAAGCCGGAGACGTTTTTAAGCTTCGTAAGGGACTTGTAATGGATGACAAGTGGCATTGGCACGTTAACTCTTTACGGAGATGAATCCACCGGCACCTGGGGTGTACATGAACTTTGGAGTCGCACGTTGGAGCCGTGGGAAACATGAACGACCCTCTTTTGGCCTCACCTCTCTACAGAGTCATCGTGAGAGAAAAGCTCCCGGTATGAACATTAACGATGCCACACCCACGGTTCTTTGTGATGAGAAAGGTCACGCGATCGTCTCTGAGCGAAGATCAGCGCAAAAGCAGTGGAATCAGTGCGCCTCCCTGCCCGTCTCGCTCGCTGGATGTAGTTAGGGAAGAGATCTGCTCCTTTTAGGCACGCTTATGGGCTGAAGCCTTGTGTTTCTAACTCACCCGTCAATGCAATGTAATAAAGTAGAAAATAAGGGAATTTGCGGTTGATCAGAACATGTGTTTGTTGTATAATTGTTTGGGACTTAAAAAACACAAATACCCATCCAGTTAACACAAGACATTATTAACCCAATGCAGAAATTCTTATTAAGTCCGGGTGGGATGTGCGAGAGGTGCTCCCATGGCTAAAGAGAACCCACCAAAAATCTTTCGCGATCCTGTTCATNGTTTCATACAGGTAGATCGAAATACTCTCCTAAAGATAATCGATACAAGAGAGTTTCAGAGGTTGAGACGAATACGCCAGCTCGGTTTTACACCGTTTACATATCATGGAGGAGAGCACACTAGGTTTGCTCATTCACTCGGGGTTTTTCACCTCTTCACGAAAGTTACTGAACGACTGGAACAACTTGGCGAACCGCTCGATGGTAATGCGATAATGGTCGGCTCTCTAGCAGCATTACTTCACGATGTCGGGCATGGTCCTTTTTCTCATGCTTTAGAGACAATTATTACTCCTAGGGAACATACAGACTGGACTGTTGATGCTATCATAAGTGAGGAATCTTCAATTAACAAAGTGCTACGGGAAATGGATCAGAACCTACCTACTGAAGTGGCTTCCGTAATCCAGGGTAGCTTTGAAAACGCGACAGTTGTGCATGCCATATCCAGCCAATTCGATGTTGACCGCATGGACTATCTCTTACGCGATTCTTTGGCTACAGGAACGTCTTACGGCAATTTCGATCTGGACCGGGTTCTCATAGCGCTTCAAACGCATGGCAACTTCTGTTAGGAAAGGGGGCTTAGGATGTTTAGCAAATACCTCAATGTACTTCAGTTAATTGACTACCTTGGCGGTAGCATTGATGGTCGTAAGAAGTTCCAAAAACTTGTTTATCTGATTCAGCACAGAGGCGGTCCATTTAAGGAGGTTTTCCAATATCACCTTTACGGTCCCTTCTCTGAGCAACTTGCCAATGAACTGGAAGAGATGAAAGGCTTTCGGCTGGTGACGGAAACCCCTGAACGAACTTATTCGGGTCATAAGTATACGTACTCTATAACAGAAGAAGGTAAGAACCTTCTCCAATCCGTGCCCAACTCAAATTTAGAGCCTTTTAAAGATCTCATNAGAGATCTTGGGCAACGTGATGCACGAAATCTTGAGCTTATGGCTACTACTCTATTTCTCTCAGAAAGTGCACGTAGCGTCAACGAAAGTAACATAGTGAAAAACGTCAAAGACCTCAAAAGCGAGCAGAAATATGACGATGCCGAAATAGGGAAATCAGTGGCATATCTTTACAATCACGGGTTTCTGCAAAAACCCGAAAGTGAGAAGTCCCTAATCGTCATCTAGGTTTAATCTAACCTATAATCTGCTCTACTCTAAGCAGGCTGTGGCAACATAAAAATCAATATCCAGAACTTCGATTCCATGCCTTGGGTCGATGAGTATGATCATATAGTCGAATCCGAACTGGACATATTCTCCCGATACAATGATACCCTGCAAGCTGTATCCGAAATCGCCTGCCCTTCCCCTGGGCTGACCGTTCCGGACATCGGGGCAGGAACGGGAAACGTCTCTTTCCGTTGCCTTGCCCGTGGGGCAAGTGTAGTAGGCCTCGACCCGTCCGAAAAGATGCTGGCGAAAGCCAGAGCAAAGGCGAAAATCGCATATCTAAAACGCAAAGAACGCGAAGATGCCGGATCCGAACCGGAAGCGTATCAACCGACAGTTGAGTTTCGTCTGTCAGAGAATCCTTTCCTCGAAATACCGTACCCCGATTCTACCTTCGATGCAGTAGTAAGCACGTATGCATTCCACCACATTCCTCATTACCGACAACCAGAGGGCATTCGCGAGATGGTACGCGTGCTTTCCCCCGGCGGGATATGGGCTCTATGGGAGAGGTTGCCTTCAAGTATGCTGCTGCTGAACTAGAAGCTAAGCGCACCTACCCGTGGCTCGATGGGGATGAATACTATCCTCGTATCGACAGTCTCCGGTCAGCCTTTGCCGAATTCCATTCGGCCCTTCATAGCAAGCAATTCACTCCTGTATCATGGGTTCTTTGGGCGTTGAAGCCTATTGGTAATGGCAAAACAGGAGCATAGCTTCAGACTGAGTAAAGTTAATGGGGGTACAGAGTACAGTACCGAGTACCGTACGGGGGAGCCGGCGGCGGAGCCGTAGGAGTGACCTAAAGGAGTTTCTA
>JGI24710J26742_10003744_pt1 | contig 12780 bp, 8 predicted proteins | sample BioPla2DNA2_FD_26742 | JGI IMG/M metagenome (IMG submission 26742) | reverse complement strand
TATTGGGCTCGCCTCGGAGCTTGCGCGATGATTCAAGGCTGGTGAGGGCATCGACCGGCTCGCCGTCGATGTGGCTGATCAGATCGCCGGCCCGCAAGCCCACCCGCTGAGCGGGGGAGCCGGGAAATGGGGAGACGATCGTGATCATGTATGTCTCGGGATCGTCCGGATCGATCGAGTCGGGGTTGGGCTTGGAGAGGTACGTCCCGATTCCTCCGTATATTCCGCTGGTTCCCTCTTCATACTCCTTCGCATCGGAGGGTTTGACGTAGAAGGAGTAGGGATCGTCAAGGGAGGCGACGAGCGCCGTGGCGAGATCGGTGAAGACCTTGTCCTTATCGACCTCTTCGATATAGATCGCATCGATGTACCGATACAGGCGCTCAAGAGCGGAGATGTCCGTGGAAATCTTATCCTGAGCGAATCGACCCGAGGTCAGACCGGTAATGAGCGGCTCGGGATCCCCCCCTGCAAAAACCGGGGCAAGGGTGAGCGCAATAAGAATAAACACAAATATGTGGAAAGCTCTGAATTTTTTCATACAGCAAGTATACTGCAACGAGTCGTCATCGACTAGGTTTCCCGGTATTGACCGGGGCCATTTAGCTTACTACACTTGCCGCATGGCAATGTACATCTCCTTCCCAAGCTGGATTAAACCGGAAATTTTCTCATTCCTGCCGATTCGATGGTATGGGCTGATGTACATCCTCGCCTTTGCGACAGCATATCTTTTCATCGTGATCCAAGCGAAGAACGGCGAGATCGCCCTGACTAGGGAGGATGCCCTCGATCTGGTGATGTGGTGCGTCGTCGGNCTGATTCTGGGAGCCCGGCTGTTNTCCGTCCTGTTTTATGACGGCACNGCGTATTATCTGACCCATCCTCANCTCATATTCTGGCCGTTCCGCAACGGGAAGTTCGTNGGTCTGCCGGGAATGAGCTATCATGGCGGGCTTTTCGGGGCTGCAGCGGGAGGATGGCTGTACTCNAAAAAAAAGCGGATACCGTTTTTGGAGATCGCCGACACGGTCGTCTACAGCGTTCCGCTGGGCTACACCTTCGGAAGGCTGGGGAACTTCATCAACGGCGAACTGTTCGGGCGGGTCTCGACGAAACCNTGGGCGATGGTTTTTCCCGACGCCCCATCCTTCTCCACAAACTACGAGTGGGTGCGAAGGATCGCCGATGAGCTGAAGATCCCCTATGAGCTCGGTCAGTACATCAACCTTCCCCGTCATCCCAGCCAGCTGTATGAGGCGCTCTTCGAGGGAGTCCTCCTCTTTTTCTTCCTCTGGTTCGTCATCAGGCCGAAGCGAAGGGAGAAGCCCGCCGGAACGGGATTGGCGTGGTATCTGATCGGCTACGGAACGGTGCGCTTCGTCATCGAATATTTCCGCTCGCCGGATGAACACCTCGGGTACATCATCGCCTGGGGGCGCGGTTCCGATACGATCGCCCTTTTTCAATCCGTCTTCAACATATCGATGGGGCAGATCTTCTGTCTGATCATGATCGTCCTCGGAGTGGCGATCCGCCTCATCACCCACTATAGGAGCACCAAACAGTGAATATCATCAATGCACGGGTCGAAAGCCTTCGGAGGGCGATGGCCGATGCCGGACTTGATGGCTGGATCATCAACGGAACCGATCCCCATCAAAGCGAATACGTCCCCGAACGATATCGAAGCAGGGCGTTCATCAGCGGGTTCACCGGCAGTGCCGGATTGGCCCTGATCACCAAGGAAAAAGCGCTTCTTTGGGTGGATTCGAGATACTTTCTTCAAGCGGAGGATCAGATCGCCGGCACGGTCTTCGAGATGATGAAGATCGACACCCCCTCCCATCCCGATCCGTACACCTATCTGAAGATGAACCTCCCCAAGGGATCGGTCATCGGGATCGACGAGGCGACGATCCCCGTCAGCGAACGGAGGCGGATCGAAGGAGTTTTTCAGAACACCCTCGTCCTCAAACCGATGAAGGATATCCTTGATGCCGTCTGGACCGATCGCCCGGCGCTGCCGGAGCATGAGGTCGTCGAGGTTCCCGTCAACTATGCCGGCTCAAGCATGCAGGAGAAGCTTAAGCAGGTTCGCTCTCTGATGATCGAGGCGGGAGCGACCCACCTGCTGCTCTCCACACTGGATGACATCGCATGGCTGACGAACCTTCGCGGGAGCGACATTCCCTACAATCCGCTCTTCATGAGCTATATGCTGATCAGCACCGAACGGGCGTGCCTGTATACCGGCGAAAAACGCTTTACGGAACAGCTCAGGGCACGATTGGAAGAAGATCTTGCGATTCGGCCGTATACCCAACTTCAGGACGATCTTCCCAACCTGTGGAAGCACGCCGTGCTCTACTACAACCCCCAAAAGACCAGCGTGATGGTCGAAAGGAGCTTCGGTCCCTACGAGAAGATCGAAGGACGGGAGTTCACCACCGACCTGAAAGCTCAAAAGAATGAGGTGGAACTGGAAGGAATGAGAAGAGCCCACCTTCTGGACGGCGTGGCACTGGTCAACTTCCTCGGTCGGCTGGACAGGGAAAACGGCTCCTATACGGAGTTGGAGCTGGCAAAGCGGCTGCTTGATGAACGATCCAGAAACGAGCACTTCCTGGGGGAATCCTTCAACGCGATCAGCGGCTTCGGAGCCCACGGGGCGATCGTTCACTATGCGGCGGATGAACAATCGAACGCCAAGGTGGAAGGAGACGGCCTGCTGGTCCTCGACACCGGAGGGACGTATGCGTTCGGCACGACGGATGTTACCCGGACGATTCTGTTCGGGACTCCGACCGAGGAGCAGATCCGCGATTACACCCTTGTGCTCAAGGGTCATCTCGCCCTTGCTTCCGCCCGCTTCCCCGAGGGCACCAACGGATATCAGTTGGATGTGCTTGCCCGTCAGCATCTCTGGCGGGAAGGGCTTTCCTACCTCCACGGAACCGGTCACGGCGTCGGCTTCAGGCTCAACGTCCATGAAGGACCGCAGTCGATCAGCCCCAAACCGATCGTCGCACCGCTCAAGGAGGGNATGGTCGTCAGCGACGAGCCCGGAATCTATCGAAGCGGATCGCATGGAATCCGGATTGAAAACCTGCTGNCGGTTCAAGAGGATGAAAAGACGGAGTTTGGAACCTTCTACAGCTTCGAGGTCCTCACCCTCTGCCCATTTGAGCGGGACCTGATCGACCCGGAGATGCTTACTGAAGAAGAGATCGAGATGGTTGATGCGTACCACGCATGGGTATATGACGAACTGTATGAATTGATAGACGACGAGGCGATCGAATATCTTGAATATGCGACACAGAGCTTCTTAGGAGAAGAATAAGATGGTAAAACCGTTACAAAAACTGGGAAAAATCAAGCGCAAAGGACCCGTTGTCCTGTTGATCATGGACGGGGTGGGCTTTGGTAAATACAAGGAAGGGGATGCGGTCGCCGCCGCCGTGACGCAGACCCTCGACCGCCTCTACCGGGAGNATCCCTGGACGAAGCTGAAGGCTCATGGAACGGCGGTGGGGCTCCCCAGCGACGATGACATGGGCAACAGCGAGGTCGGTCACAATGCGATGGGGTGCGGAAGAGTCTTCAGCCAGGGGGCGAAGCTGGTCGCCAACTCGATCGAAACCAAAGCGATGTATGAAGGGGATACGTGGAAGAAGCTCATCCGGAATGTCANGGAGCACGATTCGACGCTCCACTTCATCGGACTCTTAAGCGACGGAAACGTCCACTCCCACATCGACAACCTCAAGGCGATGGTCGCCCANGCCAAGGTCGAAGGNGTATCGAGAGTTCGGGTCCACGCCCTTCTGGACGGNCGGGATGTCGGGGANCTCTCGGCATTGGAGTACTTCCAGCCCTTTGAAGCGTTTCTGGNAGAGTTGAACGACGAAGACTTCGATGCAAGAATTGCAAGNGGCGGCGGCCGAATGGTGATCACGATGGATCGCTACAACGCCAACTGGAAGATGGTCGAGAAGGGGTGGCATACCCATGTNCTCGGCGAGGGGCGGCTCTTNGCCTCCCCGACGGAAGCGATCGAGACGCTGAGGAAGGAGACCGGAGCGATCGATCAGGACCTTCCGCCCTTCGTCATCGCCGAAGGGGGCAAGCCGGTCGGAACGATCGAGGACCATGACAGCGTGATCCTCTTCAACTTCCGCGGCGACCGGGCTCTTGAGATCACCAAGGCGTTCGAGGCGGAGGAGCTTATAGAGTTTGACCGAAAGCGGAGGCCGAACGTCGAGTATGCGGGAATGATGGAGTATGACGGGGACCTGCACGTCCCGGCCCAATACCTCGTCTCTCCCCCGGCGATCGATCGGACGTTGGCCGAGTACCTCACGAAGAGCGGAGTGCGGCAGTTCTCGATCTCCGAAACGCAGAAGTTCGGCCACGTAACCTACTTCTTCAATGGAAACCGCAGCGGCAAGTTCAGCGAAACCCTGGAGGAGTACGTGGAGATCCCCTCCGACACGGTTCCTTTTGAAGAGCGCCCATGGATGAAGTGCGCCGAGATCGCCGACCGGGTGATCGAGGAGATCGAAAGCGGCAAGTGGGACTTGATCAAGCTCAACTTTCCCAATGGCGACATGGTCGGACATACGGGAGTCTATCAGGCGGTTGTCTGTTCGATGGAGGGGATGGACCTGCAGATCGGANGGATCGAAAAAGCGGTTCGAGATGCCGGAGGAGTGTTGATGATCACCGCNGATCACGGAAACGCCGATGATATGTATGAGCATACCAAAACCGGCGAAGTCGCCCGCAAAGAGGACGGCACACCGAAAGCGAAGACGAGCCACTCCCTCAACCCGGTTCCCTTCATTCTGGTCGATCCGCTCTACAAGGGTGAATATGAACCGACATTGAAGGAAGGATTGGGCATCAGCAGCGTCGCCGCCACGGTGATGAATCTCCTTGACTTCGATCCACCCGAATTCTACGACAGCTCGATCATCACGATGAAGTAAAAGATCTTTTGATACATCCTCCGATTGAAACCTGCTAAGATGGAAGCAGGAGGATCGGATGGGTATTGACGATCGATTGAAGCGCCTGAGCCGCCTTCAAGGAGGAGATCCGGGAATCTTCGCCCTGGCGGTCCATTCGTTCATCGAAGGGGAGCTGCGCCGGCGGTACGACCTTCCCTATGAAGAGGAGCCGAGCTTCAATGCGCTCAGCGACCGACTGGTCGAAGAAGTGGGCGAAAAAAGCCGGCAATTCCTGGCGAATCTCAAAGCCGCCCACAAGGCGGTGAATGAGGTCCGTCATGAGTTCAATGCTCTCGGCGTCGACCACGCGTTGATGGCGGCGGCTCATCTTTACACGTTCTGTTACTTTATCGATATCGATGAAGGGGCTCTGCAGACGCTCTATAAGATCAAACGGGAATTGGATGATACCTGGACCCGCTCGGAGAGCCGGGGCGAACTGATAACAAGCAATCAAATCCTCCAAACGGAGCTCCAAAAAATACTTGCCGAGAAAGGATCGCTCTCCGACCAGCTTGCCGAACTGAAGGAACGGGAGGAGGAACGAGAGCAGGTTGATGATCGGATCCATTCATTGGAACATCAGATTCGGAACCTTTTGAAAGACAGGGATCGAAACGAAAAAAAGATCAAAGAACTCCGGGATGAACGGCATGCGCTGCAAGTACAGCGCCGCTCTTTGGAAAAGCAGACCCGCGATCTTGAGGAGTATCTGCACGTGATGCGGACGATGACCTCCTACACCCGGACCCGCCGGGATTATGAACACCTTATCCTGCGATTATCCGCTCAGCAGGAGGAGGCGCTTCGCCGAATCGATCTGAGCAGCGATTTTTTGATCACCGGTGGCCCGGGAACGGGGAAAACCCTCGTTCTTCTCAAGGCGATCGGAAAGAAATCGGAAAAGAGCAACGTCGCCCTTCTCACCTATACGAACTCCCTTGCCAAATACGATCAATATCTGACTCGGCTGCTGGGCATCGAAATGGGGCAGATCATGACGATCCATCACTTTCTTCGGGAGCGGATAGAAGAAGGAGAAAGCATCAAGGTGCTGGCCGGAGGGGATACGGACATTCTCATCAGGCTTTGTGAGCCGTACGCCTCTTTGCAGTGGACCGCCAAAGATATCTACGATGAAATCGTTCACGTTCTTTGGGCGTTCGGCATACCCGCCAGCGCTACTGCATCGATCTGGTTCAACGATCCGGAATGGAGAAAGAGCTCGATGAAGCGATGCGAAGCCGGATCTGGGAGGCGAAGGAGGCTGTCGAAGCGTTCATCGAGNAGACGAAACAGCTTCCTTTTCAATANTTCCCGATCCAAGCNTTGAAGGTCGCCGAGGAGCATCCCGTTACNATCTTCGATCACTTGTTTATCGATGAGGCGCAAGATGCCACCGTCATGACGCTCACCGCCCTGAAGCGGTTCGTTTCCAAATCGATCATTCTTGCCAGCGACGGGGAGCAGGCGATCTATCAGCCGGGCTTTTCCTTCACTCAAGCGGGGATCGATGTATCCGACAATCGGGTAATCCTCCAAGAGAATTATCGCTCCACGTTGCAGATCCACCGGCTTGCCCAACGGTTTGAGCGGCGAAGCGAAAGCGAGCAATCAAGAGCGCTGCGCGATGGTCCGAACCCCGAACTTCACCGGGGTCGTGATGGATCGGTGTTGCAGAAGTTGGTCGTCGAGCGGGCAATGTTGTTTATCGAACGGCTTGAGTACGAGGAAGAAAACATTTGTATCATGTGCCCCTCGAGCTCCTGTTATCCGGAGCTTGAGCAGGCTTTGACGAAGGCGGGGATTTCAAGCGTCCGCGTCAATGATGAGCGCTTCACGTTTGGTGAGGAGTACCACGGGCATCTTCGCCTCTCCACCCTGCATTCGGCCAAAGGTCTCGATATTCCCGTCGTGCTGCTCTATCTGCCGTTTCTCCCCCGAGTGAATGAATCCTATGATGAATCGGTCAACAATGAATTGATTCGAAAGCTCCTGTATGTAACGATGACCCGGGCGATCGATCATCTCAACGTCTTTACGCTTGTCAGTCCGAAAGAGGAGATCATCAGGGAGTTGATCGCCGCGTTTTAGATATGGTATGAACGCGATACCAGCACGAGGATTGTCGCCCCCGCTCCATAGATAATGAGGCCGATGATGTTGTAGAAGGTCCGTTGGCTGATCGAGACGAAGGCGTTGCCTACGGTAAGGAGCAGGAAGGCGACGGTCTTGAAGCGGGTATCCCGCTTGGTGTGTTCGCCCAGCGCGATCACGAGATAGGATAGGGCAGCTACGACGGTGAGGGTGATGCAGATCGACAGGAAGAGCGAATCGCTTACTCCTGCCTCCAGGAGGAAGGAGGGGTCGTTGGGGCTGCTGGGAACCAGCAGGGCCAGAAGCGCGGAGCCTGCCGCCCCCACGAAGGTTATGAAACCGATGCGCGAGGGGCTTAACCGTAGAAACAGCAGCGACCCGATCAAAAACAGGAACGAGGTATACAGCANGCTTCCATGGTAGATGAAGGTCAGGACTCCTCCGTCCAGAAGAAACGTTCCGGTAATCGCCTGATGAAGGGGAAGGATTTTAATGTTCGCAAGAACGATCGTGAGAAAGAGCACCGGCAGGAGCTCCGCTTCGCTGCCGAGGTTCGCCCGATATCGGGTAGCCAGAAGCAGGGAGACAAGGAAGGTGATCCATATATGAATCAACGCCGGCCAGAGGTGGGCGCGAGCCTCAAGGACAAGGTGCCCATCCTGTGAAGCGATGAGGGTGACGATTACGACAAAACTCAGGGCCATGGTAACCAGGCCCTGAATGAGGTTGAACGTGAACCGGACCCCTTTGCTCATACGATGTCACGATGAGGAGTCTTTACCAGAACACCCATTCGACTGCAGGTGTACGCCGCTCCGAAGGAGGCGACGTATGTATCGATGAGAATGCCGACACCGTTGAGAATCGGCATCAATGCAACCATCGACATGTGAGCTCCGTAGAGATCGATCTTGAGGAAGTTGAGGGTGAGGGTGGTGATGAAGAAGACCTCAAACCCCACGTACAAAGGACTGACNAAGGAGAAGAGCGCCGAAGCGAGGGCGATGGTGAGAAGAATCATNTCTTCGGGCACGCTTCCCGTCGCCGCATAGATCATCGTCAGCGTCGCGAGGGTCGAGACGAGCGCGGAGCCGCCCCTGCCGATCAAGGTATAGATCGGAATCGCCGTTCCGCTGACCCGCTTCTGGACACTGAGGTTTTGTCTTGCCAGGCTCATCGTGGCCGGGGTGGTGAAGAAGATCGAGCCGGTGAACATCCCGGCAAGGGCGGGAGCGAGCATCCGGTACAGAATCCGATAGGGGTTCACCGAAAAGAGGGAGAAGATCGCAAGAAGAAGCGGCAGAATGACGAAGAGGGCGAGAAGCACCCCAAGACCCAAGATCATCAAGAACGGCAACATCACGAAGACGGTGCCTTCCTTGGCGACGGAGATCAGCCAATGGGAAGAGATGAAGAAGAGAAAGATCGCTCCACATTGGGCCCACGCTCTGGCGAGCCGGAAGAAGGTCTCGCTGAAGGAGTTCATGACGACATAGGCGGGACGGATGATCTCGACGTTCGGCTTTAAAAACCACCCGAGGAAGAAGGCGATGATGATCACCGGCAGGAGAAAATCATCCGCTTTCACCAGCGTGTAGAAGGGGTTGACGATCGTAAGGTGTCCCAGAAAGGTGGAGAACGATTGCAATCCGACACTTGAAAAGGTGCCGGGGTCCGTGCCCGCCGAAGAGGAGGCGGGGAACGGCAAAGGCAGGAAGCGGAAGACCGCCGCTGCGCTCAAGACAAGGAGCAGGGTGGAAAAAACACTCCAGAACACGGTGGTTCGAGCAAACGTGCAGCCTTTGCCGTCTTTCCGCAAGGAAGCGATGCCGGCGGAGAAGCTGAAAAAAACCAAAGGAATGAGGATGAACCCGCCAAGTTGGACCAGCACGGCGGTGACGGTATACGTTGCTTGCTGGAAGAAAGAGGACTCACCGAAGACCAAGGTTGCCGCTAGCCCGAACGCTGTTGCCGCTAAGTAACTAATCCACGTTTTCATACAAATTAGCGTACATCATCAAAGGTAGCAAGTCAATCAAAGGAAAGGAAGTGTTTGTCGGAAGGAATCATCAAATCAGCTGATGAATTCCATCAAAAGAAACACCTAAACAGGAAGGGATGTCATTTGGAAAGAGGGAGGGGGAACACGATGCCCAATTCTTTTCCGATGCTCTTCAATTGTGAAACGACGTTCGCTGACAAGGGAACACCCTCCACATCAGAGCGGGCCTCCGCCTCCTGCTCCTTCTGCCCCGCCCACAACACCCGCTTGTGTCCTTCGGCGACGGGTGTTTCATTGAGTTCGGATAAGAGCGCATCGACATCGTTTTTGAGCTCATCCGGATCGCGGAACAGGTCGAGGCGGATCGCACCGAAGAAATGGCAGACCCGGGCGCTCGTCGCTTCGCTGTCTTTCACCGATTTTCCGAACGTACCGCCGCTTAGGATTGCCGTCATCATGTCGACGAGGACGGCCAGGCCATAGCCCTTGTGTCCCCCGAGCTCCTCGCCGGCTCCGCCAAGCGGAAGGAGTCCGCCGCCCCGTTGATAGAGCATGTCATCAAGAAGCCGGGCGGCATCGGAGGTTACCGCTCCGGTCGGATCGACCGCCCATCCTGAAGGAAGGGGATGTCCTTCCCGGTTGTACACTTCGATCTTTCCCCGAGTCACTCCCGTCGTGGACATGTCAAGGCTGAACAACTTCCCCTCNTGTCCGGGAATCGCTACGGCGATCGGATTCGTGCCGAACATCGCCGTGGTTCCGAACGTGGGAACGCCAAGGGCGGCGGTGTTTGTCATAGCGATGCCGATCATATCGCTTCGGGCGGCCATCTCCGAGTAGTATCCGGCGATTCCGAAGTGGTTGCTGTTTCGAATGGAGGCGAATCCGACACCGGAAACCTTCGCCTTTTCAATCACTTGATCCATCGTCTTCCTGCTGAGGCTCATGCCCATCGCCCCATTGGCATCAAGGACGAGGGAGATCGGGGTTTCCCGAAGAATCGTCGGTTGAATTCCGCCGCTCATGATCCCGAGCCGAAGGCCGTTTTCATAGCGCCAGAGGCGGGCGACACCGTGGCTTGCGATTCCGCGGGCATCCGCACTGACAAGAATCTCGGAGGAGTCGACCGCCTCCTCCTCTGAAAGGCCGAGGGCGATGAAAACGTGAGTACAAAAGTGTTCCAATGCCGTTCGGTCGATATGGTACGGTTCCATCCTTGTCACTCCGGGAGGGCGAGGAGGCGTTTGAGTCGATAGGAGGCGTTTAATTGAGCATCGAAAAGGGTTTTCACGTAGGAGGTGGGATCGAACTCCGGCTCGTTCATTGCTATGGAGAGCGCACTGAGGAAGATGAGCTCCTGCATCCTTTCCTTGTCAAACCAGATGACCCCCTGATACTCATTCACCAAGCCGTAGGTGCGAACCCGTTCCTCCTCCAAAAGTCGGGCAAGCGTTTCCTGTGGCTTCTCCCCCTTCCTGTACGCTCGGTGGGCGCACACCACGATCGCACCGCTTTGGCACGCTTTGCGCTGATCATCACCGACAAATCCCGCTTTGTTAAGCTTCTCGGCGTAGAAGCGGCAGAGCTGAAGCCGTTCGGCAAGGGTGATCACCTCTTCTATCCCGGCGTCATCTCCGACGAACGGATTGAGGAAGAACGCCGAGCTGACGATCACCTCCAGCTCGTCAAGGAGCAGCCGGCTTTGGCTGAAGAGACGGGTGGAGTGGTCGGCAAAGAGGGTGTTGAGGCGTTTGACGGTCTCCATGATCGCTTTTACATCGGGATCACGCGGCGGATGGTTGAGGATCTTTTTCGTTTGAGGGTGAAGCAGCTCGTAGGCGGTCGTCAGGTGAGCATACGCTTCTCCCAAGGAGAGGAGAAGCGTTCGTTCCGCTTTGGAGGAGCTTGTCCGGTCAAAGATCGACGAAAGGAGGGAGAAGAAGCTTTCCGAGCGGAGGTTCTCCATCGCCTCGGTGACCGGGCGGAGGCGGAGAGCCATGATCTCCTCTTCAAAGTTGGCGATTCCCTGGCCGCCGATTCGTTCGTACAGCTCGGCATAGACGCCATCGGAGTCTTCGACTTCACGGATATTGAGGAACACCTTCGTTTCAAACCCCCAGAGGTGGACCCAGAGTCCGTCATCAAAGAGCTTCAGTGAAGGACTCATATAGGTAAGCTTGTCGGTGAAGGAATCCCAGATGACGAAGCGACGGCCGCTTACCGTCAACCCGAGACTTTCCGCCAGCGACTTGGTNGCGGTGTGCTTGCCCCCGTTTTGTTTTATCAGCTTGGGNGAGGAGTGCTTTATCGTTCCCTCGACCTTCTCATACTGGTTGTTGTAAAGGATCAGGGAGCGCTCGGTATCCGTTCCGTTGACGTAGCAGAACGCCGATTCATGGACGTGTCCGTCATGAACCAGATCAAAGAGCTCAAAGTACTCCACATCGCTGTAGAGGTAGCGGCGCTTCAGCAGAGGGAAGATTCTCCGGTAGTGTTCATCGACGAGGTGTTGATTGGCCGTCTCGTCCCAGTANGCCCGGCGATACTCCATCCCGTATTTTTCCCTGAATCCCTCGACCTGACCGTGACCGAACATCGGAAGGCCCGGCATCGTTGCAAGGAGGGTGCACACTCCAAAATACTTGTCGCCGTCGCCGAATTGGGCGATGGCGGTCTCNTCGTCGGGGTTGTTCATGAAGTTCACGAAGCGCTTGAGGATTTCCGGTTCATAGATGAGGGTGTTTTTNATCGTATCCCGGTATTTTTTATTCTCCTGGTTTTTGAGCATGTTCATGAACGCGCTGTTGTACACCCGGTGCATTCCCAGGGTTCGGACGAAGTAGCCCTCCATCATCCAGAACGCTTCGGCAAGCAGGAGGGTGTCAGGCAATTCCTCATTGATCCGGTCGACGACCTCCCGCCAAAACTCATTGGGGATCAGGCGGTGGAACGTCTCGTCATCGAGTGAATGGGGAACTCGGCCGGCGATGTCGCCGCCTCTGCCGGGGCGGGGATACCAGAGCCGTTGAATGTGCTTCTTCGCCAACGTCATCGCCGCATCGAAGCGGATGATCGGGAAGTTCATCGCGACGTGCTTGATCTGCTGATACACCATCTCCCGGGTCTTCGGGTTGAGGAAATCGAGCTGGGCGGTGTCGTTCCAGGGCATCGATGTTCCATCGTTGCCGTGGAAGATATAGTGNGTCTCACCGGTATTGAGGTCTCTTCTTTGGAACGTGACCGCTGCGTCGCTNCGGTCGTAGTAGTGGTCTTCCAGCTTGATCTCAACGTTGGGATTGGNGGAGAGATTCGGTCCGTNGAACGTGTAGGAGGGGAAGGGCGGATGTCTCTGCCAGATGAAGAGGTCGGGGTTGCTCATCACCCAGTCGCTGTCGATGCCCGTGTGGTTGGGGACCATGTCGCTGGCAAGGCGGACTCCATACTTGGAACAGGTATGGCGAAGGGAATCCAAAGCGCCCCATCCTCCGATGAGGGAAGCGATCTCGTAGTTCCTCAAGGAGTATGCCGAAGCTTCGGCATCGGGGTTGCCTGTAAGGTTCTTGATCATCTTGCTGGCGCTTGAGCGCTCCCAGATCCCGATCAGCCACAGAGCGGTAAACCCCCGTTGGGCCAACAACTCGATTTCCCGCTCCGGGATCTTGTCGA
>JGI24710J26742_10003739_pt1 | contig 12787 bp, 12 predicted proteins | sample BioPla2DNA2_FD_26742 | JGI IMG/M metagenome (IMG submission 26742) | reverse complement strand
CGATTGGGAAGATGCTTGATGCTCTCCAGGCAGACGGTTTCAATCCCTATCGGGTTTTCCAATGAGTTGCAACAGCCCCCTTTTTCAGGGTTGATTGGCATAGTACCGGCATTCCTGCCTCAGATTGGAGCAATGTGTTCATGGGCTCCCTCCGTACCCGATCTATATAAATATCCATGATCAGCACTTGCCTATCAAGTAATAGGCTTCCCTTCACATCATTATTTAGGCTCACGCAAAGATAATATAGGCATATCCTCCTGCAGTTTCATCCCAAAGGCAAGGGATCCCAATACCCACTGCATGCAGAAAATCAGGGATTGCGGTTTCATGTACCCCATCTCTCCAAATTATGCTTATGCTATTCCACAGAGCCTCAGTATGGGGTGTGTCATACCACATTCGACGCAAACTCCGGGGATGGCTCTCCGATTTCGGCGACTTTTTTGACACAGCGTTCACACAGTTCATAGAACCGGACCCGATCCTGCTCTTCGATCACACTCCGTATCTTCTCTCGCATCTGGATGTGCTGGACATCAGAAATTTCCAGTTCAAATACGCTGTATTGCTTCCAGGCCCCGTAACTCTCAAGAATCCTGAATACTTTTCTCCTTACCTTGTTCTTAGTAATGTCATACGTCACAACGATTCTCACTATTATCACCTCATAAACGTGAGTGGGTGATACCACTTCATCTCGCCAACAATCGCTTTCCGGAGTAAAATCGCCTGCATGACCACTGCGCGCCTCCGTGTTACGGTATACCTGAATTTAGGATGCATAAATGTCTCTTTCATATAGCTGTCAAACTGTGAGAAATACTTCTTTAGCGCATGCTCTTTAAGACGATTTTCGGCTGTGAAATCACCATGATCAAGGATGCGCTGATTGACTAGCCGAACAGTGAATGCATCGCAGAAGATCGGCCGAAACTCTTCCATAAGGTCGAGGGCAAGCGCCGGCCTACCGTGCCGATCAGTGTGCATTACACCGATGAATGGGTCCAGGTTATACTGCCGGAGAGCACTCATCACCTCGTTCTTCATCATAGCGTATGTCAGTGACAGGAGCGAGTTAATGTGATCCTGTGGAGGCCTCCGCGTTCTCTTCTCAAACGTCCACTCCTCTATAAGACACTTATCAAGACAGCCGAAATACAGGGCGGCAGCCTCACCTTCTATCCCATGGAGCTGGCTCATATTGCCAGCAGAGTGCACATCCGCCTCAAGAATCTTCATCCGCTCCGGAGGGCGCACCTTCTTTCGGGAAAGTAGCGTACGCGAGTTCCGGATCTTAGCACCAACAATCGCTCGGGCGATCATCAACGCCTGATCCTTCTTGAGTGACGCCTGGCGCCGCCTGACCTCGGCAATCGTATTCTGCTCCGGGACAAAACTCCCCACGTACTTCCCGTACCATGTGAAGTAGTTCACCGACATTCCCGCCTTTCCGCAACTCGCAAGAAACGGAGTGGATACGGATACGTTTCCAAATACGTTGACTGTACGTACCTTCTCTACTGGAAAAGAACTCATCGCTTCCTGCTTATCCGCTGTGGTAACGACTATCCGCCCTCCATCGATTCCGATACGACTGCCCTGCGCCGATACATAGATCACCTCATCATCAAACAATCCTTCCGCTACTTTTACTTCGCGGAACTTCTCTGCACCATCATGTGCCATCGCACCCAATCAGATCCCCTCCAGGATTCTCGCTTCGTATGGCATACAATATCCGATTACACTGCATTTTTTACACTTTCGAGGGTTTTCACAAAACGTCGGCGCATTATCGATCTGCATTGCCCTGATATTCACAACTGTATCTGTAACCTTCTGCCGGAGTCGTTCCGTGATATCTATTGGATGGCGCTCATTCGTTCCATAGAGATACAGATATCCAAGCGGCACTGGTTCGTCAAGATGCTCCTCCAGTAGCATTGCATATGCCGCAAGTTGGATGAGGTCATTCTCGTAGTATGCGTACCCTCGTTTACGCTCAACTGGCACCGCTCCATTCTGCATATCGATCAGATCAACCCTACCATGCAGCCCGAGAGACTCAGATCTCAGATAAATTTCTCGATACCATCCTCCACGGCGCCCCTGGCGGGCATGCATTCCCCGGCCGTCTGCAAGATGAACATTGATCTCTTGGGTCTTGAAAAACATGAGGTAGTAGAGCCTCCGAGGACAGTAGAGGTACTGGTTGAGATCAGAGACGTTGACAAGGTCTGTAATCATCGGTCCCCTCTCCGCAGGTAAAGGTCATGTACAGCACAGTCCACATACAGGGCATCAATACCAATAGCGAGACTTCCACCCTTGAAATTTATCAAAAACGTATAATCATCGAGATCATAGAGGCGCTTTGAAGTTAAACCGGAGTGAGACAGGTACCTGCAAAAGAGACCCTGTTTCCCAATCTCCTTTGAGACATCCACGAGGTCAAGGGGCCGTTCACTCCGGTCCGGATTTCTCACGATAGGGCGGATGCCAAGCACCTTCCCAGGTCTTCGTGACGCCTCCGCCTCATCCATCTGGGGGAATCGTGCACCATCAAGCGAGACCCTTCGCGGGCGTTCGTTCATCCCATAGACGATCGCACACCCAACCGTTCTATCCAGAAACTCCTTTACCTCTTTCACTTTATCTTCAGGAATTCGCCGCAAAAATTCCCGACGGTCAACAAGTTCCAGATCTGCCCATCGGAGAAGGAAGAAAAGGTTGTATGTCCCGACGTTGCCTGAGGGTGTTTGGTAATAGGCAAGTGACAGCTCACTGCCCCGGAAACTCCCAAGCTCATCGATGATGTCGAGGTGTGCAACATCCATTTTTTTAAGTTCCGGAAGATAAGCCTCAGCCTTCTGAGGCTCCACTCCTCCTTCCTTTAAGTAATGACCATAGATCAGATCAATCCCTTGGCTAATATACCTGAGTCGCACATCCCCTGGCATCCCTCCTTGCAATGGAGGAAAACGGCCCTGTTTAATGGCTCGTGCTTCATTAACGCCTATGCCAGTCGCGTTTCGGTATATGTACTCCCACGCCTCGAGGTAGCCGTATCGCCATCTAAAGTTCTCAAAAATACGGGGATCCTGCATGGTCCTTCGTAAACCCCCCTCCAACTCCTGCCGCGACACCCGCTCATACCTGGAGAAACATTGCACCACGCCGGCGGGGGCATAACAGAGTGCCTTATACCTGATGTCAGGCTGAGGGTTTCGTAGCCTTCCAAAGCGCTGCAGGAACTCACTCACTGAATTTCCCGAAAAAACCAGGCGCTGGATGGCAGTGTTCCCTTTAAAGTTAATTCCTACCTCTACCGCTTTATTTCCAACGAGAACATCAAACCCTTCTCCGATCGGATCTCTTCGAAACCCGCTCACCTCACAGATATCGAGATCTGTCTGATTCCTCAGGGTCTCGCTGACCAACGCTACTTCAATAGCACTATCAAGAATTACGGCAGTTCTGAACCCCCCGCAAAAGTCAAGAAAATCACCCAGGTGCGCTACAATCGAATCACCAGTTTGAAACCTCTTGCCGTGCTGGAAAGCGATATCAACCTCCGGTAAAATGAGCCGCTCATCGACCACTGGCAGATCACAGAAGACATCTGCTACAATGGGCTGAGCACCCATAACATTCCTGACCTTCTCTAAGAGGGAGGGCTCAGGCGTTGCAGACAGAAAAATAAACTTCCGCATACTGACGGAATCTGATAATAACAGATCATGCAGAATGAAGAGGATCAGATCCCGCTGTCGAAGATCGTAGAGGTGAAACTCATCAAAAACTACGGAAATAACAAAACCCTTCAGTGCAGAAGAGAGGTACTTGTTGAAATAATAGTTTTTGAGGGCATAGATGAAGATATCCGGATTGGTCACGACTATGCCGCTATCCGACCGGTACATCGAGCGGAGCAGAGTTTCCAGAACATCACCGCGGGTCGTCCTGGTGCCGGCCTTATCACGCATGATACCGAGTGTCTTTGAAGTTACGAACTCAACCTGCGTCTGAGATCGCAGGCGATCGCGAAGGGAAGATAGAGTCCTGAACTGGTCTTCTGCAAGCGCGTTTGTAGGGTAAAGAGCCATAACAACGCCAAGGTTACCAGAGAGCGCTGGTATTGCCCATGAATCGGTTTTTCCAGACCCGGTCGGGGCTGTTACAAATATAAAGAAGTTATCATGATTCCGAATTGTCTCACGAGCAACAACCTGATGCCCGTATGGAAGAAAAGAATCGAGGAGAGGTTCGGCATCATAACGAGGTATAGAAAGCCCCTCTACTATCACATCCTATACCTCCGAAGGAACCGGATACTCGCCGGGAGCACAAACCTCCCTGCGAGAGCTCCACAGTCAAGTACTAGATGAGGTTCGACAAATTTCCCGCGCTCAATAACGTCAAACGGTTGCATGCGCTGAAAAGATAGATCGCCGATAGGCATCTCTGCAAGATCATCGACGAGGACGGGGTGGTTCATAAAGAACTCCCCGTCTGCCATACTAACTGGGACTTCTCTCCATGTGACGAGTGCCTTTGACCGCTTTTTCCCGATACGGATGTATGGAGGCATATCAGGTTCGCTCCCATCAAACGTGAGCACAAAGAATCTGAACCGGGCTCCTGCCAGGATCTGTTTCCTGGTTCCGATTTTGCCTGTTGGAGAGTTTCTTTGCTCTTTCAGCTGATTGTGCTGAATATATTCATCACTGCGAGCGTTTGATAACTCACTTGCATAACGAATTTCCCCCACTGGCCGCGCAGGGCTCACGTATATGATGTCGGCGGTCTCGCTGGTCTCCTCAATATATGCTGGTTGCTGCTTTTTGGTCCGCCTGTTTGATGGTCTGTTGACATAGTTACCCTGTGCATACCCCAATGCATAATAAAGCGCAGTATTCAGGATAATCGGTCGTGTCACGTAGTTGTTGCCGGGCTCGAGCGAAGCAAAAAATAGCTCGCCCATGAGCTCGATGATGCCCTCAAAGGCACGAGCGCCTACATTATTACTCGGTGAACCCGATACCCAAGACATTGATACCTCCATCAACTCGCGGAGATATAATCTGCAATCTTATCTACCTGCGTCTCGAGGATGGTTTTAACAACCGCATCATCCTTCATCTCATCAAGAATCGAGCTTATCTCATCTGCATCAGATTTTACATATGCAATCCGTTGCTTGTTAGCAAGGTCTTCGTAAACCTGGACGGCAGCTCTCGTAACCAGTTCGATAGAGAGAGTATCCGCGGTCATGACTCCCCTGAGGCGATCTGCTGGTTCTGATGATTTTTCACCACTTGCACCTATCGAGTTTGCAAGGGCAACTGCGATCCCCCGAGTGACTTCAAGGCTTGATGGGCCCTCGCGGTGACTGGCATAGATACCGAGGATGTGGTTTCGGGTCTTACCGAACCGTGTTCCCGTTGCACCATATCGTGCATTTCGGTCGGTGATGTTGAGGACGAAGAAAACCTCTTCAGGAGTGACGTCTCTGAGGGTCACCACACAGGGGAAGAGTGTACCTTCCTTGAAGAAGTCTGGCTCCCGGATAGCCGATGTAGCTCTTTTCGCGTAATCATCTCCGGGTGCATTCTGGAAGTACTCCTCTACGATCGTGCCGATGGAACGGATTGTATACGCTTCGTCATACATCACGCGGGACGTAATGCTGATCCCTTCATCCGATGCCGCGCTACCGAAGAGGGCACACTCCGGGCACCGCTGGCACATACTATTTACTATCATCGAGCAGCCATCCCACGAACCTTTCTTTACTGCTGCATCCATCTTATCCCAGATAAGGGATCTCTGAAGTGCTTTCGCAACTCTCCGGTCGCTGGCAACCTGTTTTCGTCCAAATAGTTTACCTACGGTCTCCTCGACATCCCCTATACGGATAACAGCTGAATTTGCCTCAGTTCCATCAGTCGTGAACCTAGCAGCGCTCTGTAACTCGCGCAGGACCAGAACGCTTACGTAGTTTTGTTGGGGTTTTCTCTCCGGATTCTCCAGAGTATAGTCCGCAATCTTTTCCTTAAATGAATCAATCTTCTCAGCCATAGTGCATAACCTCCTCAATTTCCGTCTATCTTTTCTTGCTTTTTAGCTTCAGTTTCCGCCTTTTCTTTCTTCTTAACCTCAATCGTCGCTCTCTCCCGCTGATACGCATCATCCCGGAGTTCAAGAGTGGCGGAGTAATAACCGTCGCTGATGTCATTTGCAGCGCGCTTCAGCTTCCCGGGATTGCCATCAAAGAGCCCATAGAAGATGTGGTCTACAAATGCCCCTGCAAACTGATGAGTTCGGTCAAATTCATAGAGTCCTGGGGTAAGACTGAACTGATCACCGCCAGCGCGGCGCATCATCTTGAGCAGCCGCCCCGATACTGCATCAATATAATCTTCTCGTGCAAACGAACCGTCGCGCTTCGCAAGAATTGCCTTTACTGACTCGCGGAAGAGTTTCTCGACTCTGTGTGGCTCATACCCTTTAGGGATAGCAACCGTCAGACCGAGCTCAGCAAGTCCATGAATAGACTCAACTGTCATTATATCACCTCCAATACGATCAAGCCGCAACACCAGAGCGATGAGCCCTGGGTTAGTGTCATAGATAATCTCCTCATTCTCCCTGCGGTATCCTCGAGCACGGTTGACAAATGCCCCTGTTCTCTGTTCATTTTCATACCTTCTCCAGATAGTTTTAAGGAGGGAACTCCCGGGAAACATCTTGTTTTTAAGCGCCTGTAGATGCTTTGGGAACCTCTTGTCATCCATCACAATCTCATAGCCAAGCACAATTATGAGTGATGCGAGATCGATCACTTCACTCAATCGGCTAAGCGGAATAGCATCACCAAAGACCCGCTTCACAGCGGCGTGCGGTGCATCGAGTCTCACTGCCTCTGGGAACTCATCGCCAGGACTCATGCAGATAGGGTTTTCGCCAACAACTACCCTGCATCCAGTCGCTGCAGCGAGAATTAACCCCAGATACGCCCCAAAAAACCAGTATTCAGTGTGATTATTGTCTCTCACTTTGTTGAAGACGATATCATACGTAGTATGGAGGCTTTTGTAGCCATATCCAGCGTACCGCAGTACATTCTTCCGCCCAGAATCTGATATGAGATCGCGAACCAGCAGTTCGTACTGTGGGGTATCCCACGAGAGGATATCAAGAGCAAGCGCCCGGACATTCGTCTGACAATCTCCGCTAAATACGCTTAAAAATTGCGAAAACAGGCGAGATTGAATTGGCGTATAGAAGTGATCTGGAATGAGCCGGAAATAAATTCGGTTAGATCCTCCTCTAATACCGTGACCGATGTACCTTAGTCCCATCTCGACCGCGATAGGGACAGAAACATACATTGTAGGCTCACTTGCGCCTACAGGCAAACGGTTGGAGAAGGAGCAACCAAGCATACCCACCCCGGTAGATAACGAGATCCGTTCTTTATCATAAGGGGCATCATTGGTCAGGCGGCAGATGCCTCTTCCATCGCAGTATGCCTGGAACTTATTAGTCTTGTTTTCAAGTGATCCATAGAACATCGAACCATTAAAATTGAGATTCTCAGATATCCAGACAAGTATCTTCTCCTGATATGGGTAGAGCAGATGGGACTCAAGTTCCTGGAGCTTCTCCTGAGGAACCTCCCGGAGATAGTGCGTGATGCAGTTTTCAAGGTACTGGATCTTCTCACTGGTTGGTTGAATGTCAGCAAACCGGATTCCGCCGACATCGCGATCGAGAAGATCCCGGGCTATGACATACGAGTAATTCCAGAATCCGCCAACGCGGTGATGGTCATCTGTGCGATGAGCTTTTCCATATTCAGATAGGCGTTTGGAGAGATCTGCATCAACTCCGAACATCCGACAAGTCTCAAGGACAGGGTCATCCGATTTCAGTGCACCGAGTCCGCTGAGCGGATCGATGAGCTGCATCCGGAGCCCCGAGATCGCACGAGAGTAGGATATAATCTCAGCATCCCAACCGATATCGATTCCAAAGTCTTCCATGATGTGCGCCCGATACCCGATCTGGCTGACCATCAGGCCGGTTCCGCTAATGACTACCTCTCCTGAAACCTTCCGACCATCGATCTCCACAGACTCTGGAATCAGCGTGAATTTCTTTCGTTTCCTCTCTTCTGAACGACAGTGGATCAAGACATCGCCTGCATTCACCGCCTGTCCATCGACGGTGATGCCCGTAATATACTTACGAGGGATATCCACTCTCTGTGCCGGGGGGTATTGCATATCTGGCTCATTATTCCCTACCCTGAGCACATTCTCGGCGCAGTCTACTGTAACAGTTGCTGTGTTCTCACTCTCCCTCAATACCGCCGCAGCTGCGAAGGCTTTAGCTACTTTCTCGATTCCGGAATAAAAGAAGAAGACGTTTCCAATGCTGTATAAGCCTTTACTTCCTTGTGTTTCGATGCTCTTCTGTAGCTCAAGTGCATCGGAGAATGTAACATGAGAGGAGTTAAGGACTGCCCTGAACACTCGATAGATCTCTTTGGCATCCTCTTCTTTGCTTAACTCAAACGATTTCTCAGCATCGCCCAAATACAAGACTCCTTTTTCAAATATGAGGAGAGGGTGGAGCCCTTTCTCCGAAGCCCACCTGGCAATCCCGGTATGAACAATGTTTGTCAGGATCCCGGTGGCCTCCTGGAACGTGTGATAGTAGAAGTCGACCGAGGGGTCGATCTGGTCAAGCTGTTGCTGCATTGATGGCGTTGCCTGGGGTTGTTCTATGCTTGCTAGCGTATCGGCGATTGTCAGCCAGGGGCGGTAAAGATTAAACTTCACTGAGAGATTTGCGTGGAATCCGATCGACTTGTGCAACGCAACGGCGACCGATTGGAAATCGTGCCCTGCGAGATCTGGAGCAAATTTCGTTGCTCTGAATGCCTTAGCATATCCGAGGACCTCTTCCTGCGAAATGTCGAATTGCTCTTTCCAATCTTTTCCATGAATTTTGTGTAAATCGTGAACTGAAAAAAGGGCAATAACCTCTCTTAGTTCCTGTTCAGATAGGGCATTGGCAGAACCAAGAGTAATTAGTCCGACGTTGAGTTCGATGAGAGCCCATACGCCATTTCGGATATGATTGAGCATCGTTTGGTCAACCTTACCCATCTCTGTGCTCTTAGCGGGGGAGTATGCAACGCTGGAATTCCGGATAGCCGGATCCATAACCTCGTAGTAATCGATGAGTACTTGGTATGGGTCATGGACTGCATCCCCCATCTCCACCTGAAGGTAATTTTGTAGACTTTCATTTGAGATAATGCTCTCTGGTGGTCTTACCATCATGACATCTCCTCCTCTAAAGTCACGCTCACCTGGCCACACCCCCGGGAGACACTGGATCCAATCCCACTAAACTCTGAAAACAGAGCAAGAATTGTGGCACCGTTCCGGAACGACTTTGGTGCATCAGAGGTGAATGAATACCTGCATCGGCCAACAAAGCCCTGTTTGAAAATAGGGCGAGCGTGCCCCTTCAATCTGTCAAAAACAGTGTTCACAAGAACACTGTGCGTGGAATATGACTGGATGTCCGGTCTCTCTATTAGGTACCGACCGAATTCGTCACGTATGATATCCATCCCATAACCATCGGGGCATGCCTGATTCCACTTTGAGATCACAGAGTGGAACACTGCAATCCGCTGCGGGAACATCTCAGTGACTTTACTGTTCTTATACTGGATACACGTCGGAGTTAGGAAATTGATGTTCAGGGTTGAACCAGTGTATTCAGCGACCTTCCGAAACAGATCTTTATGCGATACCTGTCGATCTTCTACATGTTCAACACGTAACTCTCCTCTATTCAGTGTAATGCTTCGCTTATCGAGGAGTATAGGATGTATCAAGTTCCGAAAAATTTCTTCCTCATGTTGATCGGTGACGCCTATCCGTATTGTATAAATTTCATCAGATTTGAGGCGTTTGAAGCCGATTTTACTACTTTTTCCAAAATTGCCGTTGAGACCTCCGATCGACATCGTATGCACCGGAGAGCCATGCACTCTCTCGCTGACCTCCGGATTTGCAGATTTAATGAGCGCAAGCAAGGCTGAGTACACCTGATACCCATCGCTCTGCGGAACCTCGAACGCATCCTTCGGTCGCACCCTGATAAGTATCTGGCGCATAATCTAGCATGCACTCTAGCTCTAATAAGGCTTTCGGATGTCTAGGAGGAGCTCTTTTGCAAAAAAATGCAATATACATAGCCAACTTTCACCAAAGTGCATATATATTGGCAGTGAGATATCACTGATTTAATGAGAATATATCTCTCACCACTCGGGTTTGATCCTTCTCCTATCATCTCTCTGGTTGTCAGGTGCGGAATCGAACGGGGAGATCGGATCTGCCTAATAAGACCAGAATTCGGAGAAGATACAAGGGCCGATCGAGCTATTGAGACTGTCAAGGAGATGACCCAAAGGATTAACGACGGCATCAGCATTGATGTCCTGAAGATTGATAACCACAGCGTTGAAACCATGATCTTAGCGCTTCTTGACGAAATTTGCGCATCAACTCCACCATTCCTTCCCGATGGCAATCTGATAGTCAACCTCTCTGGCGGCCCGCGAGAAGTACTTGTTGCGCTCACTACCGCCACACTCATACTCGCGCCGCGTATTCACCAATGTGCAACCTTCTCGGATATAGAGAGAAATATTGAAATATACAAACTTCCGCGCCTTCCGTTCTCGATCAGTGGGAAGAAGTTCCAGATACTGTCAGATATCGCTACACATGGTCCATCCTCTATCTCAGAAATTTCTAGAAGAATAAAGGTGTCCGAGAGTACGGGGTCACGAGCTTGCGCGAAACTAGCATCCAAAGAGCTGATCCATGTACAACAAGAAAATCGGAGCAAAATCGCAACGTTACAATTCAGTGGGAAAATTATGCTCAAAACAGGAAAGATGCCTTCTCGAATCTCTTAAAAGGAATATTCTTCAGATATGACAACTATTCTGCGCTAAAAAGGCTCAAACAGGTGATTGAAACATTATCGCGCATTTAATCCTGTTGAGTCTCTTCACCACCGTGCACCTTTCCTCAGCTTGGCGAGAAAGCGTAGGGCAGGTAGCAGCCTTTCTGCAGGCAACCGGGACGCACACGAGCCAACCCCCCAGCCCCTCCTATCGCGACGAGCCGCACCCTGAAGCAAGCGTATCGTTATCACCCATACAGAGCGCTTGGGAGTAACTTCTCATCCGGACTACAACAACCGTCGCCGGAGCCTCTCCTTCCTCATCCGCCATCCCACCACCACGGCAGCGGCGGCGAGGGCGACCGCGATCAGGAGCGCAACCCCGAGGATCGGGTCCTCCTGGTAGACATCCAGGAGCACATCAGCACCGAGTGATATGACAAGACAGGAGGCAAGCGAGCCTACGCATACGGACGCAAACACCCTTGCCTCATCCATACCGAGCAGCCGACCGAGGATCGACCCGTTCATCGTCCCTGTCCCCTGGAGCGGGAAGAAGACAAAGAAGATGAGCCCGATCGTCGAGAGCCGTCGTATCCAGGGCTGGGCCTCGGTGTAGTCCCGGGCCGCCGTCATCCCCTTCTCGAGCAGCTGACCCAGGAGCGGTATCTTCAGCGTCAGATCAAAGTTCCAGACCACGAAGAGAGCNGAAGCTACATCGANCAGGAAGATGACGATCGTGATGAGCCACCAGGGGTACCCCATCAGGATCGCGATCGGGATGATCGACTCCTTCCCGGCCGGCGGGAAGAAGTAGAGGGCAGCAAGCCCAGAGAGAGTCCGGAATTGCTGGTAAGGCTCGATCANGTAGAGNGCCGTAAAGAGCGCCGTTGCTATGGCAAACGGAAGGATGAACTTGATAGAACCGGTTATGTAGGGGTTTGCCAGGATAGCCTTCCACCAGCAGGGCTTCACGATGGTAGTCTTNGGATCAGAGGTCATGAGGCGAACGTCCATGGTACGAGAAACCAGTAGTTCTGGTTTGGCGTCCCTGGAGAATACAGTATCGACACAGTCATCAAAGTATCCTCTGCCAACTCGGAGCGCAGATCCCCGCGCGGGGCACCAGACTGCGGGCGGGACGATCCTGACGCCGATGGAAGGTGCCTTTATGGTACCCAGAGCCGGAACCTCCGGCAGATTCAAATTCCTACAGCGTAAGGATAGGAACATGGCTCAGGTTCCCACAACAAGACCACCCAAGATCCTCCCCACCGTCGATATTGGCACCCGGGAGAGCGCACTCTGCACGATCGCAAACGTCGGCACCGCCCTTGCCACCCTCCGCGAGGTGAGGAAGAACGTCCGCGGCGATCACAAGCGCCGCCTCGACGACGTCGCCGTGATCCTCCGGGTGATCGCACTCGAGGCCCAGGCCACCTTCGCGATCACCGACGAAGATGCCCTGGCATTCATCAGAGAGTGCCGGCGGGATCAGCCGGGATCACGGTCCCGGTGAGGATTTGGAGAACGATCATAGGATACCGGCGCAAAGTTCGTGTTCACGGCCGCCGGGGGCAGCGCCTCGCCGCACCAGGAGGATTTTACCGTACTCACACCAAACTCCTGGTACAATGAACGAGTCGCTCCGGCAGGTCACCCACCTCATATTCGGCCTTGGAATCGCAGGGTTTGTCCTTGCATTCAACCGCGACATCACCATATCCATCCTCATGCTCGCGCTCTTCGTGGGATTCCTCCTCTCTGACGCCGTCACCCG
>JGI24710J26742_10003738_pt1 | contig 12793 bp, 7 predicted proteins | sample BioPla2DNA2_FD_26742 | JGI IMG/M metagenome (IMG submission 26742) | reverse complement strand
AATCCAAATCCCGAGATCAGTCTGAGTTATTTGGTTTTAGCAATCTTATTTCTTATAGTAGGATTATTAAGGAATCAAAAGAAGAAAAGACTCTAAAATTAAAAAGTAATTTTTAGATAAAATAACATATGAATTAGTTTAGTAATCAATAAGAAATGAGGAGATTTTCAATATATAATATGGCATTAAAACTACCAATAAAAATGTTAGTCTTAGATTTGGACGGAACACTTTTGAATGATAATAAGGTGATCAGTATGCGCAACAAATTAGCCTTGAATCAACTAAAAGAAAAAGGCATATATATTGTCTTTGCATCAGGTAGAGCTAATTCCATGATGAGACTATACCAAGAGCCTTATGTCGCATGTGATTATCATATTTCATTTAATGGAGCAATGACCGAAGATTTGTTAAAAAAAGAAATATTAGATCTTGTATTATTAGATAATGAAAGTAGCGAAATCATTTGGAATTTTCTTGCTAAAAAAGCAGCTACCTATACTGCTTATAGCGAAAATATGATGTTCTATAAAGAACAAAGCAATCAACTGATTAGTAAGAAAATGATCAACTATATTAGCTTAGCTGCATCAGAAAACATTATTCTTAATCCCGCTTGTACGAAATTGTCTTCAGGTGAAATAGTCGCACCGGAGAACAACCAAATCTTGAAATTTGTAGTATATGAAGAAGATCCTTTATGGATTAACCAATTTGAGAAATTTTTATATAAATTAGGTCGAGTAAGAACAGAAGCGACAGGTTATGGATTGACGGGAGTCTTTGCTAAAAATGTTTCAAAAGAGAGGGCTATCCGCAAATTGTGTGCTCGCATGGAGATTTCTGAAGCTGAAGTTTGTGCGCTTGGAGATTATGACAACGATCTTAGTATGTTTAATGTATCCGGTGTCAAGGTAGCAATGGGAAATGCAACTGAAGAACTTAAAAAACATGCTGATTATATCTGTCCGTCAAATAATCAAGACGGTGTAGCACATTTTATTGAAGAATATATTATTTAAAAAGATTTGGGCAACTCTAAAAGTAATATATTATTTGCTAATAATGCTTGAAATTATGATCTGTTCAATTAATTAATATGTTGCATTTAAGAAAAAATTAGATTACGATCTATATATAATCATAAAAAATAAGTATCTGAGGTAAAGGGAAACAGGTTAGAGGCCTGTGCGGTGCCGCCGCCGTAAATGACTGAGTTTTGCAAATAAATCCACTGAGAAATCGGGAAGGAATGCTAAACAAGATCCGGAGGATCAACTCATGAGCCGGAAGACCTACCCAGAATAGAGTAACGAAACAACGTGTCATTGTGGTTACAATTAATAAAGAGCAAATACGGGCTGTAACTCTATAGAGTTGCAGCTTTTTTATATAATTCTGAATTGTTGCTCTGATTTTCAATATCCATGATGATCAGATTTTTGCCAAGAAAGGGAGAAATATGCAAAACAAGAGATATAAATTGCTAACATTATTGTTAGCGTTAATGATGGTACTTTCATTTGTGCCTAATGTTTTCAATCTGACTCAAGCACAAGCTGATGAGATTACAGAACCGATTACAGTGGCAAAACCTGTAACAGAAGAAAAATCGGCAACAAATGAGGAATTTGACATTAATGAGCAACTTGAACCAGAAGAATTGCCGAAGAAAGGCAAAGAATCAGCTCAAATTCAGAATTCAGACCAAGCTGTGTTGGACAATGCACTGGCAGATTTAAATGGGGCAGCTCTGTTTCGAGCTCAATATGGAACAGACATTAATGCTAATACGATGATTGAACTGTGGCTTGAAACAAAAGGTCATGGTGGAATCAGTGTATCAATTGCCGAAGAGACAGACATTCAAAATAGTAGCGTATATGCAGGAACTTATACGAAAATAAATCTGGATGGCAGTCTTGAATACTTTTATGTTGATCCTGATGAGAATCTTTCTGCTGCAAATCTGGGTTTTGCTAATTTTAAGATAAAATTTACGCTGAGCAAAGGCGATTTGAGTGCGAAATCAGAAAGCAAAACCGTTCAACTGAAATGGGATGAAGCTAAAGTAAAAGATTTAATTCAAAACAAATCAATTGCTAAATTTAATTTAGCTACTGCCTTGGCTCCAAATAGCTCAGCGGAACAGGTTACAGAAAATTTTAAATTGCCATATTGTATTGATCAGAAACTGTGGTTTAAAGTTACCTGGACTTCTGATGATCCAGCAGTTGTGGTAGCTTCCAATTATACCACTCCTACAGGAGAGTTTCTTCCGACTAATGCTTATTATCCTGTAACTGTTAAACAGGGAGCAGAAGCCAAGAATGTTAACATAACGGCTAAATATCATTTCGACCGTAGTGATGCGGAACATATTGTAATAGAAAAGACTTATCAGATTACGGTACCAGCTATCGATTTGACTGAAATTGAACAAAAAATGCAGGCTGATTTGGATGCCTATTTTGTGCCACAAGTTTTGAATTATCGCAGTCCTAACGCTGGAGTTTCTTTTGATTCCAACAATGTCTTATATAATTTTCAATTACCGAACAACAGGGCAATAAGAAATGATACTGTTGTCGACGGTGAAGTAGTTTCAAAAGGGATCGGAAATTTATATCTAGATTATGTGACATCCGGTACAGGGTTTAGCTTTTTTGAATTCACACCTGACGGAGTAGAGGTCGATTCTGGTGGGATTACCAGAAGCGGTTATATAGGTAATGTAACTTTGCCTCAAGCAGGAGAGAAACAGAAAAAAGTCGATCTAACTATGACCTTGCGTCATAAAGAATATGATTTATCCGTTAGCAAAACAATCACTCTGACCTTAAATCCGCTAGACTATGACGAATTCATGGCTAAGGTCGAGCGCAATGCTGAGTTGATGGCTTTAGTTAAAGCCAATTTCTTTGCTGCTTTAAACGGTAATCCTGATCAAACAGCAAATGCAGCTTCCAATCAAATAAAACATGATTTAAGTTCTTTCCGTGAAGTAAGATTTGCCAAACCGGATGATCCGAATGATAAAACCTTAGAATACATATATAAGCGTGAGCAAATTAAAGGTGACGGTGTTGTGCTAGCACCGATTACCGGTTGGGAAGTACAGGAAGCTTGGCGAGTGCTACGTTCAAGTAATCCGCGTTATCTGGCACATGAGAATTTGCTGGTTAATGAGCCGATATATAATACTGAGATTTCAATTGATGCAATGTTAAATATACCGGCGATGGAACAATATAAAGATTATTTTTCCGGTGATAATAGTTCTCCTGAGGCTCAAAAATTAGCAAGCTTATTCAATCAGCCAATCAGCCAAAACGTTACGGTTTTAGGCAAAGAGGGTGATCCTCCAGCTGACTATGAGCAAGAGATCCCGGCTGAACTAATTGTTGAAGGTTCAAAGATATTAAAGACCAAGGAAGATCATTCAACAGCCCATGAAACTTGGTATAGCTCTAATGAGACAATACCTCGAGATACAACGATTGTAAGTTTTGCTCGTCAAACTTTAGCAAAAAATCCGGAAATCACGCTAGATATGGATGATAGCGGCTGGTTAACTTCAATTGAATTTGAAGATTACCCGNTGAACAAAACCGGAGAAACTAACGGTCCAGCTTCATCTTGGATGTGGTATGTCAAACATCAGGGCGATTCGGAATTTCAATTAGTTTCGAGTCTTGATCCGAAAGATGATGCTGCTTATGTCAAAAAAGGTGATGTGATTAAGTTGAAATTTATCAACGATCCACGTTATCCTTTCAATGTTGCAGATCAAACCCCGGAGCAACCGATTGAGTTAAAAGATGATTCTGATATTGTCGGTTGGACCGGATTTAGAGGAGATGCTCAAAACAAGACACCTGTACGAGAATTAGAAACAATCCCTGAAATTATTAGAGAACAAATTTGGGATTCTATCAATACTAATATCAATGAGTGGGGATATCCATCTACAATTTCAGACTTATTGTCTATTAACGACAAAATTTATTACGCAACAGAAAATAAATTAATTCGTCTTAACGAACAAGGAGTAATAGATGGGGAATTGGAATTAGCAGGAAGTATTGAGTACTTCTCAAGACTTACCTATAGTAACGGAATGATAATTATTCCTGTTCAAGGTGGAGGAGTTCAAGCAATAGATACATTTACCATGACAAGCCTTTGGGTTGTTGGGAGTATCGATTCTTTAGAAAAATGGGAACCAGATGATAATGGTGAATGGGTACAGAATTTCTATCCTGTTCAAAGTTTAGGTACTCCCCTTATAGATAATGGAGTTGTTTATGTCCCAATAACTGCACCGAGTTATCCCGATACTGCAGGCGGTGTTCTGAGAGCAATCAATATGTCAACAGGCAAAGAAATTTGGCGCTACAATAATTCTATGGATGCAGGCTTCTATTGGGGTGGAGCAACTAAAATTGGTGATTATCTGATTATTGGTGATGATTCAGGATATGTCCATGCGATTTCTATTGATGATGGAGAGAAAATAGAAATTTCTAAAATAGCTGATAGTAAAATAAGATCTACAGTTGTCAGTCAAGGAGAATATGTATACTTCACCACGACAGATGGAACATTCCACAGTATCAAATTTAATCCTGATAGTGGGGCAAAGTTCAGTGAGCACAAAGAAATCAAGTTTGCGGGAGCAAGTACATCTACACCTACAATATATAATGGTAAAGCATATATAGGGGGGTTAGGTGGCGATGGAGGCTGGGGTGCTCCGGGAGCATTCGCAGTTATTGATCTGGCAAGTATGGCAGTTGAATACAGTTCCGAAGATATAATAGGTGAAGTTAAGAGCGCACCTCTAGTATTACATGATACGAACGGTGTCTATGCTTACTTCACCGGTAACTCCGAACAAGGGTTACTTTATGTTTATCATGCAGGCAAAGTTGAACTTGCATATAGACCTAGTCATGATCAGGCACAATATACTACCGCGACACCAATAGTTGATCAAAATGGTAATATATATTACACAACAGATGCGGCTGTGATAGCATTGAGAAGTAGAATTGACAGTCAACTGAATGAATTTGAATTAAAAATTGTATCATCAATTGGAGATGCAACATTTGAGATAGCTGATGATCCTAAACTGCTGAAACATTCAAGTTTACAAATTACTGATGCCACGAATGGCATTAAGTTACTATATGGTGAGGATATAGAGAAAGAATTGGGCGAAATAGATTATGCTGCTTTCCAAACAAAATTTGAAGGTCAAGCAGAAGAAAATCCCTCGATTACGATTAAACTAACTGTTGATCAAGAGTATTTGCCATTAACTGAAAATCAGGAATATAAACTCTATAAATTAGTAGGTAGCCAATTAGTTGAGGTGGGATTGAATAATCCTTCAGCCCAAGCAGGCAGAATGATGAGTATTAAGCCGATGCTCTTATCTCAACTCAATAATCAATTGTTGCAAACTCCTGCTGCAAACAGGACGATTTCTTTTAACCAACTATTAAAAGACAATAGTACCTATGTTTTAGCAGCAACTAATGTAGTAGCACCTACACCGGAAGAACCAACAGATCCGGAAAAATCTGTGGAACCGGAACAAGAAGCTTCTCAGCCATATGGTGGGCAAGTAACTGAGAAAGAAACTGTTCAAGCAAAAGCTGACACAGCTCAGACAAGTACAACCAGTACGAGTCAAGCACAACAACTTGCAAGGACCGGTGAACAAATCCTAATCATTCCCGGTATAGTGTCTATCATGATTGCAGGAGTTTTGATTTTGGTTAAAAAGGTATCAAAACATTCAGGGAAAACTGAATAGAAAAACATTAATAAATTTTGTTGATTAGAAAAATTAGACTTTTCCTAAAATAGTTTTTCTTTCAAACTCATACCAACATTGAGCACCCTTAGCTAAGGGTGCTCAGCATTATTTATTAGTTAACAAAAAAGGTGAAAATCGTTATCATTATTAAGATCGTAATAATGAAAGGTAATAATATGAAAAAAATACGACATTTAGCTAGCTTTGTTTTAAGCATAGTTATTCTGTTTAGTCTGGTTGCTTGCTCATGTGAGAATTCTTCAAATTCTGTTGATTTTGAGAAACAGGAATCAGAGGATCAAGAAGTAGATGAAATTTCAGGTGTTACTACCCATGATCAGAAAAATAAATCAAATGAAGAATCACAGTCTAATAAAGATAAGAAAGCTATTAAGTCAGAGACTTCTTTAACAGAAAAGTCTGATAAAACAGATGACTCTTTAACAAAAAAATCCGATGCTGAATCTACAGATACTAAAAAAGAAGAGAACAAAACCTCTTCAACAATAAGTTCAACCAAAGCCGATACAGCTAAAACAACAAATTCGACTGTCAAATCTGAATCTAGCGGTTCAAAAAGTGCGACAAAAGTTAATAATACACAGAGTAGGACAACAACAGCAAAGACAACACCCGCTAGGACGACAACTGCTGCTACAACAGCGGCAACAACTCAAACGCCGACGACTTCACCTCCAACAACTCAACCTGAAACAATCAGAGTTAGTTTAAGTGTCGAATGTATTAATGCTTATAATGCAGGTAACGAAGTAGCAATAGCAGTTTCAAATGGCGGTTGGATTTTGAGAGATACGGGCTATACTTTACAAAACGGAGCTACAGTCTATGATTTGATCATTAACTCTGGCTTGGAAGTAGGTAGAAAGAGTACTAGTTATGGTCAATACATATACTCAATTCAGTCCTTAGCTGAAAAAGCAGTTAATGGTCAAGGAGGATGGCTGTATTTTGTTAATGGATCGAGTCCTGGCTATGGCGTAGATTCATATGTTTTAAGTCCGGGAGATCGTGTGGAATTCAGCTATACGCTTGGTGGATATTAATGCGCAGTTTAAGAGATTATCATCCGCTAGTCAGTTTATTATATTTTATTTCTGTTTTAACTCTGAGCATGATGACTCGTAATCCGATCTGGGTTACATTATGTTTTGTATTTTCGGGGTTTTATGTTGTGCGCTTGCACGGGGTTAAAAGACTGCTTAAAAGCTTGTTGACCTTTATGCCGATGCTGGCTCTAATTGTTTTTATTAACAGTTATTTTAACAGTCTCGGTTTAACTGTGTTGTTTTATCTGGGAGAAGGCAAGCCGATTACGGTTGAGAATCTTTCTTACGGTGTCTTCAGCGGACTGGCTTTGTTTACAGTATTTCTTTGGTTTACCTCTTACAACTCTATGCTCAGTAGTGATGAAATATTGGCGATTTTCGGCAAGCGTCTCCCTACAATTGGTCTGAGTTTATCGATGATCTTAAAATACATACCGGATACAATTGAGCAAGGTACAGAAATTTCCTTGAATCAAAAAGCAATGTTAGGTCAAGAGAAATTAAGCAATTCACAAAAAGCAAAATTTGCTGCCCGTATGCTCACGGTTTTATTAAGTTGGAGCATGGAGAATTCTTTGGAAACGGCAGATTGTATGCTTGCCAAAGGTTATCCCTCAAAAAATAGAATAAGTTATAGTAGAAATTGCTTTAACAAACGTGATTTAAGAATGGTATTATCTTTCTGTGGAATATTTATCCTACATATGATAACAGCATTCATTGGAGCAATTAAATTTAATTATTATCCTTATTTAACCTGGAATGGTCTTGAGAGTAATAGGATTTTACTCTCCGGCGCTATTTGCAGTTTGATACTGTTGTTAGTTTTACCTGCTATGCTGGATTTATTTCAATGGTTTATTTGGCGCAGAATTCTTAAGCAAGAAAAAGAAATGGAACATCGGATCAAATCCGGGATTATAATCTATGAATAAACAACAGTCATTAATTGAATTCAGAGATTTTTCATTTACTTATCCTACCGGAGAAAATTCGGCTGCTCTGAAAAATATTAATCTTGTATTTGAGCAGGGGACATTGACGATACTCTGTGGTATGAGCGGCAGTGGAAAAACTACTCTATTGCGGCATCTAAAACCTGAGTTAAGTCCTAAAGGTAAAGCCGATGGACAGATAAAATTTGCTGAGGATATTATTAATAACAGACATAATTCTAAGATATCCTTTGTAATGCAAAATCCATCTAATCAAATTGTGATGGATTCTGTGTGGCATGAGCTGGCATTTGGTCTTGAGAATAAAGGTGTTATGCCGGAAGAGATTGAAAGACGAATTGCCGAAATTGCTAACTTTTTCGGAATTGAATCCTGGATTGATAAAAGAGTTGCCGAGTTATCTGGTGGTGAAAAACAGATACTGAATCTTGCTTCAAATATGATCTTGCAACCTGATCTTCTGGTTTTAGATGAACCTACTGCACAGCTTGATCCGATAGCCAGGCGAGATTTTTTGCAGATGCTTTTTTATATTCATGCTGAAACAGGTACGGGAATTGTGCTTTCAGAGCACAATCTAGATGACTTGCTGGAGAATGCTGACCAGGTAGTTTTTCTTGATCAGGGCAGAATTGATTTTAGAGGAACGGCTTCAGGTTTAGCTAATTATTTATTGTTGAATAATCATCCTTATCAAAAAGCTTTGCCGGTTGCGGCAAGAGCCGGATCTTTGATTATGGAAGATTCGGATGGTATTCCGTTGAGTATCAAGCAAGGCAGAGATTTGTTAAGTAAGACTTTTATTGAGCGAGATAATGGCTCATTAACCAGTTTAGGTGCAGAGCAAGATAAAAGTTTATTAATTAACAAAATTGAAGAAAAATATAAAAATTCAGATAATTCGGAATTAAGAGCAGAGTCTGAAAAATACGCAACGAAAATCATGCAGGCGGAACGCTTGTGGTTTCGTTACAGTCCGGATGATAATCTGGTGCTCAAAGAAGCTGATCTCCAGATTTTTGATAATGAGATTCTGGCTATTATGGGTGGTAACGGTAGTGGAAAAAGTACAATGCTTTATCTTTTGAGCAAGGCTTTGTCACCACTCAAAGGCAAAGTAATAATTTCTTCCGACAAAAGAGTTGCAATGCTCGGCCAAAACCCGGAGGCGGTTTTCGCTCAGGATACTGTGGCGCAGGTGATTCGTGAGTTCCAAAAAAGATTTGAAAATACTGAACAAGAGATTACAGATATTATTGACAGACTAGATTTGGGACACCTGTTGAAAAGACATCCTTATGACTTGAGTGGAGGGGAGAAACAGAAAGTAGCTTTAGCAAAAGTTTTGTTGACTAAACCGGATATTCTTTTGTTGGATGAACCGGTCAAGGGTTTAGATGTCTTAAATAAGGATGAGATTAAACAAATTCTTCAAGAATTAAAAGCGAAGATGTCTCTTGTTATTGTGACGCATGATATTGATTTTGCCGCGGAAGTTGCGGATCGTTGTGCAATGATTTTCAATAATCGAGTAATTGCTGTTTCGCCGATGCCTGAATTTTTCCAAAAAAATTCTTACTTCACCACAACAACATATCGATTAACCAGAAATATTATTGATGATTGCATAGTATTTGAGGATTTATCTGAACATTTACATAATAAAGACAAAGAAGATTCAACAAACTGAATGGATAATGATTATGCGTAAATGGAGCTGGCTAGGAATTATTGTCTTAATCGTGACCTTAGTGATTACTACGTTATTGAGAATAGAACAAACTGCATTACTAATTTTTTTAGCTGTAATTGTAGCAATTATTCCATTCCTAATTTCATATGAACAAAAAAAAATTAAAGCGCGCGACTTAATGCCGATCATTGTTTTGTCTGCCATGGCAGTCGCAGGGAGGATGTTGATGGCTCCTTTTCCAAATTTCAAACCGGTTACTGCAATAGTGATTATTGCGGGAATGGCTTTTGGTGCAGAGAGTGGTTTTATGACCGGAGCCTTATCAGCCTTGGTTAGCAATTTTTTCTTCGGACAAGGACTATGGACTCCTTGGCAAATGCTTGCATGGGGTTTGATCGGCTATATTGCGGGTGTTCTGACAAGCAAGAATCTTTTGAATAAAACGTGGACAATTATTCTCTATGGTATTGTTTCAAGCCTCTGCTTCGGCTTGATCATGGACACTTGGACCGTATTAGGTTTCATTCAACCAGGTTCCTTTGAGCAAGCAATTGCAACATATGCATTGGGTATGGCTTTCAATGTCAGTCATATAATTTCGACTGTGGCATTCCTGATTCCAATTCACAAACCCTGGTTACGTCAACTTAAAAGGATCAAGTTAAAATTTGATTTAACTTGATCCTTGAATTTTCAAGTTTTACGCAAGCCAATCCAGAGATGTTTTTCTTAAAAACATAATTTCTAAAAATTCCATATCAGCATTTAAGATAAGCTATTAATTCAAATAAATTGTAACAGCTAATAAATTGCAAGGTTAAATTGTGTTGGTTAACCTGGTCTGGAAATTAAGTACGATTAGTAATTTTGTCTTAAGTGTAGTTAGACATGTTTCTTTGACAAAACCCAAAGTGTTTTGTGAGGCATTGTTAATAGATGCTACTATGACTATTATTTTGATTGCCCGAATGAAAGACTCTAGATCTTAATCAAATCATATTTTCTCGAACCTAGTCCTATATTTTCGGCATGGATAAGACCTGATTCCCAATCTGAATCAGGGGAAACATTTGCAAAGTGATTATCATAAAGTTTTTCACTTTCGCCTAGTAGACTATTTTCCATAATAGGTGCAGCATTGACCAAATCTACACAAGCTTGATCAAGAGCAACAGGGTCAAACGAAGCCAACATACCTATGTCTGGAACAATAGGCACATCGTTTTCAGAATGGCAATCACAGAATGGTGATACATCTACGATCATGCTTATATGAAAATGTGGACGATCTTTTACTACGGCATAAGTATACTCTGCAATTCTTTCATTCAAGATACGGTTGCTATTGCCATCTATAGGGCTAATTGCATCATAATTGCAGGCTCCGATACACTGTCCACAACCAACGCATTTGTTAATATCAATAAATGCCTTTTTATCGATAAATGAAATCGCACCATGAGCGCAGACTTTGTAGCATGTACCACAGCTGACGCATTTTTTCGGATTTACTTGTGGCTTTCCAGCGTAATGCATTTCCATTTTTCCGCCACGTGAACCTGAACCCATTCCAATATTTTTTAATGTGCCACCGAAACCAGTATTTTCATGGCCTTTAAAATGGGTCAACGAAATAAAGACATTGGCATCCATGATTGCTCTACCAATCTTGGCCTCTTTAATATGTTTGCCATCAATAGGCACGATTTTCTCGTCATGTCCTTTTAAACCGTCTCCGATCAAAACATGACAACCAGTGGCAAAAGGATTAAAACCATTTTCATAAGCTGAGGTCAGATGTTCAACAGCGTTTTTTCTTCTTCCTGCATATAGTGTATTGCAGTCAGTTAGATAGGGAATGCCACCCAATTGTTTGATGTAATCAGCAATAACTTTTACATAATTAGGTCGTAAATATGCTACATTACCGGGTTCTCCAAAATGTATTTTAATTGCTGTAAATTTATTATTGAAATCAATTTTTTCGATACCTGCTGTTTTTACAAGTCTATGTAATTTTTCCAAGATATTTTCTTCGGGAACAGCACGAAAGTCTGTAAAATAAACTTTTGACATATATTCTCCTTTTTAATTATTCATAATAATGAACATCTATTTTTAACTTAGTATATCAAATTATTATAACTGAGAATAAGTGATATGTTGAATTGGAAAATAAATGGATTATTAGTATAATATAAAGCATAGATATTTTTATTTTATGAAGTTTAAGCATTATGCAAACAAAAAGGCTCTTTTTCTCTATAGTTTTATATTGGTTCTCATTGTACCTGCATATTCCGTATCAGTCAGTATACCTAACAAGCTTGTTTGTGACCGGAAGTTTGCTAGGAATAATAGTTGGTGCATATGGTTACGCACAAGTTGTTTTTCGCATACCATTGAGTATTTTTGTAGATAAATCCGGAAAACAAAAAAGCTTAATGATGGTAGGTTCTATAGCTCCCGCATTTGCTGGAATGATCAGATTGTTACTGGATAATCCTCAAGGTTATTTTATTGCTAATGTTGTTGGTGGATTCGGTGCTTCTTTTTGGGTGTTATTTATTGTAGATTTTAGTAAAAGAATCGCTTTGTCAGACCATAATAGAGACGGTTCTGCATTGATTAACTTCGCTAATCAATCAGGAATTTTTTTAGCTTTTATATTTGGTATGCTCACCTATAAAAGCGGTGGCATGAGAATTCTACTTATTGCCTCAATAGTTACCAGTATATCAAGCTTTATTCTATTAATTTCAATACAAGAAATTGGCATCAAACAAAACTCAAGTTTAACCTATAGAAATCTTGATGATAGTCAAAGTTACAAAATTATGTTAAAGACTGTACTTTTTAATAAAAGCTTATTAAAATCTTTACCGGTTGGTTTTTTCTATTTTGGTTTATTGGCGGCAACAATTCAATCTCTATCTATTCAAAGAATTGCTCTATTAAAAGCTACCGAATTTCAAATTGGGTTGTTTAATGTCATTTATATTTCATCAACGGTATTGATGTCTTTACTCATTGCAAGATTATATCATAAAAGTAAAGAGTTAGAATGTGAAGATATGTTAGTTTTTTCATTTTTATTGAAAGCGATTTACCATTTTTCCTTTATGCACTTGAATAATTTTATATTAATAGGATTTGTTCAGGTGATAGCTGGAGTTTTTTCTGCCATCTCCGCTTCGTGCGGAATAAAGATGGCCTTAGCAACGGTACCTGATGAAGTAAAAAA